>Ga0066834_10001562_pt1 | contig 10250 bp, 7 predicted proteins | sample ETNtaG_30_FD_66729 | JGI IMG/M metagenome (GOLD analysis project Ga0066834, IMG submission 66729) | Marine microbial and viral communities from oxygen minimum zone, Eastern Pacific Ocean - ETNP201306PF43B | ecosystem: Environmental > Aquatic > Marine > Oceanic | place: Pacific Ocean: Eastern... | reverse complement strand
TTATTTTTGAATTGCCAATCCCCATATAAGACATGCCACTTCTTTTCCGATTCTTTTGGATTGTCAAAATTGTCCTTGAAATAGATTTGACCGTTACTAACCGATGCTGTTACTGCTAGAACCATCAAAACCCCAACTGAAATTTTGAAAATTTTCATCATCAACCCCCATAAACGAGTTTATTCAGACAATAACTATTATATTCTATTTAGAAGAAGCAAACTAACGATTTCACTGTAGGTCTCCGATCAAACCAAAAGACACGCGCAACTCTACCGCTGTGCGCCAGAAAATCCTGATACACAGAGAAATCCAAAGATTTAGTGCCAACCCCCAACACTTGAGGTTGCGGCCAAGTAATACGCAAGTCGTTAGTATTGCTGTACCAATCTCTAAATTGTAAAAAATGAAGATTAGTTGGAATCCATTTCTATGGCCTGAATAATTAAACTGGTTGCAATCCCATAATTTTCAATTTGGTGAACAATAAAATCTAACAGATGAAGTGCCTCTGTTAGTTGAGAGTTGTCTCTCAATATTCGTTGACATATTTGTTCCGCTTGCTGCAACTGACCTGCTTGATATAGAGAAATAACTATATGTAACCAACTAGACTAAAAGATTGTTTTTGTAGGCTTAGTTGATGTCTCTCTTCACTCGTAGCTGACACTGCCCTTCCAGTAAGCTAATATAGGTTTGACTTAAGCCAAACCTATATTAATTTTGAATAAAGCGTAGACTTTTAGGTCTTCTGCTCCACAATACTCCGTGTTCTTCCAGTAGAAAAGCTATACTTCGTCTGCTCCAGAATCTAAGGATGAAACTTGAACACTTCACTTTCCAAACGTCCTTCTATTTTGTCACTTGGTTTGAATCCGAACTGGGTTAGTACCACTTTGCCACCAAGTGAGCCGATGGGTTGTTTTGAATTGGATACGAACAGCTGCCCTTTTGCGGGGCTAGCGAAAATATCGATCCGATATGACCATTCAGCTTTTTGAAAGGAACGTCTGGGCCGAGGGAATGTGACTTCAACCCACTTGGGCTCGTTTTCATTTGACCACGGGTATTCGAGCCTAAGCGTCACCGAGTCCCTCCCATTACGCTTCAACTGAACTATGGGATTATCGCATGGAAAAGAATCCTCACCCACTTTCAGCCACACATTCGCCTCACCTTTAACTTCTGCAAATCGGCGAAAACTCTTGCTCTTTTGTCCCATTTGAATCGAGAAGGTAGCCTTGCAATCGCCTATTTTCGATATATAGAGGCCAAATATTTCCCGCGGACTTAGTGTCCATTGGGGAAACCCTTCGTCGATTTCCTTCAGTATATCGACGCGCCGATCGCTAATGAATTTTTTAAATGAAAAGGCACGATCCAATAAAACCCAAGAATCTTTCTGAACACGGTAGGGGTTTATCAGGGTCTGAAGATCATCAATTTGCTTAATCAATTTATCTTCATCCCAAACCTCCGTTAATAACCACCGCATTACCGTAAAATATTGTTTCTTAGCTTCCAGGTTTTTGTAGAGACGACGAGGGATGGCAGCGTCGGCTTTAACTGATTTGGGGGGAACAAAGCCTCGTTGCCAAAACATATTACGATCGGTAGCCAATTGATCCATCCCCCAAGGAAGAAAAAAAAGTTGATTCGATTCCTTGTCGAAATAGACGAAGTAATTGTTTTTGTTACTGACATAACCATCCCAATGTCCAATCAAAACCTCCATCGCCCAGTAGCGATAGAAGTGATCCATGTTCAAGTACCTACCAAGATTGCTCAAAAGCGACTCATCGTTAGAAGCCAATGCAACACAGGCTTGCTCGATGTTTGAAATAGCCTCTTCCACCCCAAATTTCCGCTCGAAACGGACAACCGATTCCAACTGAAAATCACAGACAGTGCCTTCATACAACGTGCCCTTGGCATTCGAGAACGCTCTACGGAACATGTGTTTATCGAGCGATTCAACATTCGAATAAATCCCTAGTGACTTGCCATTCAAGCTGATCAGAGCGAGGTTACAATGCGATGCCGGTAAGCCTGCTGTCCGAAAGAATTGGTAGCCGATGAGTTGATGAATTCTCGAGCCGTCCTGTCTGTTGTTGTTCAGTGTCAATGTGTCGACACCAGCGAACATTTTCTTCTTATCGTATTTATCAATTTTAACCTTGAACGATGGACGATCTTGATCAAGTGAACCGACGAATCCTTTCTTGCGGATGGCGACCTTGCCGACATCAGTGCCATCAATAACCATGTTGGCAGGAAAATAGCTGAATGGCTTCTTCTGCTCCGATGGTGGAATGTCCGTACGCAGGGTTTTGACTAAGGATCGGTGCTGCAACCTCAACTTGTTCCAGTCCTCAACATCAATCTGAAAATCAATCTTGACCAATCGTGCGGTGTCAAAAAACACTTTAAAACTGTAAGGTGCGCGGTCAATTCTCTCAGCACTTACACTTATCGTTAGAAACAGGCAAAGAAACAAGCTACTAAACAGACGAAGTAATATTTCAGAGAAGACTATTTCCTGGCACTTCTGCAGACCTTTATCAACCCTCGCTTCGTCAATATATAGATTTATAATAACATCAAATAAACATTGTTTTTTTAATATCATAAACCTCTCACCTGAATTCGTTTTACTCAATGTTGAAAAAAACAGAATTGTTAATTATCTTTGTCTAAGAAGTCTCTGACTTCATTTCCCATTAACTGATGTAACAGAGAGAAAGATAGCATGAACTATAGCAGTTTCTAATCCTGAAATCTCGGGTATGACATTGAAACAAGAATGGCAAATCTGATAAATTTCAGACTATGAGAAGCTATGAGGAAATGCCCTGTGGATTCTAACCACAGCTTAAATACTACGAGCTAACTTGATCATGACATCCAAATAAGGTGCTAACTGTAATCAGCGATTTGCTTCTTTAGGTCTAATCGCTACCTCGTTTTGATCCATCCCCATAACTGGGATAAGCGTATCGGCATCTGAGCAGATAGGTTCTGTTTTTGGTCTCCATCAATCGCGGCTGCAAACAACACCACATAGTTGTTCATCTGACCTACCGCTGGTGGGTCAGCGTTTCCCCCCAAAGTACATCTCCCTTTTGGAAGATCTTTTTTGCCTCGATATAGTATGAAGAAACCCATATTGGCCTCATTGGTTTCGATCCTAGTCTCCATGCGCTCAAAATTATCAGACAACCATTTCGGAGCTTTGCCTTTTTTAATATGATCTCCCCGACTATCCCTACAAACCCACAATCGGACGGATCGATCAGTAGTAAACGTCAAAAACGCTTTCCCCTTGCTTTTATGATCAGAGTTCGCAGTCATCAGATAACTTAAACCTAAAACAATTTTCGGTACATTGATAAACTTGAGATGATCTCGGTCAGTGTAGATTCGGGCCTGATTTTGGAGGGGCGTCCCTCCAACTTTATATTTCTGACCACTGGCGGTCTTAATTTTGGTAATTTTCAAACCAATGGGTGGTTGTGCCTGTTGGGCGCCCTCCAACCTAACTGTCCAAAGTAGAAGGAGAAATGCAACTGACCAATGGAAGTTCAAACACTTCACCAAATTATAAAGACCAAAGGGAAAAACCCATAATCCTAATATTTTTTTATTCATTTCGCTTTTTGTCATAATTGAGCCTGAAATCCATGAGAAATTAATTATATCATAGCCAATCCCAGTTGATCACCCGATCATAAAGAAACATACCGGAATTCAATTCCTAAAATTATTCTCAGAAGCCCATTCAGTAACATAACTATAATACTTAGGAACGATCAATACACCACAAACTGTACAAGAGACAATTGCACAGTTTGGGCTGACATAATCACCCTAATTTGAGGTTCTTGCGAGATAATGTGTTATGGACACTTTTCAGTAAGTTTCTATCAATGTGTGGGAACACACGTAGAAGTTGAACCCCACATACTTAAACATGTGTAACTGAAGTGACGTATCAGATGTGCAGAACTCAGTATCAACGTAATCCTTAATTGGAAATTGAACCCTTATGTAGTATAATGACGCTTAATTTTTTCAGGATTAATAGTGTATAGGATAAAGAGAGGTAATACAAAATGAGCAGATTAGGTATATGCATTTTCGGGATATTTGCTTTTATGAGTTCAGTTCTCAGTTTTGCTGCCACTGGATTTGAGTATCAATCAGACGAACACACACTTGGTCTTTGGCATTTTAATGAAGGTCAAGGCAATGCAGTGAAAGATGCATCCAAGAATAAAATTAAAACAGTAGTTGAAGGTAAAGCTAAGTGGGATAAGGCCAATTGGAATAAAGCTGGGGGTGGGCATTCCTTGGTATTCGACGGGAAAACCGCTTTAGCCATTCCTATCAAGGACACAGTTGGAAATAAAATCTTAACACCTGACCAAGCTATTACAATTGAAGCCTGGGTTTATCCAACCGATTTGACAGCTTGGAAATTGGTTGGTGCTCATTGGGCGGGGGCTGTCGGGAAGTACCATTTTGGCGTCAGCAATGGCGTTCCGAACATGCACGTTAATACCGACAAAGGAACAAAGAACGCCAAAGCGCCAAAAATAGAAATCAACAAATGGTACCACCTTGCTGGCTCGTACGATGGTAAAGAAATCAAGATCTATGTCGATGGCAAATTGTCAGAAGCGGTGGCACATAGTGGTAAACTTACCACAGGTAGTCCCTGGGACGTGATGATCGGAACCAAAGCGAGCCGCGAATTTCATTGGGTCGGTTTGATGGATGAAGTTAGGTTCAGTTCTGTAGCTAGAAAAGCTGAGGAACTCAGTCCGAATTTGGCTTCAGGACCAACTCCTGTAGATCTCGATTCGACCAAATTACCTGTATTTTGGGCAAATATGAAGCAACGATAAAAAGCAAAGGGGTTAATCATGAAATTTAATCTTATAATTTGTTTAGCCGCAATTATTTTAATTAGCGGACTTTACCATGTAACCGATGCAGCCACAGGATTTGAGTATTTGCCGGATGAACACACGATTGGTCTTTGGCATTTTAACGAAGGTTCAGGAGTAACAGTCAAAGACGAATCCAAGAACAATCTAAAAGGCACAATTGAAGGGAAAGCTGCGTGGGGCCAAGATGACTGGAATGAAGAAGGTGGCGGAAAATCTGTTGAATTCTCCGGTGCTACTGCCATTGTTATTGGCTCTGTAAAAGATAAACGTGCCAATAAACTACTGACCCCTGACGACGCAATCACCGTTGAAGCTTGGGTTTATCCAACCGACTTGGCTAGTTGGAAGCTAATTTGTTGTCATTGGGCAGGCGCGGTTGGAAAGTATCATCTGGGTGTTACTAACGGTGTTCCAAACATGCATGTTAATACTGACAAGGGAACAGCGAATGCAGCCTCCGGATTGGCTCTAGGAGTCAAAGAATGGTATCACGTTGCAGGTACATACGATGGCGCCAAAATCAAAATTTATATTAATGGTAAATTGGAAGGTTCGGCCCCACACAAGGGTAAATTGTCAACCGGCAGTCCTTGGGATGTTATGGTTGGAACCAAAGCGAGCCGTGAATTTAATTGGAAAGGTTTCATTGATGAAGTCAGGGTCAGTTCTATAGCCAGAACAGCTGAAGAACTCAGTGCAAATTTCGATGCCCCCCAAGCCGTTAAGTTGAATCCATCAAGTCTTCCTGTATACTGGGGGAAGTTGAAGAAAGAATAACTATTCCTACACCTTACCGGTTCAAATAAGAACCAACTATGTTTCTGAAAGCGCTTCCCATACTATTTTGTGTGCTAATTTCTATTCTGGTACTGGCTGAAGATAAAGTACCCATCAATCAACTGGACCAAGCCATTGCTAGTTTCAAGAAAGAGGTTGATGATAACCCAGCAGATGCTGAAGCACACTATTATTTGGGAAGTGCTTACTTCAGTCAAGGAAGACTAAAACAGGCAGTCATAGCCTATCAGAAAGCCGTTTCCCTCCAACCTGAATATGCCAAAGCCTATAACAACCTAGGCTTAGCTTACGCTAAGCAAGGGCTCCTGCAAGAGGGGACCGCTGCTTACCAAAAAGCCATTACTATTAAACCCGATTTTTTTCAAGCTTACTTCAACTTGGGAAAAGTGTATCGGGATGGGAAACAGCTAGAAAAGGCAGTCTCCTCCTTTCAAAAAGCAATTGATATTAACCCCAGTGATTACGAAGTCTACAACAACTTAGGCGTAGCTTACGGACAACAAGGTCGGCTTGACCAAGCTATCGAAGCTTATCTGAAAGCGGCAACCATCAATCCCGATTACACAGCTGCCTATTTTAATATGGGTTTAGCCTACTACCACTTAGAGAAACATGAAGAAGCCATTTCATCATATCAAAAAGTGTTAGTGTTGACTCCGAAGGACAACAAAACTTATAACAATTTAGGGTTAGTTTATCATGACCAAAAAAACTTAGATAAAGCCATAATTGCTTATCAGCAAGCAATTACCATCAATCCAAGTTATGCTACGGCCTATAACAATTTAGGAACAACTTATCTAAAAAAGGAACAACTTGACCCAGCTATTACAGCCTATAAGCAAGCAATAACCTTCAACCCCAATTATAAAACAGCACATATTTCCCTTGGAGACATTTACGATCGTCAAGGGAAGCAGGTAAAAGCTCTAAATCTGTATAAAGCTGCAAGCGAAATTGCCACCAATGACGCGGGCATACACTTTAAATTGGGAATGACTTATACCAAGTTGGGTAAACCAAATCAGGCAGCTAGTGCTTACCAAAAGGCTATAGACCTCGCGCCACAATCCGTAGCTGCCCATTATGGACTGGGGGTAGTCTTGATGAAACAGGGGAAGTTAGATCAAGCCATCTCAGCTCTAACACAAGCAGTAAATATTAATCCTAGTTTAGCCATGGTCCATTATAATCTTGCCTGTATTTACTCGCTGAAGAAAGAAACAAATCAGGCGATGTTCTTCTTTCAAAAAGCTATTACCTTAGATCCGGACTATAAAGACCATTCTAAAAATGACACTGATTTTAACAATGTACGTCATAGTTCAATCTATCAGGAACTCATAAAATAACAATCGTTTAAACTATTATAATAAAGAGAGAAAGAGAGTTAGTACTGCTTTAATAAAAAAACTTAAGCAGTACTTAAAAGCAGGGTCATAAATAAAATCTGGTCAGCATCAACAAAGCTGATGCTGACCAGCAACCCTCACTTCTCAGCACCTTGAACAGGATCCGTCATCACGAAAAACAGTTATGATAATATTCTGAATGTGATTTGCAAAGCATAGACCTACATCTGTTAACTTACAAGAACCAGCTGAACTATATAATGAATCTGTTGATCCCGAGGTCGCTGAACAAACTTAGACTCCTAACAACAACATAGAGTTGAATATCCTTGAAATTCTGTTGTTTACCAGTACTAAAGTATTTATTATATCACCCCGGATAGTTGTGAGATTGTTGTCTTGCCCGTTAATAAGCAGTAGAAATATCGATCACAACAAAATAGCCAATAGCTTGAGTAATAGCCAAATAAATATAAAATACGTCCATCCTGAATAAGATTTGAGATACCATTCGATTGTATCAGGTTATTCTTTGTTGAGAACACAATCAGAAGTGAACTGAACTTACCTCTAAAGATAGCTTTAGGGATAAGCACCATTGATTCCATGGCTAGAGGATTTTGTAACGGTCCTAAAGGGATTGGAAGTTAAGGGTACACACCTAATTTTGGAAGGAAAAGGAGTTTGTATTGTAGTTGCGTTAAATATGAGGTTTATGATATACTAGAATATCCTATTTGGGTCCAAGCGTATTTTTCTAAGTTGACACAAACTGGCTGTAACTTAACACACATTTGAAGGAGGAACTAGTTAGTTATATCTTGCCTTATAGTGGTTGGGTTGTCTCTTTAAAATACTAACTAGATAACTTGATGGACAAATCATCAAAAAACGAACAAACCCCAGAAGAGTCTATGGATGAAACACAACAGGCTCATATCGACGAATTAGAGACCGAAGAAAGTGGAACTACAGCAGAATCGGTAACGCCTGACGAGGGCAATGGTGAGAGTTCCTTACCTCACGAATCGGTTGAAGAAAACCAGTCTAACGAAGAAGAAACTCTAGACAAGGAGGAAACTCCACAGCAGGAGCCTGAAGAAACGGAACAAACAACTGATATTGTAGATGAGGAATCAGGCACATCAGACCTTGACAATGAATCTATGCCAGACATGGATGCGCTTTATAATGATTCTTTAAAGGCGTTTGATGAAGGTGAAATTGTAGTAGGTCACATTGTAAACATTACATCCGATGAAGTTATGATCGATATTGGATTCAAGTCTGAAGGCTATGTTCCCATACATGAGTTCAAAACTGACGACAAAGGCAATCCCAGCGTAAGTGTTGGAGATCAAGTAGAAGTGTATATTGTGCGTCATGAAGACGCGGACGGTCAGCTTGTCTTATCGAAGCAATACGCAGAAGAGCAAAAATTATGGGATTCCTTAGCTCATGCAGAACAATCGGGAGAAGTTGTAGAAGCCAAAATTACTGAACGTATCAAGGGTGGCATGCGCGTTGAAGTTGGAGCTCTTCGGGCTTTTCTGCCCGCCTCTCAGATCGAATTGCACCCAATTCGAAACTGGGACGACTATATTAGTCAAACTTACCCGATGAAAATTGTCAAATTAGACAAGCGTAAACGCAACATTGTGGTCTCACGGCGGGCACTTCTGGAAGAAGAATTAAGCACGAAAAAGGCCGAACTCCTTAGCAACATCAAAGAAGGACAACTTATCAAAGGGACTGTCAAGAATATAACTGAATTTGGTGCATTCATAGACCTTAATGGAATAGATGGACTCCTACATAAAAGTGATATGTCATGGAGGAAAATTCACAATCCCTCTGAAGTTGTCTCTATAGATGAAGAGGTTGAGGCTTTCGTTATTAATATAGATAGTGAAAACGAGCGGATATCTCTAGGACTAAAGCAAAAAACCACTGATCCATGGGAATCCGTATTTGAGAAATACCCCATCGGTTCGACTGTCAAAGGCCAAGTCGTCAATATTGTGAGTTATGGAGTTTTTATTGAACTAGAAGAAGGGGTGGAGGGACTAATCCATATTTCAGAAATATCTTGGACCCAACGCAACGTAGCTCCATCAAAAATTGTTACGAAAGACCAAGAACTTGAAGCTCGAGTGATCGACATTGATACAGAGAAGAAACGAATTTCGCTAAGCTACAAGCAGCTAGTCCCCAATCCATGGGAATTGCTTGACGTAAAATATCCGTTTGGGACTAAAGTCACTGGAATAGTCAAAAACGTGACAAATTTCGGTGCATTCATCGAGATCGAAGAAGGAATAGATGGACTAGTGCATTCTTCTGATTTTTCGTGGCTGAAGCGAAATGTGAATCCACGAAATGTTTTGAGTGAAGGTCAGGAAGTTGAAGCAGTTGTACAAAAAATTGATCCGCAAGAACAACGTATATCACTCAGCATAAAACACGTAGAACCCAACCCATGGAACCTCGTTTCAACAAAATATGCGGTCGGATCAATAGCTAGTGGTGAAATCGTCAACTTGACTGAATTTGGTGCTTTTGCCCGACTCGAAGAAGGAATCGAGGGACTCGTCCACATATCTGAACTTTCTGATGAGCGCATAAATAAACCTGATGATGTTGTGTCTAAAGGCGACGTCCTTGATTTGAAAGTTATTGAACTAAAGATGGATGACCAAAGAATTGGGCTCAGCTTAAAACAAGCGGTTGCCGATCGAGAACGCGAAATGGTTGAACAATACGAACAAAAACCAAAACAGGTAGTAACGGAAACTAAGCGTTCAATCAAGGAACCAGAAAAAAAAGTAGAAGAGGAAGAAACGACATCTTTCGGAGCCGCTCTGAGGAATGTCCTCGATTTTCGATCTGAAGAAGAAGAATAGCGGGTTCGAGTTTTTTCAACATCTCTCCTGAAGAACAAGCGACAATAATCCACAGAATATGTTTGCAAGCTAATATTAAATCCCTACCATGGCTTTGAGGTAACCTATTGAATAAGGAATTTTTGTTTACATCAGAATTGAACTAAAGATGGATGACCAAAGAATTGGGCTCAGCTTAAAACAAGCGGTTGCCGATCGAGAACGCGAAATGGTTGAACAATACGAACAAAAACCAAAACAGGTAG
>Ga0066834_10001557_pt1 | contig 10254 bp, 8 predicted proteins | sample ETNtaG_30_FD_66729 | JGI IMG/M metagenome (GOLD analysis project Ga0066834, IMG submission 66729) | Marine microbial and viral communities from oxygen minimum zone, Eastern Pacific Ocean - ETNP201306PF43B | ecosystem: Environmental > Aquatic > Marine > Oceanic | place: Pacific Ocean: Eastern... | reverse complement strand
ATGGCGGCCCGCCGGGTATTCGGCTCGGGGCGAATGTTCACCTGCTCGCCCAGGACGGTGCCCTGGCCATTTTTACCGGCCTGCACGTACTTTTTTGAGATGAATACGTAGACGCCCTTGGGCACATCGATCTTAGCCCAGCCCTTGTCCAGTTCGCGGACAACGAGCTTCTGGCCGGCATTGGCAACCTTGAGAATCCGGTAGTTGGTGCTTGACCCAGCACGGACATTGACACGATTGCCTGCTACCTCGGCAACATATGGGGCCTTTCCTTCGGCGGCAAAGGTGTGGGCTGTCACTACCGACAACGCGAAGGCGCAGATGCGCCCGAATGGAGAACTGGTGAGATACCGCATGGCACACTCCTGAATAATGGGGAGAGAAGAACGCAGACACATCCCAAGATTGAGAGAGGTTTCTTGGTCAAGTTGTCTATGAGTGCGCCGATGTCACGAACGTGACGGCGTTAGGGAAGGGACGGCAATCTTAGATCGTCGAGCTACCGTTTCAAGTAAAAACAGGCCAAAGCGTCGGAATTACGTGCTAATCATGGATTTGACGGCAACTCCCGGCCTTTGAGGGTTCCCAATTGAGGGCAGACCAGCTATTCGAGGATCGATAGTACAGTCCGTTCGACTTCGCATACCTTGCCCGGAAATGTCCTGCCGCGTATCCACATGACGGGTTGGCCCCGGCGACCGGCAAGTCCAGGATCGGCCCATTCTGCTTGGGCGCTCAAGTAATGGATGACGTAACAGCGGCGGAACCGCTGGCTGTGATTGTCTGTGCTCTTGTGCAGAAGGTGGCTGTGAAACCAGATGACGGCACCCGGCGGGATTTCGACTGGCACACCGTCTTCATCGCGGACGCCGCGCGCAAGCTTGAACTCCTTTTGCTGCGATCCATCGAGATCGTCATGCTCACGAATGTCCCATTTATGGCTGCCTGGAATGACATACAGGCAGCCGTTGTCCCGGTCAGCCGGGTCGATGGCTGTCCAGGTGCCGACAGTCGTCTCCGTAGTAAACCTCCTGCGGAAGTAGAATTTGTCCTGATGCCATGGAAAGCCCAGCCCGATTTCGGGGGCTTTCCATATGAAAAGATTGTTGATGCCGAGGATATCCGACCCGAGCACATCGAGGAGAGGGTCTGTGAGGCGTTCGTCTCGTGCGCGATCCAGAAACGCCGTCAGGTAGCAGCTCGGGTGATGAATCTTGTGCATTCCATAGATGCCCTTCCGTTCCTCTTTGCCGTCCGTCACGAGGGCATTCCGATCCATATGAGCTGATGGAAACGCGCGATCGCCGACGACAACATCTTCGGCAGCCTGCCGAATCGCATCGTTCTCTTCCGCCGTGAATACGTTTTCGCGGACGAAGTAGCCGTCGCGATTCCATTGTGCGAGTTCGCCGGCTTCAAGACTGTATCTGCACGATTCAGTTGCTGATTCGGAATTCATCTTTGTTGCCTGTCCTCTTTTTGATTGATCGGGCGATGTCGAAGTTGCGAGACTGCGAATGGTAAGCGTGTCGTTCCTCTCCTCTTTGGATCCTCGAGACCATCAATCCTCCCTCCCATAGAACGCCACACCGGGGATACTCACCGAATTGGTGGCCTTTCTGTTCGTGCATTGTTCGTAGTGTATGAACTTCCCCGTGAGCGGACCGGATGCATGCAGCAAGGTATAGATGGGCGATGCGCCGCATACCCGGCGCGCGTTTTTGTCGGCGAACAGGTGGTCAAGAAACTTCTTGGGATCGCCGGTCAGTATCATGTCCACCAGGGCACGATCCTTCTTTGCAGCATCGGCGAGGGTGGCTTCATCCAGAAATTTCTTGTCGCCGAATTCGCGACCGAGGTGTGCCAGATCAGAGCCGGCGATGACGAAAGTCTTGCCCCATGCTTTATCGATGGTCTCCCGGAGGGCCTTCATGAAATCGCTCACCTCCGGATCATCCATCGGGTCAGCGCCGAGCAGCATGTGTGAATCAAGGGCTCCGCAAAGGATCGGCACGATCTTGATACGGCTGCCGAAGAAATGTTGAAGGAAAGGGATCTGCAGCTCGACCGAATGTTCGGACTTGTGCAGGAATTCATCTTCAAACAACGGGTGCGGATACTTCTTTGCCAGCTTTCTGATGAAGGAGCGGTCCGTTTCAACGATCCCGAGTGACGTGCGGAAGTCCTTTTTCGTCACGGCAAATTTCCGGGCCATGGATGTATGCGCGGTGCCGAGGATGACAAATCTTTTGCAGCCCTTAAGTCCGCGAATCTGCTCGTAGATGGAGATGTAGCCCTGTTTGCCGCGCCTGTAATCAATGTGCGGGGCCACGATGGCCGCCGGCGGATCGGGAAAGGTGTCCCGATTTGGAAACCATTCGTTGAGTAGAGCCCTGGTCTCCTCTTCCCACATGGGATAGCTGGTACCCCTGGATACGGGCTCACGAATTTCCTGCTTCTGAAATCCCTTCACAAGCGCAAGGTAATGGGTGCGGTAACGAATGTTGTTGAGATAGAGCCCGCGATTGAGCCTTTGTCCTGCGCCATTCACGAAAGCCAGGGCGGTCTGCTGAGGCACTTTTTTTGAAAGCTCGGCATAGATCTCATTGAAGGAGCGTTTGCCGTTCATCATCTGCGCGGCTGCAAGCTCTCCGCCGACCAGAGTCATAGGGCGGCTGATGCGGCTGCGATCGTGGAGGACCACTCCTTTTACACCACGGGCCGAGTAGGGCCTTGATTCCACCCGCCGGATCGCGGGCGGCTCGCGCTTGCCCTTCCAGTAATCGTTGAGTGCCTCGTAATACTCGAGCATCTCCGGGTGGTACTCAGGCAGCGCTCCTTTGGGCCTGGTCGGAGGGCCTTCCGCGGGCAGGGCCGCGAGAAAGGGGAGGAGAATGCATGCGACCCGGCATCCGCGACGGGCACACACCACGGCTGTGGTTCTTGAGCTCTCTCTCACGAAGGAAACCGTTCAAAGACTTCCCTCGCGAAATTCTCCGCCATCGCAAACTGACCTTCCGCATCCGGGTGAAGCTCGTCCGGCAGAAACTTCAGTTCGTCGGGGCCGAAGACTTTGAGTCCATCGACGTAATAGAGATTACGGTCGCCGTATTTGAGGCAGCTCGCGGCGATTCCTTCATGAATCTCGCGCATGTCCTGCAAGCTGAGGCCGCTGCCTCCCTTTACCGATTCGCGGGGCGGAGAATAGATGGGTGAGACCAACGCCATCGGCGTGTCTGGATGTTTCTCTCGAATGATCTGAATGAGCCCGATGACATTTGAGCCGAACGTGCGGGCAGAGAGTGCTCCGCCGTGGCTGTTGATACCAAGTTTGAGCGTGATGAAGTCCGCGGGCATGTCGCGAATGATGCGCCCTATCATTGGCTCCGACTGACAGTTGCCGCCAAAGCCGAATGTAGTGAGGTGCAAATCCAGTTTTTGCGCAACGAGCGCCGGCCAGATCTGCGAAGGCCTCTTTGCCGAGCCCGCGTGAGTGATTGAGCTGCCGTAAGTTATCCATCGTCTCTGCGTGACCAGTGTTTTCTTAATCGGTGCGCCTTCGTCCACCTGCACGTTTCGGAGATTGAAGGGCTGGCCCTGATCCAGCCAGATCTCTACCCTCTTCCAATCACCACCAAGCGCCTTGAATGTGGCCTCTGACGTACCCGGCTCAATGGTCAATTCATCGGTTGGCTCGCCATCGACGAAGAGGTCAACCTTCAGATTCTCCGGTACTTCCGCAAGACCGAGCCCGATCTGTTTTGAATCCGTACTGAAACAGAGACGAATCCCCGAACAGACACGAGCCACCCTGTCCCGGAGGAACGGATAGAAGTCGATGTGTGAGTAATCCACTCGCCAGGGCGCGACGAAATCATCTTCGACCTGGACGGATGCCGCGCCTTCAAAAGAGAATACATTGTCTGAGTAGGTGTATGTAGCCATGGTGCGTGGTGCGTAATGAATAATGAGTGATGCGTATATAAGATGGCTGCTCGCTTCTGATGTTTCAAACGTTCGGTCGTACTCGACGGTGCAAACGTGCCTTTTTCTCCATTCTCCTCTTTTCATCCCAACTCCCTCAAAGTTGCGGCCCGTCACCCTTTCGGTAATTTAGCTTTTCGCCTGCCAGGCTCCCGCAAGACAAATTTCGCGCCGAACATTTCACCATGGCAAAACGGGTTCAAAAGGACTCCTCGAACAAGGAGCCGTCTGAGAATTATCTGCTGCAAGGGGGCAAGTATGGGGCCGTTTTCGTGGCCGTATCCTACCTGCAGGCAGTGCCGGCATGGATTGGCTCACTCCTGATACATGGCGGGCTGGTGGCCACTTTGGCGGCCATCACCTTCAAGATTGAACAGCCACCGGAGGTCGAGACCGTCGTCGAGGTGGTCATGGCTGAACCCGATGACGAAGGGAAGCTCGAATACCGCAGCCGCGACCGGCTTAACGTCGAGCAGAATACCGGCGCGCAGTCGTCGCTCAGCGAGGCTATCAAACAGTCAACCAATGAGTCCCTGCAGACGTCGGCAGAGGTTCAGGACGTCGAGGCGGATCTCATCAGTGTCGATGTCAATGCCGGCATTACATCCAGCCCTTTCAGTAACCTCAGTTTTGGTTCGTATTCGGGTCCAAGCGGCACTTACGGCGAAGAGATCGCAAAGCTGAAAAAGGTCGGGCTCAACGTGGTGTTTGTGTTCGACAGCACAGGAAGCATGAACCGGGTGATTGAAAACGTTCAGCAGGAAATAGATCGGCTGATGGGCGTCCTCTTCGATCTCGTACCCAAGGCCCGCATAGGGCTGGTGACCTATCGCGATCGAGGCGAAGCATATGTGACGAAAAGCGTCCCTCTCACTCGAGATCGCAGACGTATCCGCGAATGGCTTTTCAAGGTGAGAGCTGACGGTGGCGGCGATTTGCCAGAAGCAGTCGACAAGGGTCTCGACGTTGCGATAAACATGCGCTGGCAGGCGAGAGCCAAAAAGATCATCCTTCTCTTCGGAGACGCAGAGCCACATCCGGCCCGCGTGAATTACATCGAGCGTCGCTGCAAGTATTTCAACACTCGCAAGAAGGGCATCATCAGCACCATCGTGACCGAGCTCGGCGGCCCGGCGACTGGCCCCTTCGAAGACATCGCCGCGGCCGGCGGCGGCGAATCCTTACCCATTACGAGCAGTAAGGAAATCACCAAGAAACTGCTCGTTCTTGCCTTCGGCTCCAAGTGGGAGAAACAGTTGAGTGATGAGTTCAAGGCAAGGCTGAAATGACAATGGTTCTCCTTCCTTCACTCGCGCTGCTCACCTTCAGCGTTCATGCTGACCTGATCGTCCTGAAAAATGGTCAGCGGATAAGGGGAACGATCACTCGCGTGGACGAGAGGCAGGTATCCATCAAATCAGGTCCTGGCGAACTGACCTATCCCCGCGCCGCGGTGCAATCGATGGACATGAGTGAGCCGGGAACATTCAAGGGCGCAAAAGAAGCATTCAAGCGCGGAGACTTTGCCCGCGCCCTGAAACTCTTCGATGAGAGCATGAAATACACTAAACATCCGGTCCTGATGATTCATGCGATGGAGGCCAAATCTGTGGCCTACCTGAAAAGCGGACAGGCCGGCAATGCGCTCAAAGAGTGGGCACCGCTTGTCGAAAAAAATCCAAAATACGCCGCTCTCACTCTTGCCGATTTTCTAATGAATGCTTCCACCTGGGATTCTTCCATCGCCTCTGTGATCGGAAGCACGAGCGCAACAGGAGCCGAGACGATAGCGGCCATCGCCGCGCTGAAGGCCATGGCCTCGATCAACGAAAAGAACTGGGCTGAAGCCGAAAGTGCAATCGCCGGTCTGCGAACCGGCCCAACACAACTCGCCAAAGATGCGGCAGAGTACATTCAGGCGAGACTTTTCATCGGCCAGGGAAAATCGAAACAGGTGATCGATGAATTTTACCAACGGGCCGAGAGCCTGACTGGCCACGGCCGGGCCTACGGCTTTTATGGCGTCGGCCTTGCCCACCTCCGGGAACAACAGGGCGAAAAGGCCATGCTCGCCTTTCTTCGGGTGGGTCTGCTGCATCCTGAGCTCGCCGCACTGGCGGGCGATGCCCTGTACGAAGGCGCGGTCATCCTTGAAGAATCACAGCCCAAAGCGGCGGCAAACTTCTATAAACAGATCGTTCGAAACCACCTCAGTTGCAGCCATTGGGAGGACGCGAAAAAGCGCCTGGCCAAGCTGCAGTAGGGCCACGGAGAACTTAATGACCACCCCTCTTTCAAAATCGTTCAGACTCGGACTCTTCTTAACGGGCTTCATCGCACTGATCCTGATTCTTGAAGTGCCTCTGATGGCCGAAGACGGGGGAGAGCCGGAAGCTCCGACCATCAGCATTCTGGATTTCGTCAGGAAGGGGCGGGCCATTGGATACGTCCTCATCCTGTTGAGCTTTGTCAGCGTCGGCTTTGCCATCGAGCACGCGCTTACCATCAGCCGCGGCAATCTCATTCCGAGGGGTTTCCTGGAAGAGGTCAATCAGCTCCTTGACGCAAAACAGTACGACGAAGCCGCCAAACGCTGCGAGAATAATCGGTCCTTTGTCGCCGGTATTATCGCGGCCGGACTCTCCGAACGGGGCAAAGGAGTCATGGGCTACATCGATATGCAGACCGCGATGCAGGAGGCCGGTGAAGCCCAGGCCGGAAGGTTCTATCGCAAAATTGAAGTGCTCAGCGTCGTGTCACGAGTCGCACCCATGCTCGGATTGCTCGGGACGGTCACCGGAATGATCCGGGCCTTCGAGACCATTGCCCGGGCGGAGTCAGCTCCTAATCCGGCCGACCTCGCCATCGGTATTTCAGAAGCGCTGGTGACCACCTGTATGGGCCTCATCGTGGCCATCCCCACTTTCTGTATTGTCTCGTTCTTCCGCAACAAGCTCGACGGATTGGTCAGTGAAGCTGAAGCCACAGTCGAACACATGATGAGCCGATTCAAAAAGGGATAGGATGAAGAGCACTCGCCCAAAAACAGTCACCGACAGCTCACCGGATATGACGCCGTTCATCGACTGCGTCTTTCTGTTGATTGTCTTCTTCATGACCGTTTCCCGTTTCTCCGTCCAGGAATACGAAACGCTCAAGCTCCCGGACGCCAAGTCCGGCCAGGAGAAACTGCCAAAGAAGAAAAAGAAGCTCGTCATCAATCTCAATGTAGACGGCGATACCATCATCGGTGGCCGCCATCTCAACCCGCTCCAACTCGAAAGCCAGCTCACAATGGAAGCCCGTCTCAATGACGGCCCCGAAAACGTCATCGTCATCGTCCGGGCCGACCGGCAAGCCAGATTCGAATACATCCAGGACCTGATGACCACATGCGCCCGAGCCGGCGTCTGGCAATTGTCGTTCGCGGTCGTGAGCGAACCGGTTCCTGATTAACGCGGCCTGAATCCTTTGAATCCTGAGCCCCGTTGAATCTTGAATCCCGCTGAATCCTGATTCTGATCCCTGATCCCAGCACTAAATGCGCTTAAACCGCCCACCAAGAGTCGAAAACGATGAAATCGAAATGTCGTCCATGATCGACATCGTTTTCCAGCTCCTGATCTTCTTTATGGTCGGAACGAATTTTTCCGTGCCAGAAAAGAAGATGGTCACCGATCTGCCACGCTCCGGGGCGCCGCCGGTGGAGCAGAAGAAACTCGAGCTCATCAAGATTTATCTGAAGTACGCCGAAGGACGCTCGGGCATCGAGATCACCTGCAACGATGAGCCGCTTGGGGAAGACTGGGGCGCCCTGTTCGGCATGATGAAACAGATAGCGGAAATCGACCCTGAAGTGCCAGTCGTCATCGATGCCGAAAAGTCGATGTCATTCGGTTACGTGGTCAAGGCCATGGATACCAGCAAGCAGGCGAATCTGAAACAGATCGCTTTTTCGGCAGGGAAGGCAGAGAAACTGAACGAGTAATGAAACGCATCCTCCCTTTCCTAATCATTACTTCGGCGCTTACCGCCGAAACGCTCACGCAGGAAGATGAACGATTCATCCACCTCCTGACCGAACAGGGGCTTCACAAGCTTGCGTACGATTTCGCCAAAGACCGCCTCGCCAGGGGTGGGCTCGAGGACGATATCGAAACCCTTCTCCAACTCCGCGTCGGTAATCTCGCCCTGACCCTGGCTTCTAAGACCATCGACCCGGAAGAGAGAGATGCATATACCCGAGAATCAGAACGGATGATCAATGTGATCCTGCCAAAGGCTGCCAGGATCACAAAGCTGCCAAAATCTGCGATCGAGTTCATCCGCCTGCTCGTCAACCGCGGCAACATGGCGCTCACCGAGTGGCGCAATTCCAAACGCGAAACTGACCGAAAGACAGCCTATCGCCTCTGCGCGCTCGCGCTCGCGCATGTCGATACCATGCTTGATACTTTAACCGAAAAGATTGCGGACATAGAAGCGACCGCAGACGAGGTGCAGCTCGAAGGCAATACGGAATACAAGCAACTCGATTCGTGGGTAGCCGAAGGGAATTACCGCAAGGCGTGGGGATCGTTCTACCTGGCCCAGACACTCAAGAAAGACAGCCCCGAGCGCCCTCCTTTGCTCGAACAGGCCGATGAGTTCTTCGACGAATTCACGGGCGAATACATGAACAACATCGTCGTCGTGAACTGCTTTCTCGGTAAGGCCCAGGTCATGTATGAGATGGGCGATATCAGCAAAGCCATCAAAATCCTCGGGCCTATCAAGCGCGGCACCGCACCGAAGGTTCTCGTCGACCAGGCAAACGTCCTCCGCATCAACTGGATGCAGGAGCAGAAACGTTACATGGGCGCCATCGAGATGATCGACGAGATCCTCGAACCCTACTCCTCAGATAAAATGATGGGGAATGCCGAAACGCTCATGTTGCTCAAGCAGGCCGAGTGTTACTTCATGCGCTACGCCGAAGAGAACCGCCCAGCCGACCGAAAGCGGGGAATCCAGATCTCAGAAAGAGTTTCGGCGAAGGGCGGCGCCTGGCGTAATCAGGCCCTCTCGCTCGTGACCCGTTATCCGGCCGGCGGGCTGGTCAAGACGGACAAGGGGCCGTTGGAAGTCTGGATCGAGGCCGAGAAGCGTTATGCAAGCAAACACTACCCGCGAGCGGAAATGCTCTACTCGAAGGTCATAAAAGATAAAGACAGACTCACTGATCCGACCCTTCTGCCGCCGGCCTATTTTCGCCGTGCTTCGTGCCAGTACCTGATGAATGATTTCAGACTTTCCGCGATATCATTTGAAAAATTCCTTCGCCAGTATTCGAAGCACGAGCTTGCCGAGAAGGCAGCCTTCCTGGTGGCCCAGTCTTACTATTTCATCTACCTGCGAAGCCAGGACGAAAACGACGGCGCCAAAGCTCTCAGCGTGATGAAGAGTTTCACGACCAGCCATCCGAAATCGAAGGACATCTCCCGAACGAGCATGGCCAGCGGCGATACGCTCTCCCTCATGGGCCGGCACGAAGATGCGCTCGAAGTTCTGAAAAAGGCAAAAGATGTTGAAGGTGGCGAGGCCGTCATCCTTCTCACCCGCCGTCGCCAGCTCGATGAAGCGCTTCAGGATGGAGATGCCGGCGCCAAGGCCAAAGCCAGAAAACTCGCGGCAGACATGACCACCTACATGGATCGCCGCGGCGGGCAGGGCACCTGGGTGGCCCAGGTCCAACTCAGCCTGGCGGAGATGTACATGTCCGCCGCGTTCAATCAGGCAGATGACGCGCTCGATCTTCTTGAGAACTTCAGCCAGATCCACTCCGGCGTGCCCAGCCGCCTGAAGCTCCAGGCCATTCGGAATCGGCTTACCCTGTACTGCCGGCAGAAACAGTGGGCCGCGGCCGAAGTCGAACTCGTGAAGTTTCTCGACCGGCCATCGACTTCCGAAGCGAGCGGCGCGGCGCTGCTGCTCGCAGCGCAAGGCATGAATACCGCGGGACGGGCCGCCCTGGGCAAAAAAAAATACAAAGACAGCACCCGTTACTTTCGCCGCTCCGCCGCGGCTTATGAAGCACTCCTCGAGTGGATGGATGCAAATCAATTGGACGACGCGCAGAAACGCGAGGCACACATTCGAGCCATCCAGATCTATCTTTACGTCCAGGATCCTGAAAAGGCCGGTCCGCACCTCCAGGCCATCTACGACCCCAATCGCAAAGAACACTTCATCGAGCGCGGTATCGCGCTCGTCGAACAGATGCGAAAGAAT
>Ga0066834_10001552_pt1 | contig 10268 bp, 9 predicted proteins | sample ETNtaG_30_FD_66729 | JGI IMG/M metagenome (GOLD analysis project Ga0066834, IMG submission 66729) | Marine microbial and viral communities from oxygen minimum zone, Eastern Pacific Ocean - ETNP201306PF43B | ecosystem: Environmental > Aquatic > Marine > Oceanic | place: Pacific Ocean: Eastern... | reverse complement strand
CTCCACGCAAAATATCCTCTTATATCGACCCCTTTGCGAATAGCCTGATCAACAGAAGATAAGTGGCTCTGGTAATAACGACAACGCTGCTCGTCATCTACAGCTCCATCAACCACCTTATCATCTGTTGCTGCGCCGTTTTCAGTGATATAGACAGGGGGCAACGAGTAGGCTTGATTCAGATCAGTCAGCAACTTAAGCAACCCTTCGGGACACACTTCCCAGCCAATATGAGTGCGCTCAACATCACTCAATTCAACCTTTTTATAGTTTGGATATTGGCCGTCTTTATCAATAACACTTCGGGTATAGTTATTTATTCCCAAAAAGTCTATTTCTGCACTTATAACCGCCATATCCTCTTCTGAGATCAAGGGCATTACATCAATATAATGCTGATACACTTCTTCAGGGTATTTACCTTCCATAATCGGTTTAATGAACCAATGAGTGTGCTCCTGATCAGCAAAATCAGCGACATCAATAGCAGACTCATTAGCCGGATAATTTGGGGTAAAGTTAAGCACAATGCCGTGCTTAGAATTTTCTGCATTTTTTCTTAATATCGGGATAGCGAGGCCATGAGCCAGCAGCAAGTTATGACAAGCCTGATAGCCAGACTTCTCATCTGCAATTCCTGGGGCATGCTTGCCATCACGGTAGCCATGGAATGCACTACACCATGGCTCATTCAAGGTGGCATAAAAATCAATTCTATCGCCGAAATATGAACTTACAACTTCAACATATTCAGCAAATTTATATGCGGTTTCTCGATTCAGCCAGCCGCCCTGGTCATCAAGGTACTGTGGCAAATCCCAATGATAGAGGGTTGCCATTATGGTTATGTTTTTCTCTTCCAGCGCACTGATAACGCGGTCATAAAAATCCAGACCTTTTTGGTTAATGGTTCCGTCAGGTCTGATAATCCGCGGCCAGGCGATTGAAAAGCGATAGGCATCCACACCCAAATCCGCAATCAAATTTAGATCATCCTGATATAAATGGTAATGATCACAAGCAACATCCCCGTTATGTTGTTTATAAACAGCACCAGGCTTGGCACAGAAAGTGTCCCAAATCGAGGGGCATCGGTCATCAACATTTGTTGCGCCTTCAATTTGATAAGATGCAGTAGCGACGCCAAAGAGAAAATCCGGGTCATATAATTTAGAGTCTTCCGGAAACCTATACATCACACATTACCTAAGAATAAAAGTTGGAAAAATAATTAATTTTTAATTTAAATAAAAGTCTTGTTCGGCAATCACAGGCGTTGCTCATTATCTAAATCAAAAATTGATGCCTGAGCCGGGTCAAAACCAACAGAAATCCTGTCACCAGGGGCTAAGGCACTGTTGCCATCAACGATAAAATGAAACTCCTGGCCACCCACCTGTGACCATGCCAATGTATCTGCCCCCATAGGCTCAACAACTTCTATTTCAATATCAAACGATTCAGGCATTGTTTTGGCTTCACCCTCAACCACAATATTCTCAGGTCGAATTCCAAACCAGGCACTCTTGTCTGTTTCAAGATTCTTTTGAAAATTATATCTCCCGAGATCTATCTCTAAATTTTCAAATTCAAAACACAACTTGTCCCTTGCAACTATAGTGCCCCTTAAGAAGTTCATGCTTGGAGATCCAATAAAACCAGCAACGTATTTATTAACGGGATAGTTATATATTGTCTTGGGAGTATCCAGCTGCTGAATAACACCTTCTTTCATGATGGCAATACGGTCTGCCAGCGTCATGGCTTCGATTTGATCATGAGTAACATATATCATGGTGTTGTCTAATTTTTGATGGAGCCGCTTAATCTCAACCCTTAGCTCGGTACGTAATTTGGCATCGAGATTAGACAAAGGCTCATCAAACAAAAATACTTCAACGTCCCGAACTAAAGCACGACCTATTGCAACCCGCTGACGCTGACCCCCGGAAAGTGCCGCTGGCTTGCGTTTGAGCAAGGGTTCGATCTGCAATACCTGAGCGGCGTGGGCGACGCGTTTTTTGATTTCTTCTTTTGGCAGACCTGCATTTTTCAGACCGAACGACAGATTGCCCTCAACCGACATTTGCGGATAAAGCGCATAGGATTGGAACACCATGCCAATCCCCCGCTGCGCGGGCTCATACCAGGTGACGTTTTTTCCATTGATAAAAATCTGCCCCTCTGAGACATCCAAAAGTCCGGCGATGCAGTTCAGTAATGTTGATTTGCCACATCCTGAAGAGCCAAGCAAAACAATGAATTCACCATTTTTTACAACCAGATTGAGATTTTTTAGGACCTCAACCGAGCCAAAATTTAGATCCAGGTTTTTTACAACTACACTGTCCATTGCTATCAACCTTTTACCGCGCCGGCAGCGATACCGCGCACGAAGAGTTTGCCTGAGATGAAGTAGATGGCCAATGGCACCAGCCCCGTCAGCAAGGTAGCGGCCATATTTACGTTATATTCTTTTACCCCTTGAACAGAGTTGACAATGTTATTGAGCTGAACAGTCATTGGGTAATTTTCCGGTTTGGTATAGATCACGCCAAACAGGAAGTCATTCCAGATGCCTGTTACCTGCAAAATAATAGCGACGACAAATATTGGCAGTGACATCGGCATCATGACGCGGAAGTAAATTCCCCAAAATCCGGCCCCGTCCACCCTTGCCGCTTTGAAAAGCTCTTCAGGTATCGTGGTGAAATAATTGCGGAACAGCAGGGTCAGAATAGGCATTCCAAAGATAGAGTGAATAATAACCAAGCCAGAGAGTTTGGTATAAAGGCCCATTTCACGCAGCATTATGACAAGTGGATAAATCATAATCTGGTATGGGATAAAGGCGCCAAATATCAGTATGGTGAAAAAAACATTTGACCCCTTGAAACGCCAGTTGGCCAACGCGTAGCCATTAACCGATGCGATTGCGATTGAGACGACAACGGAGGGGATGGTGATTTTGACTGAATTCCAGAATCCTCGGGACAAGCCGTCACAATTGAGCCCCGTGCAAGCCTGGCTCCATGCTTTGACCCAAGGCTCGTACGTTATCTCAAGGGGCAGTGAAAAAATATTCCCCAAGCGAATTTCCGGCATGCCTTTAACTGATGTAACCAACATCACGTAAAGCGGAATCAGATAATATACTGCGATGACAAACAGCGTCCCGTAAAGAATGATGTTTCGCCGGCTCAGCATTTTGCGTGGCTTTGGCCCTCTGGGACCATCCAGTGGATAGTCAACTGCAGAATCAGCCATGCTTGCGTCTCCCAAACTCTAAATAGGCAAAAGGAATTAAAACAATCAGAACCGAAACCAGCATCATAGTTGAAGCAGCAAATCCCTGACCAAGGTTTAGGGCGCCAAACATATAGTCATAAACATATTTTGCAGGCACCTCAGAAGAAATCCCTGGCCCCCCTGAGGTTTGAGCAATAACCAAATCGTAAACCTTAATAATCCCAGCAGCAATAATAACAAGCGTGGTGACAAACACCGGACGCATCATTGGGATCACGATGCGCAGATAGGTTTTCCACATCGGAATACCATCAACTCTGGAGGCCTTCCAGATTTCCTGGTCAATCCCGCGCAGACCTGCCAGCATCAGGCACATGATCAGGCCTGTTCCCTGCCAAAGACCTGCTATCAGGATCCCATAGATAACAATCTCTGCATTGTAAAGCGGGTCGAATACAAACGTATCAAACCCCAATAAGCGGACAATTTTCTCGACCCCGTAATCCGGGTTCAGAATCCACTGCCAAACCAAACCTGTGACAATAAAACTAAGAGCAAAGGGGTAAAGGAAAATAGTCCGGAATGTATTTTCGAACCTTATCTTCTGGTCGAGCATGGCTGCCAGCATAAAGCCGACAAACAGCGAAAAAACCATCGAACAAATTCCATAAATGGCCAGATTCTCAATCGAAACAAACCAGCGGTCGGAATTCCAGAGACGCTCATATTGAGCAACCCCGACAAATTCGCTCTTGGGCAACATCCGGCTGCTGGTAAACGAATGATAAACGGTCCACAGCGTTGCAATGACAAAGACACCAACAGCTGAAAAAGCCATCGGGACCGCTGCTATTTTGCTGGACAGTTTATGCACCAAAGAACGCTCAATATACCCCGGCTGGTCAAAGTCTGAATCTCGGGTTCCGATCACCAGCAATACAAGAGAGAACAACACAAACACAGCTGCGGCAAATAACACAAAGGGTTCAAATGTAGTCCAAACTTTGCGCAGTTCCTTGAGGATGGGAATGGCCTGCTGGGCGCTCGGCTGGGCAAACGACCAAACCATTGCTGAAGTTGTTGCAGCAATAAGCCAACCTATGGCGTGTTTTCGCAACCGATTGGTAAAGAGCTCCCATTTTCCCGTAGTAGCACCCATCCAAATTACCAAAACAAGCGAGAGCAGCAAAAAAACAAGCGGGGCACTTTCCAGTATTTGGGATTTTATGCCAACAGTGACCAGCACAAACGCGGCTAAGGCCAACACTATCGAGCCAATAAACAACCTTTCGGTCAAAGCGTGCAGAGGCATAGCCATTATTATAAGTTTAAGAAATCAGTAATATCTCAATGAGGACTGCCGAACCACTGTTGGGCCCGGCAGTCCTTTATTGGCAATGCTTAGTCGGCAGTTGAGATGATCTTCGCATATTTAGCTTGAGCATCCTCAGGACTCATATACAAGTCACTCCAAAATGTTGTCATAAGCTCATCAGTCTGACTAAGTGTATCTCTTGAAAGATTCATATTATCTGAAGGAAGAACGTTTCCTCCTGCAAGAATTTTCAGACCTTTTTGCATACAATCGTTAGCCGTTGACATGTCGATGTCACCCCGGATTGGCAACGAACCTTTTTTCAGGTTGAACGCCACTTGAACGGCTGGTGATACCAGAAGTGCAGCCAGTTCTTTTTGTGCCGCTTCGACCGCTGCATCATCCTGAACCGGGAAGTAGAATGCATCTCCACCAGTATCCAGAATTTCACGATTTCCTAAACCTGGAAGACATGAATAGTCCGTACCAGCAACTGAACCAGCAACGCTAAACTCGCCTTGCGCCCAGTCTCCGTGGATCTGACCACCCGCTTTACCAGTAATCACAAGATTAGTAGCAAGATTCCAGTCACCTACGTTAGAGCCGACAGCCATCTTACGTGCATCATCAAAAGCTTTCCATACGCGAGCGTACTCAGCACCAGCTGCAACTTTAGCATCCTTGTCACGATTTACAGCGTACCAAGCCTCTTCGCTTACTAGCGCTACAGACAAAACACCAAAAGCCAAACCAACTTGCCAGCCTTGCTGACCCATTGCTAAAGGAACAATCCCATTAGCACGAAGCGCCGGACCTGCAGCAACAAACTCATCCCAGTTTGTTGGAACCGCAACACCAGAACTCTCATAGGCTGCGTGGCTCAACCATAACCACTGGGCCGAATGAATGTTCACAGGCGCACAATAAACTCTTCCATCAACTGTACAGGCATCCAACAGTTTTGATGGATAAATCACATCTTTCCACCCTTCTGCTTCAGCAACATCAGTTAAGTCTAAAAGCAGACCAGCTTCGATTAACTCTTCAGCTTGGCGGCCGTGGTTCAGCTGAGTGGCCCCCATTGGCTCACCGCCAATGATCCGGCTGATAATGATTGGTCTCGCTACACCACCAGATCCAGCGATAGCACCGTCCACCCAGTTATTACCGGTGGCGTTGAATGCCTTGGCAAATTCAGCGACAGCGGCAGCTTCACCACCTGAAGTCCACCAGTGGGTCACTTCAAGATCTGTAGCTGATGCCACATTGACAGTACCCGTTAGAATCGCGGTCGCGACAAGAGTACACTTGTTGAAATTTCGTAGAAACATAAACCTCTCTCCTTAATAGATATTTAGACCTAACAAATAATTACAGCTAGACAACTACAATTCCAAATATGTATAATTGGAACCGGTTCCATTCTAGATCCAAAACAATATGTTTTATGTGACAAAATGTAACAAAATGTAACAAATAGTCTTAATAATAGGGCTTAATTATTAGATAAACTCAACCAATTATGGCCACAATCAGAGATGTAGCAAAGTTAGCTGGTGTTGGAATTGGAACTGTTTCCAGAGTTCTATCTGGCAAAGGGTCTGTATCAGCCAAAACTCTCCTAAAGGTAAACCAGGCGATGGAGAGCTTAAATTTCACCCCAAACAGTTCGGCTCGCTCACTCGTTTCAAAAAGATTAAACACCATAGGGATATGGGGCACTGAAACATCTGGCGAAATAAACAGACGTACACTAAGTGAAATTGAGGCCGAACTCAAAGAATTTGGAATACATTTGATTTTTGCCGATGGCGAGCTCAATTCGGGTGAAGACCCGACCGCTTCCAGAGATTCTTTTGACCGACTTGTCAGTAAAGGCTGTGATGGAATAATTATTTGGGGCACAGACCTGCCTGCACGCGAAATACTTCAAATCGAAAATGAATTCCCCAACATTACCCTGTTGAACAACAAAATCGACCTGATTGATGATAAATGTTTTTATTTTGATCACTATCAAGCCGGCTATGTTTGCGGACAGCATTTGATCGATAAGGGACACAGAAATATTGCTTGTATTACCGGATGGCTTAAGACTTTTGATGGAACTCAAAGACAGCAAGGCTTCATCGATGCAATGAGCAGCAATAACATCCATATCCCTCGGGAATTAATTTTTGAAGGGGATTACACTTTTACTAAAGGGTATGAAGGTGCTCTTGCTTTATTAAAACAAGACAACCCCTTTACTGCCCTTTTTTGTGGAAATGACCAGTCAGCGATGTCTGCAATTTCTGCATTAACAAGCAAAGGGTTTGATGTTCCCAATGATGTTTCAGTAATCGGTTACGATGACATGAATATTGCATCCTATACCAGTCCACCGCTGACCACAGTCCGTATTCCTTTCAACAAAATGGCAGTAAACGCTACAAGACGTCTATTAAATCTCTGCTATAACCTTGAGCTGAATATTGATTATGACTTCTCCATTGAATTAATTGAAAGAGACAGTGTGAAAAATATTGGTTAGAAAGTTCCTCTTGGTCCCAAACTGATTCGCAGTACCGTTAGGGATGAAGCGCCGGGCGGGCAATCAGCAAACAGGGGGGGTTACCGCTGTCTTATTTGGCCGACAGGCCTTTAGTGAAAAATGAGATCAACTTCGTCTTGTATGTTTCCGATTCGCCCCACATTGCATCCACATGGCCTCTGTCATCAACATACCATGTGGTGACATCACCGCCATTCTCCAGCATTCTCGCCTCAAATCTCTCTGCATGGACTATCGATACCCTGGGGTCATCCTTGGCATGAGTGATGAAGACAGGGCGATCTCCGGCAACGTCAGCCGCTTCCATTGGGGAGCGCCCGTCTATACTGGCGCCAGCAAGCCAACTACCTACTGTCTTTGCTGGTCCTACGAAAGAGGTTGGAAAGCCCATCCTCCCCAGTTCGTTGCGAACCACCAGCGGGAAGTCGAGTACCGCACTGTCGAGCCACATGGCGCCTATGCCCTCTTCCTCAGCAAAGGCAATGGCGGCTCCCCCGCCTAAGGAGATCGCAGTCATGCCGACCTCTCCGGACTGGTAGCCCTTCTCTTCCACCAGCCAATCATAGGCTCCCAACAGATCCCTATACTCAATCTGCCCCATGGCGAAATAATCGCTCACGACTTCGCTTTGGCCATAATTTCGCAAATCAAAGGAGAGCGTATTGATCCCGCCCTCAGTGAGATAACCCTGCATCAGCAGCATCTCGGGCTTACACTTGCCGTTCATTGGCATACCGTGAGTCTGAATGACCACAGGGGCCTCAGGATCAACTTCGACATACCATCCCCTGAGGGTAATATCCGAATCCCCCCTCGGCGAGAAAGTTACGTCCTCATAGGATTCCATCTGATAGGACGAGGCATCAAAATCACGGCGAATACGTACGCGCTCTTCTGCAACGGGCCCGGACCCGAAACCCGCCCAATTGTGATCGGCATCCCAATCGGAAGGGGTGTTATCCGCCCACATTCCACAACCGGGTTTGGTTGCCAAGGCCTGCGACGCAATGACGTGACCAATTCCAACATAACCAATTGAGAACAGAATCAGCCCGACAACTGCGACCGCAGAAATCTTAGTGTTCCTGCTCAGAGACTTCCACCACCCCCATCGATTAGCCATTAGCGCCAGAAACCCCCAAGGAATAGAATGTTGCTCTCAGCACAGCCATCGGACCCGCCATTGGGTGGTCGATGTGAGTCTCGTTATCCGTATTGGGCATATCGTCTCTCCTGATCATAAACCGCGACAACCAAAAAGATTCTCTCATTCCGTGGTGATTTGCAAGCGCAGTGCAGTCCGTCCGGCCGACGCATTCGGAATCCGTAGTGCGTACGCACTTAGAACGCCCAGCGCTCTGTCTTGCCAGCATCTGACGATTGCTGGGCAAGCTCAAGGGCGTAGATCACCTTTACTGCGTCATAAGGGTCAACCGGTGAGGTCCCACCGTTCAGGATTGCGTCAGCGAGGCTTGCAAACAACTCGTTATAGCTGCCGAACTCCAACTCAATCTCTTTTGCGGTGAAGGCGCCACCGATTTCCAGCCTGCCTTGATGTTGCTGGCGCCCAAACTCCGAACAATCTGCTGTGACACCGTCACGCAATTGTTGTTCTTGATTATCCAGCCCTTTGCAGGAGAAGGTGGCCTTATCACCCTGAACAACGAATCGTGGGCCTATGCCAGAGCGAAAAGGGCTTGAGCTCAAAATCACCTCTTTGTCGGCATAGTGAAGCATCATGTTGAAATAGTCAGTGGTTTTAGACCGACTCCGAATCGCTTGGCATCGTGCCGTAATGGACTGCGGCATCCCAAAGAGAAGCAATGCCTGGTCGACCAGGTGGGGCCCTAGATCATACAGAATGCCTGATCCATCACCGGGCTGTTCGCGCCATCGCGCTCTTACTTGCGGCGTGTAGCGGTCGAAATTGGATTCGAAGACCTTAACCTTACCGAGTTCACCGGATTTGATCAGCGACTGCACCGTCAGGAAATCTCCGTCCCAGCGACGATTATGGTATGGACACAGAATGCGGTCTTGTTGTTTTGCCATCCGCAGCAGATCCAAGCCCTGGCCACTGTTGACCACAATGGGCTTTTCCAACAAAACATGACAATCGGCCTGGAGTACTTGTCGAGCAAACTCATAGTGGGTGTCATTGGGTGTGGTAATCACGACCAGATCAAGCCCTGCATCACGCACCATCTCTTCAGTACTGCGGTAGAGCCCTGCGCTGGGCAATGCTTCGCGAACCGCATCACGCTGGGTTGAAACCACCGCGACAAGCTCAAAATCCGGCAACACGGAAAGAAAAGGGAGGTGAAACGTTTGAGCTGAAAAACCAAATCCAACAATACCCGTCCGAATCATTTTTTTATCCTTGCTGTTGATTCAAAATTTTTGCGATCAAAAACTATAAGGTATCGAGGCATGACTGTCATTACGTCTACTCGCAGCAAAACCAACCAGACCCTGTTTAGCCGCTCCGCTCTGCTGAGCATGATGTTTCCTGATTAATCATCATTATTAGACTAACCATCGACGTTCATCTCTGAAAAACTATATTCGGTCGAGTGAGAATGGCAGACTTGACTTCAGGCTGGGGCAGTAACATAGTGGTTTTTCGACCCTCTTCATGGCTTTAGGTGTGACACTGAATAATTGAGAGACTATGTTATGAATCGCTTCCCAGTGCTGTTGGTGTTCGTTGTTTTGACCTGTTTCAGTGCCACCCCAAATGTGGCCGCTGGCCAGGAACAAAAAGCAGCAGAGAATACCTGCAAAAAAGTTCTTCGCGCAGACAAATGGCTCGAAAAAGCTGGGAACCGAACAATTTGCTACCAGGCGGTGCTTGAGGGCAGTTCCTATGCCCGCAAAATGCTGCACCGCTCCTCGTTTCTGGTTGAACCGGCCCTGCGCCTTTATCTCGACGTAGCGATTCCTGCTGCAACCCCAGACCTGGAATTGACCACTAGTGAGCGAAAGCGCCTGCAACGACAACAAACCCGTTTCTGGCGCCAAGCCAAGAATGCGGATCTTGACCTGCTGTTCCTTGAGGACAATGCCGGCTTGCCTTATCGATTTTCAAAAGTAACCCAGAAAGGAAAGATGGCAGAGGTCATCGTGCACTTCCAGAGGGGTCTCAACACA
>Ga0066834_10001534_pt1 | contig 10394 bp, 7 predicted proteins | sample ETNtaG_30_FD_66729 | JGI IMG/M metagenome (GOLD analysis project Ga0066834, IMG submission 66729) | Marine microbial and viral communities from oxygen minimum zone, Eastern Pacific Ocean - ETNP201306PF43B | ecosystem: Environmental > Aquatic > Marine > Oceanic | place: Pacific Ocean: Eastern... | reverse complement strand
ACACACATGATTCGCACGATCAGATAGCATGATTCTCACGATCAGATAACATGATTCGCACGATCAGATGCACGATTCTCACGATCAGATGACTGATTCTCACGATCAGATAACATGAATTCTCACGATCAGATGCCATAATTCTCACGATCAGCACTCTGATTGTACATAGAAATCTCTCACGATCCCGAAATTGCTGACATTGCGCCAGCGTCACGGTCAACACAATTTGGTCTACTCAATCCTGATCCGCTGGTCCAGGTTCCTATTCAACCTAGTCTACTCATATCCTAGCCCTTACGAGGCCGATTTTTACCGATTTTTCGGACTTTCTTGGGAGACTTCAACCTTCAACAACTACCGTCCTGAGGACTCCAGACACTCTGGGAGTGGAAGAATCGAGTTCTCCTCGAAGAGTACTACATTTTTTATGTAGTAATTCCTCTAGAGGTCGAATGAGAGCAGAGTTATGCATTCGGAATAATAGGAAAGCGTGGTCCGCGGCTTTCAATTCGCTCTTGAGCTCATACTCATCCAACTGTTCGATCACCTGGGGCTCATCATTCCGCAACAAGATCTGGTCAACGGTCAAGGCCGGCATCGAGGCGCGGTGATGGATGACGGCCTGCGGTTTTACTAGGCGAGTAGTCTAGGCTAAAACTATTTTGTGTTTTTGTTGTTAATTACTGCCTGCACGAAATTGTTCATAACGCTGTGCGTCTGAGCACCGCCACGTCGTTGATGCAGCAGATGCACAAAAATGCGTCGTCTGCAGAGGATGTTGTGCAGCTCACCGTTCAGGTAGTAGACTTGAACATGGTGTTGTGGACACTTGCGTCCAGCTGACTCGACAATTTTTTGAAGAGGACTGCGCTCTTCCTGTCGTGATTCTCGGATGCCCATTCCAAACACGTTCTCAAAGAGCGCTTCGTCGTAGTCCTGGCGGGCTACCTCATCGAGGAAGGCCTCGGCGAGGTGCCCTTCAGCATGGTCGGCGGTACCATCACTTCTTCCTTTTCGGAACGTGCTGTATGGGCAGCACGAAGTTCCGGCCACCATCACGATGTAGAGAACGCCCCCGCGTTCAATGACCACCGCTCTGCAGACAGAAGTGTGCGTGAAACAAAACGATTCACCTGTCTGTGCTACCTGAGCAAGATCCGCGAAGTGGTGTTTGCAGACCGGCCCGTTCGCTTGCACAAATCTGACCGAGCCAGCATAAGGGTCGCAGACCCAACCAAAGTCTGCCAACCATCCCAACTTGTCAAGAGCTTTCGCCTCTGAACAGAGGCTCGTGCAACCACTGTTGATCAGAGGTTTGTGCATCTGGCGTCCTCGCTTGGCAATGACAGGTGCGAGAGCTTGCAAAATAGGGTCGACCCACAAGCTATATCTCGAACCTTCTTGAGTGACAGGTGCCAACGCCATAGCTGCAGTGCTGACCTGTGGAATTGGAGGCGTCGGCGTTTGCGCTGCAGGCGCCTCAGGGGCCCCCTCGGACCTCTCTGGCTCGTTGTCGGCAACAACCGTCCGCTGAGTTCGCATGCTGGCCATCTTGTCGAGCCATGCTAGACCTGGATCGTCCACATCAATCGCATCATCGCTGAGGTCATCGTCCATCTCGATTGAAAATGAAGACGGCGACGACAGAGGCCACAATGGCACTGCAGATACCGACACTTGAGCCAGTTTCATGTTAGCAACTGTTTGGCAATATTTCCAAGCATGACAAAAAGACTTGAAGGACAGAAGGGTTCAGAGAGTTGTTATTCTGAGTGTTCAGAGTGTTCTTCCGAGTAAAGGTAAGTTGGATAAAATCAGAGAAAGTTGGAGAAAGTCTGAGAAAGTTAGAGAAAGCTGGAGAAAGTCGGAGGAGCTCCGGTATTACTTACTAGGTACTCAGCTCTAGTAAGAGAAGGTACTTAGACTAGTAAGAGAAGGTCCTTAGACTAGTACTGTAAGAGGTCCTTAGACTAGTAAGATATGGTCCTTAGACTAGTAAGACAAGGTTCACGAAGGTTCAACTGTCCTTAAAAAGGGTAGATAGGGGGTCTCCCGAGGGAAATTTTCGACTAGAGCTCTGGGAGGTTGTTGGTCGATTTCAAGGGCCTGGAACTGTCAGAATGAGGTGAGACTCGGTGAGGATAAAGTCCTAGATGACCCCCACGTCCTGAGAACACGACGATGACTACACGATGCAACATTGAAGCGTAGCGACACAATGCGAGACATTGAAGCGTACCGACACGATGCAACATTGAAGCGTAGCGACACGACCGACATGATGCAACATTGAAGCGTAGCGACGCGCTGCAACATTGAAGCGTAGCGACACAATGCGAGACATTCAAGCGTAGCGACGCGCTGCAACATTGAAGCGTAGCGACACAATCCGAGACATTGAGTCGTCGTCGTCGTCGTAGTGATTGCCTTTGTACCTTGGTTGCCGCTGGTTGGTGCCCTTGGTTGCGCGCGACGACGAAGAAGAGCATGGTTGGCCTTGGTTGGTGCCTTGGTTGCCTTGGTTGGTGCCTTGGTTGCCTTGGTGCCTTGGTTGGTGCCTTGGTTGCCTTGGTGCCTTGGTTGAGCGCGAAGAAGAGCATGGCGCCTTGGTTGGTGCCTTGGTTGGTGCCTTGGTTGCCGCTGGTTGGTGCCTTGGTTGCGCGCGAGACGAAGAAGAGCATGGTTGGTGCCTTGGTTGGTGCCTTGGTTGCCTTGGTCCTTGGTTGGTGCCTTGGTTGCCTTGGTGCCTTGGTTGGTGCCTTGGTTGCCTTGGTGCTTTGGTTGATCGCGAAGATTTGGTTCGCGGTAGCTAAATTCACTCAACCCGCTCAACTCGCTCAACTCGCTCAATTCACTCAACTCACTCAACTCCCTCAACTCACTCGACTCACCCAACAGACCCATGCCCATGTGCCTCCGTGCCTCTCCGTCTCTTTGTTTTGAGGTCGTTTGGCCTCAGGGCTCTGGTGGTCTGGCCTCGGTGGGTAGCGCGGAGCGTTAACAATCCGTCGCGGCCCCTTGCGATGTGCAACCGAAGAATGCTAAAGCGAGGCCCTGGAGATCGGACTTCAGACGATGCTTACTTCTGCTCTCAAAATCTGAAGCGGGGATGTGCACCAACTGATGTTGATTTTAGTACCTTTTGTGCGAGACCAACCGCAGCTTCAACAGAGCATTACCGAATTGATGCTTGATCCAACAAAAGCGAACACATGCCGATGCATCTAATTGAATGAATCGCGGTGATGGGCGCGCAAACAAAAGAGATCACACAATGTGCGAATTCGAAACCAAATGACAACAGTGTAAGCGAAGTTCATGCCATCGCGACACTGGGTGCTGCGCCACCGCTAGCCCCATGCTCCCACAACCAGTCGAAGACATCTTCATACGCCTCGTCTTGGCTGCGCCCACTGTAGAACCCCCATCGTCTGGACCTCGTGTGTCTGCCGGCCGGGTCCAGAACGGTACCTGAGAGTTCGCCCTTCCAGCACGGGGCCTCCCCAGATGTGTACATGCGAAGAGTGCACCCAGCGGGCACGAGATCCGAACAGTCCTCGGCCGCAGCTGTCCGGGGCGCGCGTGCGACACCGGGACCATCGAGTCCAAGTCCCGCCACGGCGTCGACAACTGATCCAGCAGCGCCAGGTGGACCGTCGCCGGGAGCGAGACCACTCGCGCGGCCAGCCGCGCCCACAGCGCTCACGAAACCACCAGGCAGCGCCGATGAGACTCAGAAGCGAACAGGACGCTCAAAGATGATCCAAGATGATAAAAACATAATTTTGCCTCCAAGGTTTCGCCAGGAACCTCATACGTCGGAACACCTCACCAAAACGAAATGTAGATTTGACGGTGCGACTGCATTTCGGATGTGGCCTCTTCATGATCGAAGTCGGAACGCGTAAGCCACGGCGTAACTTCTGATGGGGGAGAAAGGTTGTGACGAGGATTATATTGAGAAGGAACAGTGCAATAATGAGAAGGAGCATGGTGATGTGTAACCCTAAGAAGCGTCAAGAACGGAGCCTGTGGATACAGTTGGAAGATGAAGTGCGGAGGTAAGCAGGGCGAACGGCGAACAGGAGGGGGAGTGGAGGATGATGTTTGCGGAGGGCTGACACATGAAAGGCAAGGCACAAAAAGAAAGACGCAGGATGAAGGAGGTTAGATGTTGCAAGTGCACAAGTGTAGAGCCATCGGCGAGAAGCGAGGGCTAGGAGTACAAGCGAAGCCGGCAAACAAAATGTAGCCCGCGCACAGGGATTGTTGCAGTTGTATGCATGCAGGGCAAATGGCGACGGCGGATGCCCAAGGGAAGGCCGTGTCTTCCAGAATTAAAAGGAAGCGTGCGGAGGAAACCTCGGGGAAAAGTGATGGAAAAGAGAGGCAGCAGAGATAGGAGGAGGCGCAGGAGGAGGATGCGGAAGAGGGAGAGCATGAGAGAAAAAAGAGCAGTGATGGCGATCAATGCTGAGCACAGACCAGGCGCACAGAAGGAAGGGTGAGGAAGGACCAGCGGGACGATGAGGGTTGAGGAGAGATGAGGAGGAAGGGAGAAAACGGTGGAAGGAGGGAGGCACGAAAACAGAAACTTCACCAAAGGTGATGATGAAGAATCCCTCAGGGGGATCTCCGATTTATCATTCCCCCGATTCGGACATCGGTAGGAAAAGTTATGACTTTAAACCATCCTGGTGTCTCCCTCCTTCGCACCGCAATGCCACTGGGTGACGCTGAAGCGGCGCTGAAGAAAGCGCGAATGCCTTGAGGTCCAGCACCAGCAACATTAACTCCGGCATAGCCATGCCAATCCTCGGCAAGACCTGCGCCACCAGGCAACTCTGCTTCACCACCCTCTCCAGGAGCAGGTGCGAGAAAGGCAGCACCATCATTCTCATCGTAGTCGCCTGGGGCCAGTAAGCGCTCTCCTGCGCGTGCAGGCCTCACGGCTGCATCGTCGCCGATTGGCACAAGAGCCCCGGCTGCAAGATCTGATGCTTCAATACCGGCGTTCCGAGGCCGCTGCACTGGTCGCCCTTTGGCTCGAGGTTCGGGTGCCGCCTTCGGAACTGCAGAAGCCTTCGCTCTGGCATTTGCTCGCCGGGTGGCCTCCTTGGCTGCTAACTTCGCACGCCGAGCCGCTTCATCTACCAGCTCTGCAGGCCGCCCTTTCCAGACTCGAACATTGTTCTCCGGCATGGCGACGTGCTGGTCCAGGGGGACTGCATGCAAGCGAGTGCCGACTGTAAACGGAATATGCGGCATCTCACTTGAAACCAATTTGTACAACGTAACTCTGATCTCCTCTTCGAGGTTGAAAGAAGCAGCAACTTCCACGTCGGTATGCGTCTCAGGTAGGCTTTTGGCGCTCAGCTGGCAAGAGAGGAGCACACGTCCATCTGCATGCTCTTGTTCCAAATGCACCCGCAGGTACGTCACCCGCTGCGGATTGAGGTACACAAGACCACAATGAAAGAAGGTGTCACCGTTGAACCGTGCAAACAACCAGCCTTCCAAGAGCAGGCGGCGCAATTCAGTCTTCTCCGGACAGAGGAGTAGATACAACTTTGTTGACTTCAGTCGAAATATATCCAGAAGAATTCCACTGCCGGAGCAAAGACAACGGCCTGAGCCGAATTTCCAACAATATGTTGGTCTGTAACCCAAACCAACATAGCCAATGCTCTCGCAGTCGTCATACAGCGTCAGCCTGCACTGCTTCTCAAACATTTCCGCCACCAGGGGACCGATCTTCGAGCCCTTTAGATCGGCACTCTTTTTCTGACACCATTGATCAGCCGGATCATGCCAATGTAATGTCGGCAACTCTTCAGGGATCAGCTTGACCACCCCCAACTCTGGCAGCTCCAATGTGGCGAAATCAAAGTTGGAAACCTGCGGTGGGTTATTGACAAACTCCCTGAGTTTCTCAAGTACAATTCGTTGCATTGCAGCTTCTTTCCTCGCCACAGCTCTGCACAACGATTGCAAAGTGTCCAATTGTGATTTGAGGTCCCCATGCGCATTGGCGAGAACGACATCGGTCACCAACCGATTCTCGTCCCGCTGATACACAGCGAGTTGTAGGCCTCCGTCCTCCACAACACGATTCGCAGATGCTTGCTTTTCTTCGTAAGCATTAAGCAGAAGCAGTTCATCGGCTTGTGTCTTGATGCGCACCTGGGCGCGTTCCCGCACAGTTCCGAAATTCGAGGTGTCTTTCCTGCTCTCTCCAGTTTCCCAAGCAGCCCTGCACGCCTTTACTGCAAGTTTCCCTCGTCCTGCAGCCTCCGCCAAGCAATCCGAAGCTTCCTTCGCTCTTTCTTCCCAATAAAGTGCAGCTGCACGAGTGAAATCGACCTTGTTGTCTTCGTCCTTCAATTCGTCTTTCTTGAGTGAAATAAATCCTCGATATTGTCCCCCTCCTCCACCACCCATGACGTCCTCCCCATCAGAGCTTGAAGAATCCTCCTCTGGTCGCCCAAAAATACTTCTGGATTGCATCCTTGAGAACTTTACTATCCAGTCCGCAGTGATGTCTGCTAAGTCCGGCGTCTTTTGTTGCAGATGCATTTTGACGCGGCGCCGCACTGCGGCATTCCCAGCTTCCGTGCCAGCATTCTCAAGCTCTGCAAGTATGGCCATCAATCTCCTCTTTGCCTGCATCTCCGTACTCATGAGTTCTGCCAATGTGGGGTTATTCTTCGCTTGCTCGAATCCCCAAGGATCCATCGTGCATGGACGTTCCAGGAAATCTGCAAGTATCTCCTTACCAGCCGCAAGTGAGTCCTCCGGCTCCGGTCTGAGTGGCCCGAAGTTTTTAGCTGGATAGGACTCGTTAATCTTCCACTCTAATTGGTACATCGCGCACGCGCTCCGAGAACCGCACCTGAACGCCGTCATCGCAAGTGAATGGACCTGGAATTCCTCAGGGAGCCCAGTCCATTGCTCCTGGTTCACGAGCAATTTTCCATATGCACGGAGGCAGGGCGTGGTGTGGACTTGATCCAGTGCCAAAAGAGGTCTGTACGTCCGTCGCTCGCCATCTTTTACCTTTTGGAGTTGCCTCTTCTCCCATTCCGGCCCTGACGATTTCAAGACGTCTTTTTGATGGCGCTGTTGCACTCGTATCAGGCATTTCAACACCCATAGCCGACCGACCGGCTGTGTGCCAAACCAAGAGAGGACGTTGGCCCTGTAGGTTGTTTGTTTTTGAAAGTCGGACATTTCTTTTGTCACATCTTGGTAAGTTACGTTGTCCGGCGACTGCTCCCTGAACTCACCTTGCATGAATGTTATCATTTTCTGCTTGACCACGTTCATGTCAGTGAATCCGAACCATCCGATCAGCACTCCGGCAATGTACAACCCGTTTCGGTTTAACCACTCGCCATGCCAATCAACACTGGCCTCGCTCCCTAGCCAACGATGGGCAACCCAAATGGGTGGAAGCTCCTCTTCCTCTACATCGTTGTCCAGATCTTTGAGTGTCTCCGCTTCGGTCGCGCAGCAATCAGGTGGACCCTTGCACCAATGATGCGTCTCGCCGATCAATCGAGGGTCACCATTTCTCAATTTCTTTCGCTTAAAGCGGCGTCGCTGTCTGGCTTGCGCCCTGGGACCAGAGAGGCGGTTGTCCTCGGCATTCTCAAACATGCAAGCGAGCTTCTCGTTGTAAGCGATGACTTCTTGTCCTGGCCCGTCTTGGCCCCAAGGGATCCGCGTGAATGACCAGCGCTGAAACTGTTTGACCCCTTTCTTCCAAGCAGACATTGCTCCCGGATTGTGTTGGGCTAGAGTCCCTCCCATCAGGCCTTTCATGTCGCCTGGAAAGGCCTGCCACTGGATTTCTGAAATCTTGTGCCCAATGTGAAGGCGGCAGATCCATCTCATCAGGATTTGAAAGGCCTTGTGTTGCCAGATGGCGTAGTCGCTCAATGCATTCGAGGCGTGGTTGTCGCTGACTGCAACTCTGGCGGATTCAGCAAAGGTAGAGGCCGCCCACTCCGAGGAACCAGATTGGTTGAGGCACGTCTCCTTGATTAACTCAGCGTGCGTGCTCTGGATAGGCTTCAAGCAAGATGGAAGGGAGCCCTCGAACGCCAAATGCACATCATCACAGCGCCACAACAACGCATGTCCAGAATTGATTTGCATTATTTTTGCAGTAATGGTCTCCTTGTGGCCTTGCGCCATCGACACAGGCATGCCCTTCGGTAGATCTGTCACCCTAACCTTGATTTGAAACTCGTCGAAACGTTGTTTCTCCGCAGCGAGAACAGGTGTGAAAACAACTGACCTCTCCTTCAGGAAATAGTGGATGCTCTGGGCCGCTCGCCAAAAGCGGTGCTTCGATCCGAACAGGATAGCACCAGCCATTATGCGCAACCTCCTGGCCACTGTCCACCGCGATATGCCCAGCTGTTGGCTGATAGATACCGTAGAAGCCACGTGTTTTGTTTTCTTCCAAACCTTTTTCTCGGCCTCAGTGTTGCTGGTTGCTTTTACCGGTGATGCCAATGCAAGAATCAGTCCTGTGGAGCAATGATGGGAAGAATCATGCAGAACCATCTGCAACTTCTCTGGCGGCACTGCCGGAACCACAACCAAACATTGCGTCGATGGCGCGCTCTCCGCCGGGCCAGACTCGCGCTTTTTCTTCCAGCGTGCCTCCGCAGCAGCTTTGCAGATCTCACTCCGAGTTCGAGGTCCAGTAGCGCCATCTGCTCCGCTTCCTGAAGCAATTTTGGGAGCAGGTCGCTTGCGGGTTCTCGGTCTCCGAGCGGCGTGTGGCTCAACAGACGCGGGTAGCGTTGCCGCTTCCTCTCGAGGCGCACCACAGTCTTCTTCCAACGCAAACTCGGCCTCGTCCCCCAGGTTGTCTACATCCAGTGTTGACAGTAAGCCTTCATGAGGGACAACTTCCGAATCGGACAACTCGTCGAGCCCAGGCAGAGTGTCCAACAATGACATCCCCGCCCTCCTTGGCAATCGCTGCAACGAGTCGTGGAAACGATAGCGACCACATGCGGCAGTGTTCGCAATGCATGCAAGGTTCCGATTAACCAAAACTTGAGCCACCATCAAATCAAAACAGTCGCCACAATTCAGAATGACGGCAGATAGCTGGATACCGACCGCGCATATCTGAAGGCCATGCACGGTCATTGTGCATTCTTTGAATTCCTCTGACGAATAAATGCAGACAAGAGTTGTGTGTGTGTGTGGGTCTTGCGTTGCCGCTGGCGTGGTCTTTGTTGTTGAGTTTGATCTAGCTGTGTTATGTTTGCATCGACCGCTTTCCCGAACCCTGGAACCGTGTTGTTCGATGTGCGCAGCATGTGAGAAATGCGACGGCGATCAAAACTACGATTTGGATTCCCAAGGCGTGTTTTTATCAGGGCTGAGGTCGCATCCGGGCACAACCCTTCGGAGGTTCACGGGTGTTTTGCTGGACACACCGGGCTCGCAACAATAACCATGCGGACCAAAACGCGCTTGGAGCAAAACATGAAAAGCAAAATGTGCAGCAAGATGAGGCGGACGAATCTCTGTGATGTCTGGCGCGGATCTGCTTACGAGATCCCGCTACAAACTGGTTTTCCAAAATTAGCGCCTCTTAGGTTTGAATCGATCCTACAATAATAGCAGTCACTTCCGATAATGATATATGTGGCGACGGTGGGTCCGCGCATGGAGGTGGTCTGTCCCCAGACGCTGACAAGGCTCAACACTTTCAGCACTGCAACAAGGATATATTAGGCGACGGCCAGACGAACAATACACACGCTGCGTAACCGGTTGCCATTTTTGTTGGCAACCATCTCCCCCGCACGCAATGCCATGCCGTTCTTGTGTCCAAGGCATGTGCCCGCATGCCGTTCTTGTGTCCAAGGCATGTGCCCGCATGCCGCTCACGATTTCCACCGCATATGCCCGCATGCCGCTCACGATTTCCACCGCATACGCCCGCATGCCGCTCACGATCCCCACCGCATGTGCCCGCATGCCGCCACGGTTTCCAGCCGCATGCAGCCACATGCCGGGTGCGGGCCCCCAAGCATGCAGCCACATGCCGGGTGGGGTTCTCCCATCATGCGGCGACATGCCGCATGCTGGCCTCCCATCATGCGGCGGCAGGCCGCATGTGGGCTGTTTTCGGAATTCGGTGCCCCGCATGTTGGCTGTTTTCCGAATTCGGTGCCCCGCATGTTGGCTGTTTTCCGAATTCAGTGCCCCTCGAATGCATGCCACAAATACCCCCCCGCTTACGAGGCATGCACATCACAACTCCTGGAGGTTCAATTATTTGTCATATGTACTCCGTTTTAGGATTGGGGAGTTTCGCCTTTCCATACCATGTACTTTGTATCATGATATAGGAGTTT
>Ga0066834_10001525_pt1 | contig 10425 bp, 14 predicted proteins | sample ETNtaG_30_FD_66729 | JGI IMG/M metagenome (GOLD analysis project Ga0066834, IMG submission 66729) | Marine microbial and viral communities from oxygen minimum zone, Eastern Pacific Ocean - ETNP201306PF43B | ecosystem: Environmental > Aquatic > Marine > Oceanic | place: Pacific Ocean: Eastern... | reverse complement strand
TTTCAATCTTTTTCAGATCTTTAAGATTTCTAAGGATATAAATCTCAATCACATTGAGCAAATTCACAGTTTACAATGGATTTTTCATTTTTAAGGTTGCCAAAATTGTTTTCTCTAATTTATGAAAGTCAACAGAGAAGAAGAATCGTTGCAATGTTTCCTTTGCAATTCGGATGATTTGCTTATTTTAATCCTTCAGCTTTGGAAAGATCTCCTTAGCCAGGATTCTAACCCCATGTGCAAAGTTTTATCGGAGTCCTTTAGCAAGTGCACCACTTGCAATTAATGACGCCTGAACGATTTTCACATTTTAAAGCTTTAGGAGTTTTTTAAGCATTTGGATAATGTGGGTGTGCTGAGAATTTTCGATTTTGGGTTAAGAAGCAGCCTTTGCCAGCTCCTGTATCCTACTTGTCTTCTCCTTCCACTTCTTTAGGGGTATTTTAAGCACTTTCATGCTCCACCCCTCATCAAACTTCTTAAAGATATCAACCGCATCAACCAAATCATATGTATCCACCTTAAAGCTTGTACTCTTTTCATTTTTTCCTCTCTTTGGGATCATATCCACCTGCTTATAGCTATCAAAATATGCTTTTAGCTCTTTAATATGAACTTTTTTCAGTTTATCAACAAATGGAATAATAGCCTGACCAATCCATTGAAAAGTCTGCTTGTAAAAATCTATGAGAAGTTTTTTAAGAGTTGGCTGGGTAGCTGTTTTGGCTTTTTTCTCGATCTCTGTGAAGAAAGGCTTCATGAAGCCAAGTTTTTAGCCTCCGAAGTTGACTAAGAGCTGAAGAGCTGCTTCTATACCGCGGATGGAGGTTTTGAAGGGCTTGACCACTGCTATTAGCTTATTAATCATTTTATACAAGTTCTAGCGATTACAATGTTCAAAAATCTCACAAATTGCATCAACAGCAGCTTCTTTAATCTCCTTTTTCCTTGCTCCTAAACCAACTATGATCAAAATTTTAGTCGAAGACTATTATTAAAATTTCTCCTGTTTGTGTCCATGTTTGACAAAAGCAGCAAAGGAACTGAAAACCATTGCCTGGGTTTTCATATTGCGCTCTTTAAGAAACTTGTTGAACTTCTCAGCAAATTTGTGGTAGATTTGATCACCAGGTAGGGAACTCTTAAGGATATCTCTAAGCTCTTCAAATGATTTTTATCTCACTTGCCAATGAGTACTTTCAAGTCGCTGATCTAGTGGTTTTTGAAATTCTTCTTTAAGGAGGTCATCATTTTCATCTTCAGCTGGAGCAAATTCTGGAATGTTGAAATCTGTATGTCCAACTGTCATCTCTTCTATATTTTTGATTTTATTAGTTGAAGATGTATTAGATAACTTTGCAGGCGTCTAATTCCCATCTTATAGAAGTGGAACTCCACCTACAATCTAATTTTCGACATCGATCATTGGGTTAAAATTCATACTCCCATCAGTAATTTTCGATACCACCGATTCCCTCTATTAGAACGAAGTTTCACTCAAAGTTGATAGGTGAGACTATCTTTCTTAAAGACTAATTTCGGTGTTTTGGGTATCTCTCTAAGAAGGCATTTGCATGTACGATCCTTCAGTAAGATTTGATTTGTGTGTATTTCTTTCCTCTTCAGGTTCAGTTGCTTCCGAAGGAAGAGTTTGGTTCAATAATTTAACTGGGGATGGGATTGGGGATGGAATTTAAATCTCTTCCTTTGATTCTTCTTAGAAAGGAGGAAGCACATTAATTTGTGGGATTATTGGCTGTTTGTTTGTGTTGAGTTTGTGTTTAGGATTTTGAATAGAATTCTCAAGAGTATCTTCAACACTATTGTCTTCAATCATTTCCTCTTAATCTTCTTTTTAACTTTCTTCTATTGTCTTCTTTTGATTTATCTCAGCAATATTTAAATCTTCTAAATTTTCATTAACCTAATTATTAAGAACAACTTCTTCAATCTTCACTTCCTCTTCTAATGTATTAGGTTTTTCAGGTAATTGTGTTATTTTTATAAAGTCTGATTCTTCTTAGTTATGTAAAAAGTCTTGGGTAATTTAAGGTTTTTGTTGTAATGAGTGTTCAGGAGGTGTAGAATACTGGTCGTCATCAGAAATTTCGCCCATATTATTGATAAAATCCTCAGAATCTTCTAATGAGCTTTCATCATCCTCAATCGGATTAAGTTCATCCAATTAATCCTATTCTAACCTCTAATTTTCTTCGTTCTCATTATTTTAGATTATTTCATGTTGATCGTTTTTTTGATCCATTTTGATTTAAATTTTTAAAGTTTAACTATATTTTACAATGTATGAAAAATCCAAATGATTCTCACTTTTTCAACTTTTTGAATGGATTGTAATCATACCATGTAGACTTCGGATTTGATGTGTTGCACAAATAAGAAATTGCTTTAGTAGAGCGCCCAAGTTTTTTCGATCTTTTGTAATAAATTGATGGTAGATATTTACTTCTATAGAACTAAAGGTGATATTTCAATCTTTTGTCTTGTATATCAATTACTTTCGGCTGTTTACTTGTAGAAAATGATGATTTGAAGTATTTCTTGTTTCTAATTTTATTTTTGAATTCATAAGGAACTTTATAATGAACAATTTTTTGCCTGTCTTTACGAATAAATTTACTTTTTGTTGCTCTTTGTTCAATAATCAAATGATTCTTCTTGGACATTTTTTGCTTTTTAGTGATTAGCTTTTGAGTTAATGTCTTCATTTTGAGTGTTTGTTTTAGGTATTCTTTCATTTTCTTTTGTCATCTGTATTTCTTTTGACATTTAATTATTGAAAATGGTTTGTCCAAAACTTTTTTCAAGGGAAGAATAGATACTAATGAGTTTGAAAAATCTTTAATATTGAAACGTTTTTGAGAAAAGAACAACTTCTATATTTGTTTGTTTTCTTCAAAGTTCTTAAGATTCGAATATCCAAGCGCTTTTTGGTATTCCTCAATAAGAAGTTTGAAACCTTGGATCTCTTTTACTGAAGAATACATAATATGGGAGCTTATTGCAAGATCTTTAGCATTCTTCTTGAAAATTAAACCTGTTAGTCCATCATAATGATATCTTTTCTGACCTGAAATACGATTATCCTTTGCATTAGTAAACAATTTCAATCTTTTTGTTATAAGCTTAACTTAAATATTTCTCATATTCATAATCTCCAAATCAATCGCCTTAACGTAATTTATCAAGTGTTTTTATCCAGGAACCTACAACTAGTATCCAGTAAGCAAGCATTTTCTAATTAACTTTAAGGAAATCGAAATAACTCCAAGAAAAGTTATCTTATTAACTCTATCCATTTCATATAGAATTCTGGCTACTTTTAGAAATTTGTAGAGATGTGGAAAAGATTCTCTATAAAGAACATCACTTTTTATTGGTAGTTAGTTTTATGAATCTTCGAATTCGGTTATTAAAAAGAGAGCTTTACTTAACTTCACAATAAACAAATGAAGTGAATCTAGCAAGTCAAAAGTACTTATCTCCCCTTCTAAACCATTAAATTTCTTATCAAGTTCTCTCTACCAAACATCCTAATGAAACTGAAGTCTGTCAAAAACCATTTCCAAGATACCTATCATATTCGCTAAATGCTGTTTAAAATTTCCCAGTTTTGGAAGCAAGGATTTTTTGTTTAAGTATTTCGATCTTCCTCTTAGTATTTCTAAAACTTGATTAGTTGAAGAAGTAAAGTGTGTCATTAAAGTTATTTTTCTGTTGAATTTAAATTTCATATTGTAGGCTTCTCAATTTTTGATTGGACCTGATATTCTTTTCTTGTAAGCTAAATATTTACTCTTGAATTCTATCTCCTTAATGTACCATTTTCTTCCATAGTCATTAACAATTCTGAGGCCTTTATTCCGATGAAAGCGGATATTTTCCATTTTATAGGTGGTTTAAAATTAATGCAATGTGTAATAAATTCAATTTCTTAAAATTCAAATATACTAGCTAATTTAAACCTTAAATAAATTTTAACGGATCAAAACTCAAAAAGCCTTTCAATTGTTTGGTCCCATCTGAATTCGAATTTCATTTCTTCCTCATAAATCTTCTCATATTCTGTGTGATAGAACTCAACATGTTAGTCGTAGCGTTTCTTATAGCTCTTGAAGGTTCTGTTCCAGGATGAGTAAAGTGAGTTTTGGCGAACAGTTTTATAGGTTTCCATTTCTCTTGAGAATCCTTCTCGTGTATCCTCTACCAATTCTTCCCCTTCACCTCCTTTTTGCACCTTTCCTTTCTTCTTCTCACCTTTTTTAACTCCTTTCTTATCTTTTTCTTCCTCTTTTCCAGAATCCTAAACAAATTTCCCCTTGTTTTCCTCTAAAGAAAAAGTATTTAGCTTTATTCCAAGCCTTTTCTTCTTGAGAGCACGTTCAGAAGAAGTGTCGATTACAAATCCTTGTTCTTTGAGCTTCATAAGCTTCTTTAGATGATAGTGCTTCTTAACAACATTTTCGTCTAAAAGTTATTTATGAATTTGAAGGGAAACCTCCTGGTAATGCTATGAAGTCTTCTTTAAGAATTGAATTCTAGTAGTAAGACATAAGGAAATAATAATTGTTTAGGAGAATGGTGATAAAATCTTGAGCATGTTTTTCTTCGTATTCTAGGCACTTGCTTTAAATACCCTTGATCCTCTAAGTAAATATGAATCCAATATCAGGAAAATTACATCATAATGGTTCTTCAATCTTTCACCTTCTTTTCTTTTTAGCTCATCAAATTCATCTTTACAAGCAGGATTACACAGATTTGGTCTCAATTCACGCATATGCTTCTCTTTGAGGACGATATTTTCCTAATGAACCTTCTGGAAGTTCTCCTCGTAATTAGTGATATCTTTATCAGTTTTATAATGATAAAGAAGTCCAATGTAATTTATAACCATGTCATTCACTTTGGGAGAAATTGTTCCTAATTCCTCACATGAATTTCTTAAAAGCCTTGCAGATTAAATTCTGAAGTTTTCAGCATTATCTCGTAGGTTTTTAAGGTAAACTCTAAGATAGTCTGGGATGTTATCTGAACCTGTGAGCAGTTTTTGCTTTTCTCCAGTGTAGATTTTCTAGCACTCCTTTTTCACGATCTCGCAAATGGATTCGATCCACTCGGAGAAATTTCGCTCCTCCTTTTGATAGTAGAGCATCCCGAGGTTCTCTAGCTCCTTTTCTTTAAGTTCATCATCCTACAAAATAAATTCAAGGATGTAAGATGCAACTTATTCCTGATCTTCTTCTAATATTGCAATTTCCAATAGGTTTTCATTGTAGGTAACTCGAATCATTTCAGTCATTTTGTTGTCCTCTTTAAAGGCATCAATGTGGTTTCCATATTTTTCCATGCAGGTTCTGAGTGTCATTAGGATCTTTCTTATTTTAAGACTAAGCTCGCTTTTTTCGTTGAGGAAGAAATCCCGGTTCACTCGATTTTCATTGAATTCTTCGAATTCGTGCACTAGTTTTCTCATGAATTCATTGATATCTTAAAGTTATATAGTCACAAATTAGCTTACTCTTCTGGGCGTTTTCACATTTAGTCATTTCCCTTCTCAGCTTTTCCTGAGCAATTCTCTTTGGTCTTCCAAATTTTCTTCCAGTGCCCTACTTTGCAGAGAGCTCATCAACCGAAATCAAATATGTATCAGTAAATTTCTAGAAATGCTTTTCACGAACTTTTTTCAAACGGTCAATCATTTTTTCCTTCTTTTCAGTTCTTTTCTTCATCTGTTCCTCAAGTTGATTGTTGATCTCAACCATCATTTCCTGATACCACTTTACCTCGCTCTTTGAGTAGAGGCCGCCATTTTCGAATAGAGTGCTTTGTTTGAGAAAGTCTTCATTCGACTTTTGGAGTGTTTGAATGTAGCTGCCACACAGATCATCCATACTTCCTTCAAAGTCGATAGTCTACTCACCAAACTTCAAATACCCTTCCATTTCCCTGTTTTTTATCCCTTGCAGCTTTGACAGACTATTAGCCTTAGGCAACTCTTCAATGCAACTTTTCTGATCACTCTCATAATGAGATTGTGCTTCAATTGAGCGTTCCAGCAATAAGTTAAATTGCTCAGTCTACAAATCAGCTTCATCTATAACTGAACGAATGTGCCGCTCATATCGCCGTTTGTGAGAAGTGATTTCTGCAGAACGAACCTGGAAGATTTCCACTTCAAGTCTTCCCTTCATCGGCCAGTGGTCACGTAATCTTTCATCTAATATCAATAGGGAGTTTTCAATAAATTCCTTATCTCGATTTGTCTCATCCTTCTTGATATCATCAGAAAGACTTTTGAGATAGACAAAAATACTTTCTCTGAGATGAATCAGAAAGTCCATAATATAATCATGCTCAAACAACGGCTTGGGCATTACACACTGATTGCCCTCAGGATCTACAGGAACTTCAAGTTCGAAAAAGAGTTTTTTGCGTTCTTCTTTGGGATCAATATAAGGCTCTTTAAACTCATCTTCCAAGCCATCATCAGCATCCTTTTACTTTTTGCCACCTCCCTTTTTCCCGCCCTTCTACTTTTTGTCTTATTCCTCAGCTTCTTACTCAGCCTTTAGAATGGCCTCCTCCTCAGCTAATTTCTTGGCCTTTTCCTCGGCTTCAAGCTGCTCTTCAGTCTTTTCCTCTTCGTCATCGTCTCCTTCGTGGATAATGAACATTCTGTTGGTCATTTCTTGGATCGAGAAGATCTCGATCCATCCGTTTCCGGTTGGTGCCTCAAAATCCTCAAGCGCCTCTTCTTCGATGCCATCGAATATTTCCTGGAAAATCTCCTGCTCCCCTTTCTGCTGTTGGGCCTTCTTTTACACGACTTTCTTCTTTCCCTTGGCTTTTTTCTTCCCGTCTTTTGCTTCCTTCTGATCTTCTTCGAGTTGTCGCTTTTCTTCTTCCTCTTCTTGGCGCTTCTCTTCCTCAAGGCGGAGTTTTAGGAGCCAACGTGCCTTTTTGCTCTTTTCGGCCTCATTGGCTGCTTTGAAATGGGCTTTCTTCTTCTCGTCGAAGGCAGCATAGAGCTCAAAATGTGTGGCGAATTTGATTTCGTGGCGGTAGAATGTGTCGACGATGATGTCCTCATGACTACCAGAAATCTTGACATTTCTCTTGTGGAACTCACGATACTCCTGCTCAAGCTCATCAAGAACCTGAAAACTGGCTTGAAGATTTTCCTCAAGTTTGATGTGGTGAACCGATTTTCGAAGCTTGTCTTTTGACTTGTTGTAACTTTCCTGCTAACTATCAATCTGCTCATCATTTTGATCCGCACATACAGCCTTCTTAATTTCATATTCATGCGTCATCTTTGTTAACGCTTTATGCATTTCATCCATCTTCTTTGCAAGTTTCAACTAAAACTTCCCAATATTCGAACAAACTTCATTGGTTCTCTCCTCAGTGTTATCAATATAGTCTGTAACTTTTCCAAGAAGAGTCTCGGAGTCGGAAATATTCTTCTTGATGAAGCTTTCACACTCTTCTTCGATGATCTTTTCGAGAGTCTGGCCCTCCTCGAGATCGGCTGAAAGCTCCTTTAGACGTGAAGAGAGCGTGTCAAGAATTTCGTACATGTTATCGATGTTCATTTGGTGTTGCTTCTTCAGCGCTTTAACCTGTTAGTCATAATAAGCATCTTCATCATTCGCCAATTGACTAATCTTCCTGACGTCTTCAATGTACGACCTAACGATCTTACTTGTCAGATGGCTAGGTTCTAGCATTGCCAGCTTATCTATCAGCAATTTTCTCTCAGTGAACAGCATTTTCATGTTGGTCTAGATATGCTCAAACATCCTTTTTCGCTTTGGAGGGTTAACATAATCCATCAATTAAATTGTGTGCTTGAATTCTGCCAATGCCTCATTGTGTTTGAGCCTTCGCCATAGCTTCTCCTTTTCGTTTGCCATATCCTCAAATTTTTGGAATTTCTCTTTTTCAGATGTGTACTGGCCAGCCACGAATGCCTCGTTTCCTTTCTTCTTTTCTACGATATATGTGAGGAGCTCAGTTCTTCTCTTTTCAACATTCTTATGAGCAGGTGCCCTCAAAATAAAAGCAATTTCAACAAGCGTCGCCTCAAGTCCATCACATAGTTAATTCAGCGTCTTGTTTCTTTCAATCTCAAATACATTCAATCTTCCAAGGAAACTGTCAAGCTATGCCTCCCTATGCTGCTTATGGTTTGCAATGATCTCCTTGAGTTCCAAAACAAAATCAATCTCGCGGACCAGTAAGATTTCGTCTTTAAGGGACTTGAAATACTTGAGAATTTCTTCCTGAGATTCGTCAAAGAAGGAAATTATTTGGTTTTTTACTGCGTCGCTCTTCTTATTTAGCTTGTTGTTATACTCTTCTATTGTCTCCTCAAACAAATCCAGTGAATTCAACTGGCGCTGCCTCCGACTGTCCTTCTAATCTCTGATCATCACCTAAGTCTTCTCATTGAAGGTAACCTTCGCCAGATATGACAAACTCTTCACCTCACTTGCAAGAGTAAATTTCTGCTCAATATTCCCGTATTTCTTCTTTATCTCCTCCTATTCGTAGAACTTATCTATGTAGTTCTTTCCTCGGAGCTTGAGGTTCACTTTCATTACTTCAGGAAGAATCTTTTCCTTCATCAAAGCTGCATGAAGATTACTCGATGTCTTGAAACTTTACAGAAGCGAGTGCTGGTTTTCCGAAAGTTATACCTGTTGTGATTTGGCAAACATTTTAGTAAAAATAACTGATATAAAAAAGTTACAAATTAAAATTAATTAAAAGTCGATATTTTAATGGAAGAATTGAATGAAAAGAAAATGTACATCATTCATTTTCTAATTATGATTTGCTTCTAGAGCGAAAAACTTTCTGCTAATTATGAAGAATTTAAAGGTTGGATTTTAAACCATAGGATCTTCGTGAAAGTCTTGCTTTAAACTCCTCGAATTCGGAAATTGATTTTTGAAGAGAACTTCGGCTGTTGCTTCTTTTTCGACTGGAGCTTCGCTCCCACTGGTTGTGGAAATTTACTCGTTTTTGCTGCATTAAATTCTATCTTAGAAGTTTTAACTTTCCATGAGCTCTTTCTTTCCTTTAAAAATGCCTATGATTTCTTGACTTCAGAGTCATAGACAGCTAATCAATCTTTTTCCTCAACAGATTTCTATTTGTTTCCTCCTATCGTTTCTTATCACTTCTCTTCCTTATCGATCTCTAAACTCTTTCTGAACGAAATTTGCTTGCACTTGTTTGGCGAAAAATGTCACTTTCATTTTAAAAAGAGAAGTTGCTAAGAAGGTTTGAGGACTCTCGAGACTTGATCGACGAATAATGCTTGTCACTAGATTTCCCAACTGAGAAAGCTTCAGTGTTTCTTCTTTTCATGTGGTTTTTGAATTTTTTAGTGCTTGACTCATGCTGATATTTTCTCATACTTTTTTGGACGGTATCTCTCCTGATCTTACGATATCTTGAAAACTTCTTATTTTGCTAGTAAAATGAATTGGATTTGATCTTGACAGGCGATTTCTTATCTGGAGAGCTATATTTTAGCTAAAGCTTTTTCTTCTTCTTCTTTGAGAAGATGATCTTTTTTTGCTACTGTTAGACAAGTTTCTGAGAGGCACTTCTAATTTTAGCTCGAATTGGGGTATCCTTGTGAAATTCTTAAGGCTGGAAGGAAAACTTCTTGCTTGATGCAGTTGAAATTAGCTTTTGAATCTGGCTTTCCTTCTTCTTTCCCGAAACACTGATATTGTGTTGACCAATATGAAAATCAATCTGCTTAATCCTTATTGACAAATTCTTCATCGAAATATTAAGACTCTAGATTGGCCCCTAAAGATTCGATGTGTAGCTATCAATTGGGATTTTTAAGATTTCATAAGCCACTTTTATATTCTTCCTGAGATTCTTTCTCTTCTCCTCAAATTTTTGAATGATAGGTATGTTGATAGGTCCTTAGAATTTCTTTAAACTTTCAAGGTTTTGCTTTATCTTTAAGATCTCCTCAATGACTACCTTAATTTTCTTCTTTTTCTTCATTAATTTTTATGTTTTTTCCTGTTCAGTTTTGTCGATTGTCTCCAAAATCCTATGCTTTTTAGCCTAAATCTACTCATCTAACAGTAAGAACGCCTCATGGACAACCTCTTTTGTGCTCATAAAATCGGTCGTCAAAGATTACTGCTAATCAGTAAGTTTTTACTGATAATTCAAAAGCTGATCAAAACATTTTCCAATCTTGGATGATTGTTCCTTTACCGATTTTTGGAGATTAATTGAGCAGTTTTTGGGCTCTTGGATGTTGTGGTTTGAATGAAAACCCTTTACAATGCATTTTAAGCAAAGAGGCTGGACTTAACAGGTGAAACAAATGAGAACTGCCTGCGAATTTGGGTGTTTAGAGCA
>Ga0066834_10001517_pt1 | contig 10442 bp, 7 predicted proteins | sample ETNtaG_30_FD_66729 | JGI IMG/M metagenome (GOLD analysis project Ga0066834, IMG submission 66729) | Marine microbial and viral communities from oxygen minimum zone, Eastern Pacific Ocean - ETNP201306PF43B | ecosystem: Environmental > Aquatic > Marine > Oceanic | place: Pacific Ocean: Eastern... | reverse complement strand
ATCCGGAGAACATTCGGAACATCTATCTAGCCAAAGATTGAATCCTATAGCTATCTAACCTAATGACTTCATTTGTACAGGCATATCTGCGTTCCCAATCCGTTGTCGTTTCCTTATTTCTCTTTCTTCAAACACCTTTGGCATGCGCCATGAATATCTCCTAATCCATCCAAGAGAGTATTTTCCAGACTTCCCAATTAATTTCTCCAAGTTTCTGTCAGCCGAATGCACCTCCGAAAAGGAGCAATTGTTTTAGCTAATACCAAACTGTATTCCAAACAGAACCATTGTTCCAAATTACCTAGGCCATAAACGTATCCATCTTCGCAGAGAACCACAATCTGCATGTTCCCATCTATTTCGGCAGTGAAGGGGCACCGATGTTTGCCGGAAATGATTTCTTCTAGAGGTTTTTTCCACTGTCGTTTCCACGGCACACTATCGTGGTTAAGGCGTTATTGGCAGCCACGATGAATTCGTCCTGTCCGTCACTGTTGATGTTAGCCGTAATCGGCTTGATTGTTCCTCCTATTCCGGGAAATGTCCATTCAATCGTACCCGTGGTCGCATTGACCACTCGTATACTGGCACTCGTTGTATTAACTCCAGAACTCCATTACCGCCAATGTCACCCACTCCATCGACAGGAACTACGTTTTTCCATGCTGTTCGATATGGGAAACAATTTCGAAGATGAAGATATCGATATTCTTATCTTAGCACACCATAAATCAAGGAGGACAAGCCCAAGTTCATCCTCCTTGATCAGATAGCTTAGAACCACCTTTTAATTGGAATTGAAGGAGAGCCTATACATATCCTAATTTTTCTTCTCTCAAAACGAGCTCTTTGGAGGATTACCAATATAATACTCGCCCAACGAAAGAATCTCACCATGGAAAAGCGTAGGAAGGCCTGTGGGCGAAACGCTTTGTAGTGATATCAAGCTTTATCTGCGACTGTGATGGCAAGTGAACTGTCAAGCGTGCTGCGTTAACAGGCAGCGAAGTTTCCCCTCCCGACTGAGGTAGGTACGTTGCAATGATAAACTGGTGTTCAGCATAGGTGCCAGCCTGAATAACCACGGCTCGTGAATGCGTTTGACTGAGGTTGACAAGGTGCAAGACGGTACGATCTGAGCCCAGTTCAGAAACCAAAGCCGCGACATCTGGGGGCAAACCTGGTCGTCTGTTCTCCGGGTCGAAATGGCGCACGCGTGCCATCATAAGTCCACCATTGTAGAACGGGAGTGGTGCCCCCATAGTCAGGTTAACCAAACCTTCGACGCTAATAGGATTGCGGTAGATTAGACTGAACCCATCGTGCTCCTCCGGTTGATGCTGGTAGATCTCATCCAAGCGACCGTTCACTTGACCAATATTGTATTTCAGTATTTCTTCCGGATATGTTGGGTATGTGCCGTTCAAATAAGCCTGCCATGCAGCTTCATGCCCACCATGGTCTTTAGACATAAAACGGCTGATCGATTCGACCCGCTCCCAATCGCGGGACCAACGTGCCTCAGGATCGTGATTGCGGATTTTCTTAGAACGCTCAAGATCAGCTGGATCCATCGACATATTCCAAAGATGTGCTGGACCAACCGGATCCATAGGCATAAATTTAAACCAACCGTCAACTTCTTTGCATGTACCATCGAGATTTCGCAGAACTGGAAGGAATGACATAGGGGTATTGACTACCTTTCCCTGAGGCCCATGCTTGTGAGGAACATAAACTGTATTATTCTTGACAATACCGAGTTCAAGGAGTAAATCGATCTGACTACGCAATAAGTCAAGGTAAGAAGAATCACCAGTTACCAGCAACGCATTTTCGGAGGCCATCCCCGTGGATTGAGCGTATCCACCCCATCCATGGTAAACAGTCCAGCCATAGTAGCCACCATACCATTCATTGTCAGTATACTCACCAATCTTTCCTGATAAGCCAACATTGTCGGGCAGGATCCCTCTGTTATCCCGTACTCTATTAATCCAAGCGTCGGTGTATTCCATAATCCATGCACGATACTTATCCTCACCTGTGGCTAGGAAAGCATTGAGCATCAAGCTAGTAACCGCCAAGTTGATAGGACCGTCTCCACGTCCCCACCGAACATGCGCTGTTGCTGCCATTTTCTTCATGTTATCATCTGTGTTCAAATCGGCGTAGCTGGCAATACCTGGCACATCATAGAACGGAAGTCCATAGTGCTCCATGGTCCAGACATATTCCCAAGGCTGTTCAGGTGTCCACAGTGGTGGACCATTGCTCCCAGTCCGGGTGTTAAGGATCAGTTTATGATCAGGATCGTAATTTTTCGCACCGGGATTTTCATTCAGGTAGAAACCAGCAAAACGCTGAGCACGTTCAATAAATTTCGGGTCGAAAGGATCAGCTAGACACAGCATATAGAATAGGTGGGAACCTTCACCGAGATGAAACCAATCGTCGCAGCGGTGGAACTCATTGTCCAACGTCTCATTGTCGGTAAAATGGCGAGTAATTGCCTCCCACTGCCGTTTAGCAAGCGACAGGAGACGAACATCGCCGCCAAGTGTATAGAACGTTGGCCAATTGTGAAATGTCTCGTAAGAATCATCCAGTTTTCCCCAACAGTTGTAGCGAAAGGAACCATCATCCTCCAGATACTTCTCAATGAACACATCTGCTGATGTGTTCATCTGATCAATAAGCTGACGTTGCAACACAGCCCATTCTGGAGGATGATCGAACTTTACAGTGGCATCAATGTGTGGGATGTCACGATCATTAGCCGCCCAACACAAACTTGAACAAACAAACACGAGGATCGCTGCTAAAATGCACCCAACTGTTTGTCGAAATTGGAGTCTGCTATTTTTAGTTCCCATTGTCTGCTCCTCACCAAACTCTGACTTAACGCCATTAGGAATTAATCGATTCACTTGAACTGGAAGTTGTACGAGGCGTTTCGAACGCCCCTGCGTGAGAGCTAAGTTTTCGGATCTTCTTATCCATCCTTGTTGTGCTAGTCGTATTATAGTGAAAGCAGGCAGAAGAAAAAGTATCGCGGTGGCTAGTATCAACAATCGTTTGAGTGTGTATGGCATAGTCAGTCTCCTTTCTAGCATCTAAATCATGGCTTTTCAGAAACAACGTCTACACTACTTAATCTTCCGATTAACTCTGATCACTAATGCAAACACAATCCTATAAGACCAACCATACAACAGGCTACAGTAAATGTCAAAATTACTCAATTACCTTTAAACTAAATTACATTAATTCATCCAGATTATCTAACTCACACACTAAAGTAGGACAATCCCTTGGTTCGGAAAAACTAAATTGATCAGTACTTTGAACACCGTGGAGTTGATTGGAATATGAACCATAAATTAGATTCTTCATCTAATCCCTCTGCCAATTTTCCGAACAAAAACCAACTCTCCTTGTCTAATAGAACGAAAACATTAAATACGATAGGAGAAATAACATGTTAAAAATAAAACGTAAACGCTATCCAATATCACGTAGAAACAACGGAAGAAAAACCATAGTTTGTGTTCTCGGCCAAAAACTAATGTAAAATAAACATCTATTTATTCCTAACGAAGACAAAAGTTTGGTTTTTGTTAGAATACTCACCTTGTATGCATAGCACAACAACTACAGACAGACCCACTTATTTTCTCATGATTCCATACTTTGGGTAAATGGTGGGAAGCAGGGTAGACGGTTACTCGTAATTAAGTTTTCAGAATCTGAATGGCTAAAGCTTGAAGGAGTCAGTTATTTTAACAAGTGAATCAAGTATAAGAGAGGAAAAGCTAAGTGAATGAAGAGAAGTAAAAGGGTACCAACAGGTGCTGATCCCCGCTTGATTACCCCGTACGGGAGTTGAACCCGTGAAGACTGCTAAGCCCTTCTGTATTTAAGTTTAATTAAGTACAGGTCTGAATAATTGATGCGAATTTTATACACTCTACATATAATACGTAAAAACCTTTCAGTTTTTACGTCCCAACATATCTCTGGCAAACTAAATACCTCCAAAGTGACTGAATTAATACAAAGTTTACCCTTTTAGGCTGAGCATCGATGGGAAGTTGTTCCATTAGAAACATGGAGTCATCATTTAGATTATCTAACCAAATTAAAGGAACAGCTTGGATTGTAATCAACAAGAGATTGAAGGACTCCAAGTGTAGAATTGGTTTCACAACCTGTCAGTTTATCTTCTGGCAGGCTTTGTTATATTTGTTTGGATTGTCAATGTTATAACTTTCCCCTGTTTTTCATTAACGCATTGAAAGCAGTAGGGCAAGCTAGATTGACAAGATGAAAGCTTCCTTGATATGGACAAATACGGAGCGATTACGGCACATATCTTCAAGCTGCAGTTATATGATATAAGACAAGGACTGAGGAGGAGTTACAATGAATAACAACTTGATGAAATCCCGAACCGCAATCAGGCTTATGGTTCAGGGTGAGTGACTTCTGTACTTAAGTTTTAACTTAAGTACAACCTAACTCCCTCAAGACTTTGTCAGAAATATGGGTCCTGGCTGGCTAATTGATTATCTTCTCAGAACTAACTATTTTTATATAATTTGTCATTTCATAATTACTCTCTTTCTGATTTTGATTGATTTTCCAAAGCATCCAATCGTTTTTCGATTTCATTGAGTTTGTGAAGAATCAGAATGTGTGTTTTTTTTGCGTCGATGCCAACTGGACTTTCGTCACTGTGGATAAGTTCAGCAATCTGATCATAGATTTCTTTGTCTATTTTCATAATCAAGTCTCCTCTTATTATTGAATCTTGTACTTAAGTTTTAACTTAAATACAGAATAGACAACCAGTGGTAAAGCGGTAAAGACCGTGCTAGTCACAGACACAGGGTAACCCTACTGCCGCGCAGTAGGGTTACGGCTAAAATAGTTTCCGAATGAAGTAGGAAAACTTGAGTTTTCGAGACCAACTGTGATATTCTCTTAGAAAAGAGGCTCAGCAGCATAGCGGAGCCAGGATATAAATTGTTATCATAATAGGCATGTTAAGAAATAAAACGTCTTTTATTCAAAACCTAATTTTCTTTATAGTAGTTTTTTTCATTATCTCCATTAGTGGCTGTGAAGACAATGCGATAAATGAAGCCAAGCCCCAACTTGGCCAAATTGAAGGTCTGCTAAAACCAGCTGATGCTGCCACTGAAATTCAACTGGTGCAGGCAGGAAATATTGTGGCAACCACCTATCCGGACGAGAATGGAAAATACATTTTTCCTAATCTGGAATTTGGGGGTTACGACGTCATTGTTATTGCAGAAGGATACCGTGTCGCATCTGAAGTCAACACCATCACACTTGACAAAGAAGTCGCAGTCAAGAATTTCCAACTTGTTCCACTGATGGCATCAATACGGGGAATCGTCATAGGCTCTGAAGGTGCCTTTATAGAAAATGCATCAATTACAGTCTCTGCACTTGGTGATGAATTTACAACTCAAACAGATCAATTTGGTTTTTTTTCTTTTAATCAATTACCACCAGCAGTTGGGTTGGTATTGGGAATCTTTGCAGATGGAAAGGTTGAACTTCAGGTTACAGTTGAGCCAATTGAAAAGGGAGGAACAAAAGATCTACAAATCAGTCTCAAAGAAATAGAACAGAAAATTGGTGTCGGTTCACAAGTAGGCGACTTGGCTCCCAATTTCTCATTACCTGATGTGGATGGTAAAATTGTTTCTTTGAAAGATTTCGCTAGCAAACAAACTGTTCTGCTTACCTTTCACCGTGGCAAGTTGTGACCTGTATGCTTACCGCAGTTGGTACAACTGCTACAAAAAAATTATAATAAAATTTCAGATCTCAAAGCTGAAGTCATTGCTATTAGTCATGAATCTGTGATCGAAAACAAGAAGATTCATCAACAACATAAACTGAAATATCTTTCTCTATCGGACCCAACAGCAAAGACAATTCGGGACTACAAGGTGTTAGACTTTGGCAGATTCCCCAAGGTATCCTTTTTCATTGTTGATAAGCAGGGCATTATTCGTTGGCGTTCCACGCACAGCGGTGCAAATCCTGATGATTTGCCAAAGATTGATGGCTTGCTTAAGGCAATTCAATTAGCGCAATAATTCAATTAGCACCACAAAGAGGATTTTTCACTGAGAGAGTTCATTCTTATCGCTTTATTTTGTTGCTCTTTTTGTTGTTCAAACGAGACTGTCAACGCTGAGCAAGGTGTAATCCGGCGTAAGACTCGAATGAAATCGGCCAATTCTCATGTAGGTTTCATGTAATAGAGGGCTGGTTTCTGCTACTTCCTCCTTCATAAAGTATCGAATCTTATTTGACATAGTCACCTATTCCATTAAGCGAAAAATTATAAGTTAATTTTATTTAGCTTGTACAAAATTTTAACTTAAGTACAAGTCTTTGGAAGATGCATTATGAAAATTAGTGCAAATCTTACGGTCTTCCTTCAGTTGTGTTATCTAATACATAATTGTTCTAACGCCGAGTTAACTTGGGCAAATATTCCTGGCCAATCTCCAGTTTCACTTTGTCGAAATAATCTCATACTGGGATACCATGGTGTATCCTCTCGCTCTAGCATCCATCGCCAATCTGGTACATAGGACAACAAGGTCCAAACTGGTTTACCCAAAGCTCCTGCTACATGAACTGTTGTATTAGATGTCGATATGACTAAATCTAAGGCTGATACCTGAGCAGCAAAATCATCTAAATTCCTCAATGAGTCTATCTTTTCATCTTGATAAATTATTAAATCTGTTTGCTGTTGCAACTGCGTTAATTCTTCCTTCACATCTCCATATTGTAAATTGATAAAGTAACAATCCTGTTGCGACAGAATTGATTTCCAATCTTCCAATACTGTACTCTTTAATAGTGCTCGTTTCTGATTGATACCAGTACTCTTCCAGGAAATACCAACCAGTATTCTTCCACCAGCCAATTTTTGATATCTTTTCCTGATCCTGGCAGACCTATTAGTACAAGCTGTCAGGTAGGACTGTTTACTCCGTTCAAAGCTATCTTCATCAGTTCGAAGCCATCGACCCAAACCACCCATTGGAATTTGATAATCAATATTTTCATCTAATAAGTGCGGATGGGGTAGATTTTGTCGAGAAAAGAATTGAATCTGAGGGAAAGAACGTTGAAACAAAGGAACCAGTCTTAAATTACATTCGATGATAGTTTTTTCTGTCATTTGACTCAGAGTTGGAAGAATACTGGTAAACATAATTTCATCACCAATACCTTGTTCAGCCCAAACTAAGATAGATTTTCCATTCAGATTGGTTCCATCCCAAGAAGGTTGAGGGAAATCTCTATTTTTAGAGATAATATCATCACATTTCCATCGCCACCCATATTCTTTCCAACCTTGAGAGAGGTTTCCTTTAAGTAACAATATAATGCCGAGATTTTTGTGAGCATCAGCATGATCAGGCTGAATCTCTATAGCTTGCTGATAGGTGTCAATCGATTCGTCCAACTTTCCTTGTTCTTTTAGTACATTACCTAGGTTGTTATAAGCATCAGCATGGTCAGGCTGAATCTCTATAGCCTTCTGATAGACTTCAATCGATTCCTCTAACCTGCCTTGTTTTCTTAGTGCATTGCCTACATTGTAGTAAGCATCAGCATGGTCAGGCTGAATCTCTATAGCCTTCTGATAGACTTCAATCGATTCCTCTAACCTGCCTTGTTCTTGCAATGCTACGCCTAGGTTATTATGAGCACCAGAAAATTGTGGCTGATGCTCTATAGCTTGCTGATAGGCCTCAACCGATTCGTCCAACTTTCCTTGTTCTTTTAGTACATTACCTAGGTTGTTATAAGCATCAGCATGATCAGGCTGAATATGTATAGCTTGTTGATAGGCCTCAACCGATTCGTCCAACTTTCCTTGTTCTCTTAGTGCATTGCCTACATTGTAAAAAAATGAAGATTGGTTAGGATCTATCTCTATAGCTTGAGTAATTAAACTAGTTGCAATCCTATAATCTCCAACTTGGTGAGCAATAATACCTAACAGATGAAGGGTCTCTGCCTGTTTGGGAAAGTTTCTCAGTATCTGTTGACATATCTGTTCCGCTTGTTGCAACTGACCTACTTGATAAAAAGAAATAGCCTGTTGTAATTTGCCTTCAATGTCATCAACTGAGTCAATAGATTGTTGTTGAGGATTTGGCTGCTGTCTTTTTTTTCTACTCACAGCTGGAATTATCCCACTAGTTCACTACAAGGAATTCGGATTTATGTCAGCCTATACTTAAATTTTAACTTAAATACGGATATAGATAACCATCGGGAAAACAGTAAAAATCATGCTATGAACAGACAAAGGCCTACTGCTGCGCAGCAGAGAATCCTGATACACAACGAAAACCGAGGTAGTCGAGGTTGAAGGTAACCGAGGGAATGCTGTAGTTGCGGTAAGCCACACGCAGGTTGAAAACCCAACTGGAATCTCCAGTATTGTCGTTCCAAGAACCGCCCCGCAAAACACGGTAACTGCCCGAACTCGGTCCTTGTGGATTACGCGAAGGTGAACTGCTATAATAATCTTCATCATACCAATCGGAACACCACTCATAGACATTGCCAGCCATATCATACAAGCCATAACTGTTGGCTGAGTAACTGCCCACTGGTACAGGTTTGCCAACATTACTACCGTAATTAGCCTGACTGGTACTAATCGGATCTCCCCATGGATACTTCCTGCCTGATAAACCTCCTCTCGCCGCATACTCCCACTCTGCCTCAGTAGGAAGTCTCTTACCTGCCCATCTAGCATAGACTTCGGCATCATTCCAATCGACTCCTACTACCGGTTGGTTAGGTTGATTGTAATCTGAGTTATCCCAATAGCGAGGTTCCCTATGTCCAGAGGCACTCATGAACTTCCGATACTGGGCATTGGTCACTTCATACTCATCCATGTAGAAGCCATCTACATAAACCGTATGCACCGGCTGTTCATCACTACTCTCACCCGATCCCATATCAAAACTGCCGGCTGGTATCAGCACCATCTTAGCCCTATCTTTCTTCCAAGTGATCTTCTTAGCCTTGATACCTTTAAGTTCCTCAGCACTTGCAATAACAACTTCCTTAGCATCCTCAGCACGAACCGAACCTACCAAGGCAACCATCACCAGCAACAAGATAACTAACCTCTGAACCATCATATCCACCTTTCGCATATAAGCAACCTACCCCCCACACAACATCATATCAAATAATCAGGGTTGTATTTAAGTTTTAACATAAACACAAGAAAATAATACCGTCAGGGATCAGCAGCTTAAATAGTTTTCGAATTCTGGCCAACGCCCTTAGGATGTCCTCAATACCGCCTCAAGCCACTCTTTCCTGATTTCCCCTTGAGATATTTTTCTTAAGCTCTTAAGCATATATATCAAATCAACTCCTGAAATCAGATGTACTGGATATCCGTCAGATAAAACTTCACGCTGAGCTTGTGTTGTAAAATAACTCGTAGTAACAAATATTCCGTATTCCTGCCCAAGAAAATCCTTCACTCTCTAGTTTTTGTGTTTTATCCTGACTGAGAATCCGTTTAAAGCCTTTCTTGAACTAAGGCGCGCATCTAAGTAGGATAGAAATTTCCTTACTTATTGAGTTATTGGTACAATTCTGTTTGGAGTTTTTTTAATTCAGCTTTTAGTTCTGGAATAATTCCCGCGTATTCCGAATTGTGATAGACATTTTCCATTTCCGTTGGGTCTTTATCCAGATCGAATAGTTCCCATTCAGGTAGTGTCGCTTGATCAATCGCACCGGTTGCTCCACCTGATTCTCCGTAATAATGGATCAGTTTATACCTGTCGGTCCGAATACCATAATGCGCTGGTACATTAAAGTGAGCCAGATGCATCCAGTAACGATAGTACATTGATGTCCTCCAATTCGTTGGTCTCGTTCCACTCAAAATGTTTCTTAGACTATGTCCTTGCATATCAGACGGGATTGGTATACCAGCATAATCTAGAAGTGTTGGAGCGTAATCAATATTCAAACCAATTAGATCACTCGTTTCAACCTTAACTTTGTTAGAGTAGCGAATTAAACAGGGGACTCGCAGTGATTCTTCGTACATAAATCGTTTGTCGTACCAACCGTGATCACCTAGAAAAAAACCGTGATCAGCAGTATAAATTACGATGGTGTTTTGGCTTAAATCTTTGCCATCAAGACAGTCCAACAAACGACCAATATTTTCGTCGATTGATGTTACACACCGTAGATAGTTCTTCATATAACATTGGTAGTTCCATCTTTTAGTTTCAGATGGCGACAACCCGTCTGGTGGAGATTCCGGCAGATGATGTTTCTGGTGCATAACTGAAACGCGTTGGGTCGACATTTCTGCTGCTTTA
>Ga0066834_10001514_pt1 | contig 10444 bp, 7 predicted proteins | sample ETNtaG_30_FD_66729 | JGI IMG/M metagenome (GOLD analysis project Ga0066834, IMG submission 66729) | Marine microbial and viral communities from oxygen minimum zone, Eastern Pacific Ocean - ETNP201306PF43B | ecosystem: Environmental > Aquatic > Marine > Oceanic | place: Pacific Ocean: Eastern... | reverse complement strand
ATGATGCGTAAAGAGATATGGGGATCAAAGGACCGTATTCCTCCGGGGTGGGTATTTCGTCAGCCTCCCCGTACACGGTGGATGTGGAGGTGAACACTATTTTGTCGAGACCGTTCTTCCTCATGGCCTCGAGAATATTATAAGTAACGATAACGTTCTGCTCCAGGTGAACGTAAGTGTTACTGGCACCCAGACGCACGTCGGGATTGGCGGCAAGGTGAAATACCCAATCATACCCTTTCAGACGTTCTTCCAGCAATGCCGCGTCAAGGAGGTCCATTTCGACCAGCGTGAAGTTCTCATGGCCCTGGAAAGGTTCCAGGAATTCTCGTATACCCGATGAAAAGTTATCGAATACAGTTATTTGATTATCCATTTTCATTAGCCGCTCGATCAAGTGGCTGCCAATAAAGCCGGCACCCCCGGTAACCGCAATATTCTGTTTCCTTAGTTCACTCATTTCATTCATTGTGATCACTCCTACCTGAGATGTATCGGTATCTGGTATTCCTCATCCTCTTCCTCTTTCTCCTCTCCCTCATCCTCATCCTTTTCATCTGGTCCCCCGCCCGCTTCCGGCGGGATCTCTTCCCGTGGTGGCGGAACTGCGCCCGCCTTCGGGGGCCTCAACGCCACTGCCATTCCCGGACCCGTAAGAGCCTGAAGCAGGTCCCCATCCGCATCGGCCCGGTTCAGGCGGTCGAAGATATTTCCCAGCCATTTTCTTATGTTATTTTCCAAATCCTCTTTCAAAGACCGGGGATCAATGGCGGCATAGACGTGGTAATACCCGCCCTTGGGCAGATACCGCGTTTCTCTCGTTACGATGCCGCGGGCACAGAGTTTCTCAAGAATGCGATAAGCGGTGCTACGGTCCTTTCCCAGGAATTCACCCATCTCGCGCGTGGTCTTTTCATCGCTCAGGGCCAGGTGGCGGTAGGTGGAAACCTCCGCGGGATTTAGATCAAACAAGCTGCCAAGGACGCTGCTGCGCCGACGATCCGGTATATAGATATCTCTCATGACCATCCTTCCAACTCCCCTTTGAAAACATCACTCGATGGCAAAGCGCTCACTCGGTGTGCCTTTAATCGCGCGGAGTGTGTATAAACTATGTATAAGTTGTGTTATTGCCCTGCACAACTGAAAAAACAGGCAGTGGCCACCCCCCATATGGGCTCCCATTTCACTCCGTAGACACCCTGCGGGCACTCCTGAGCCTTCGATTTCCTTCGGAAACCTACAGGCCACAGAAACACGAATACACAAAAAAGAATTTAATAATGAAGCAGAATCGGTCCCTTTGGGCTGCGATTCTGCGCACATTGTCAAGCTGAAAGCCTCGACTTTTTGTCGAGCTTTTCACCATTGACAATATTCTGTGCATTCTGTGCTTCAGTGGCTAAAAAAGGGGGTGGGGGGCCAATAATGCTAAAAGGTAATCAAGATGAAAAAATCACTAAAAAAAAGATTCAATAGGAACCGGGAATGTTGTACTGTTATCGGTAAAAATGGAATGAGAAACTGGGAGAAAATTGTAATTTTCAATGGAGCAGTAAAATGTTGCCCCTCAAAGTATAAATAGTAATAATAAAACTTAACATTGTTAAACAGGGTGATGACATGAAAAAAAAAGTCCAGTCTGGTAACTGATGGTTCTTTAGCCATAACAATAGTTTTCGTAATGCTGAATATGAGTCTCAATACCGGAAGTGTCTATTTCCATAATTTGAGCATATACCTATACAATTCAACGACCGAGGACTTCGATTTACCCATAATCAAGTGCCTTTACAATGCTACATACAAGGAGAAATCTCTGGCCGTCGAGAACCTGGACGATGACTACGAATGCAAAATTATCGTTGCATACGACAACATTACAGTACTCAACTGGGATGGAAGTGACTGGATCGAGCCCACGTACAGTCCCTTCGGGTCATCCAAGACCCATGTCGATATAGGAGTCGGCGATATGAACAACGACAGTTACCAGGATGTGGTAACAATAACCGATCTCGCATCAACCGGGGTTGCGGTTTTCCTGTGGAATGAGACCAATAACAACTTTGATGCTCCGAATTATTATTCTACCGGCGCAATACCTTCGAAACTGTTTATCGACGATGTCAACGACGACGGACGGGACGATATCATCGTTAAATATGATAGCTCGACCGATTATATTTCGATCTTCAACCAGTCGGATTCCGGCTTCGATACCAGGTATGATATGGAATTTAGCGGTGACATAATTGCAAATTCTCTGATAGTCGATGATATCGATGGTGACGATAAAAACGATATCGTGCTCGAAGTCGAACGAGAGACACCGTATTATGGTAATTATCTTGTGTACCGATTATGGAATTCCACGAGTTCCGGTTTTGATGATGATGAGTTCTTCAATACTTCACTCGGTTATTACAGCGACCTCGCATACTTCGACATCAACAATGACGGTGAAAAGGAGATCATAGGTACGGGTTTTATATACGGCGAACCCATGGAAATCTACAATATAACCGATCTAACATTATTGATGATCAACAGTATTTCCAATACTCAAACTCACCCCAGTTTCATCGAATACGGTAATCTGAATCACGATTCATTTACCGATATGATATGTTACGAGACCGGCGGCCAGGGCAGCGTACTTTACTGGAACGGTTCCACATCCAATACCACAAGGAGTCTTGTTGTGGACGTGAGAAACGATACCGACGTTGGAGTGCAGGGCGCCACAGTGAAGATATACGATGCCGACGACAAGGAATTGTTCAACTTGACGACGAATGCAACGGGGATTACTCCTACAGCTCAGGTAAGGCTTATGGAAAAAGACATATCCGTAGCTGATTATTTCGGACCATTCAAGGTCAACATCACAAAGTTGTCGGGGGGCACTTGGTACAACGTTACACGGTATTTTAATTTGACAACCGATGAAGGCATATATACGATTACTAAATATATCGGTAATGACACCGATAATGATGGTCTTACCGACGGTGAGGAGGTGTACGTCATAGGAACCAATTTTAGCAGAAACGATACGGATGGAGACAGTATCCTCGATGGGACCGAGTACGGTATAAACGATACGACGAAGCCGAGCACGACAGGGGTAGGGTTTGTGGCGGATGAGGATTCCGTGAACGTTACGAGTCCTTTGGGTAATGATACGGATGGGGACGGGTTGTTGGATAATGTTGAGGATGATGACTGTGATGGGAAACAGGATGCGGGTGAGACTGATCCCAGTGATTGGGATAGTGATGGAGATAATCTGCCGGATGGGTGGATCGATTATGATTACGATGACGTTAAGGACCTGGGTGAGTATGAAGACTATGATCTGGATGGAATTGTAGATGGAGGTGCTTGGGGTGCTGGAGGAGAGCCCGATCCACTGGATAACGATACAGATAATGATGGAAGTGATGATAGACTTGAAGTATATGCTGGTTATGATCCTTTGGATAATACAGATGTTGCTCCAACTCTTGATAGCGATGGAGACATGTTAGAAGATGTCATTGAAACTCTTAATAGTACTGATCCATATAATGTTGATACTGATGGTGATGGTCTTTGGGATGGATTTATTGACTCTAATGGCAATGGATTATATGATTATGGGACTGATGTGGGAGAAGATATTAATCGAAATGGTTTTTTTGACCAAGGTGAAACGAATCCTGAGAATAGAGATACCGATGATGATGGTGTGACTGATGATTTGGAAAGAACTACGTATGAATTTATGATAGAAGCTGAAAATATTCTGGACAATGATTGGTGGTTCAATGATGTTGGCGATCCATTGGCAAATCGAAGACAGGGGTCTCAGACTTCGGCAGTATTACCAAAACCAGATGGTAAAAATGAAGGGGATTTTTTCACAGATTATATATTCGCCCTAAATTTTGACCCCACAAAAGAATATCAATTATTTTGTAAATTTAGATTGCCGGAACATTATCTACCCGCAGGCGACACTTTTTCAATCAAGATAACGATAAATGATATCGAATTTATCCATGTGATATGCCTCAAAGATTGGTATCGATGGTTTTCGTTTCCAGATTTTGGAGGTATCAATGGAGATCTTACTCTCTCAATAGGAGTTATTCCTAATGCGGGACAATGGGATGCTATTTTGTTAGATAAACTCTGTATAAAGGAACATACGGAATACCGAGAACTTATCGATCTTACTAAAAAAAATGACCCAGATGATTTTTCCCCACATTATTATACTATTTTAGATCCCAATAATGAAGATATCGATTCTGATGAGTTGAATGATGGACTGGACAGTAACACAAATTGTTTTTGGATTGAACCTGAAGATCTTGATGGTATTGAAGGGGTAGATAAGGGATTTATAACATTCAAATCTGGGGCAAGCAATTCATATGGCGTTATTGCAGGTCTTCCTCCTCGAAGGGTTCTTGAGGATCCACTTTTAGGAGGCAGGGAACTACAGCAACGTCTATTTCCACGGTTGTTGCAATTCGAATTAAAGATAGATGAGGCAACTGAAATCCTATTACATGTACGAGCTGGTATTTATTCAGGATCTGTATCAGGGAATTTAAAGATATCTCTAAATAAAGATGAATTTCTTTTTACAACAGAAATAATTGTGGAAGAAACAAGTTTAAATTGGTATAAAAAAGTGATATCATTATCTGATCCTGGAATATATCTCATTTCTATTGATTATAATAATTTCGTAGGTCATTCTATGATTTTCTTAGATAAAGTAATGATCCAAGATTTATCCGATATTGATTATTTCGAGAATCCAAACTATATCTCAGAACCATGGCGTCAAGAAATAGTATCTTCTTCTATTGATCCAGATTCTGATTGGGATGGACTTATTGATTATGATGAATCACATTTCGCATTAAGGACCAATTGGGATGATGCAATTGGTACTATCGGGATTGATAAATGGATCTCGTTGAATTTGGATGGCCCTAGCCTAGGTAATAAAGTTATTACAAAAAAATATTCACGCATAATAATATCAGTAGAGTTGGATGATACTAAGCCTGGTGATAATGATGGAGTTCCGGGTAATGATTATTACCGTCATTATATAGGAGAAATGTCTAACATTTATCTTACTCATGAGAATGTATTACTTGCTCCATTCTATAGCTGGAAAGGTAATGATATTCTATTTGCTTTTGATGGCAACTCTTTGAAACACGCCAATAATATTGATATTTATATTCGGGAATCTTGGGGTGACTATAAAAGAAGAGTATACTGCTTCGAAGATGTGATGAACAATCCGTATGGATTAGACACCTCGCCCGTAAATACTCCGAGTATTTATGATCTTTACTTAACATCGAATTTAGATGGTGATTCGGACAATGATCGTGTATCCGACTTTTATGAATATCATAATGGGAGGGAAATAACTATCCCATTTATGATAGACAGTGATGATGATGGTTTAACCGACTATGACGAATTAGAAATTTGGGGAACCAATCCCTTGAATCAGGACACAGATGGCGATGGATTATGGGATGCATTTGAAGTGAAGTTTAACTTTGACAAGACCCGTAGACGTATCCAACATCTAAACCCATTAAAAGGAGAAGACAGAGATGGGGATGGTCTTAAAGATTCTGAAGAAGTATTCGATTATGATACAAATCCATTCAATAAGGATACTGACGGAGATAGAGTGCCCGATGGAGAAAAATGGGGACCCAAGGATACTGGAGATACCATTGAGATAGATGGAGACCCAAATACCGATTTCGGGGCTTGCCGGGGTTATGCCGCAAAAGTGAAAAAGAGCGATTTACAGGTATATATAGCTATAAATACAATTGGGAAGGCCCTCGTGTATCATATGATTCAACAAACATTTTAAATACCCATGAGCTACAAAAAATTAAAATAAATCTACCCCGATTAACGACTTTATTATCCCGTTCTGGTACAAACTCTTATGAATGGTATTTGGATTACTGGGCTTTCGAGGATTGGGATATTTTTAGAGAATATCTATTCTGGGCTAGAGAAAATGGTATTAAAACAACAATTAAAGTTCGTTCTCAGAATAACCCTGTTCAATCACCTTATTCGGCACCTTTTAAAAGTAATTGGGCTCGATTGGGAAATGAGTTAGGTAAAATGGCCCAACGTTTTCCGGAAATCCTTGCCGTAGTATTGGATGATTATTCTAACATGAAAAATACTGACAACGCCAAAGATTTATCAACCCAATTAAGAAATTACAATCCTTATGTATCTCTTTTATCTGTGACATATTATGATCATGGGAATTACAACAACATAGAAAATTGGAAAGGGATCAAAGACGGGGTTTTTGATGGGATACATTTTGCACCAAGTGAAAAAGATAGCTATGATAAAATTAATCCTTATGCTATAAATACCGTTCTTACCACTTTCCACAAGGAAATGAAAGGTTTATATAATAAGATGAATGCCCTGACAGGGGGCTTAAGAAAATATCCAAATCTGAATCTCGTCTATATGGGCGCATATTTTGCACCACACTTTAACAATCAAGAAGGAAAATACAAAAATAAAGATTCTGGTCCTGACGATGTAAAGAGGGATTTTCCTCATCATGAAGAAATATATCTAAATCTATTCGATGAATACCACAGATCCATTGAAGCCTTAAAGAATGGACAAAACAGTATTTTCGGGAATAGCTATAAAAACTTTCATATTTATGGGATGAAAATAGCAAATCTGAACTATTACACATCGAATCCTCCAAATGGGCTTATAAATAGGGAATACCTTTGCCCCTGGTGGAGGGATTTCTGGATTGACTTATCAACAAAGTTAAATCCATTAATTTCAAATAGATATCCCAATTTAAATGTAGGAGACCCTTGGAGAAATCCCTGGCAAAACCCATGGCAGAATTATCTACTTTCCTACAATACATTAGAAACTGAGAGTTCGAATAGTAATAATCCATTTATGCTAGAATACCGAGACCTATTAAATTATTTGTTTCCTTATTAGATCAAAAGTGGAGACCACAAACATGACAAATCTAAAGGTAACAAGTTCGGGAATAATAATTTTTCTAATCATATTTGGAATTGGCTTTTTCTTTCCAAGTACAACCGTAGGTTCTCAATTTAACCCCGATCCGGATCTCATTTGGAGTGTGCCTGAAGAGGGGGTGGAGCTTTGGTCAATGGCCGTTTCATCTATTGAGAACAAAATTGCTGTTGGTTTCACAGTCAATATTAATGGAACATATCGAGATGAAATAAAAATATTAAATGCAACTACGGGGAATGAATTCATAACAATTACAAATTTTACAAGTTCCCCTCTTGCTATGAGTTGGTCGCCTGATGGAAGGTTTCTTGCGAGTACAGGTTATTATAATAATCATATATATTACAATTTTTAATACCAGTTCTTGGAACGAGACCGCCACTTTAGTTGGTCATGAACCAAACATAGGCGATCCTTCTTGGTCGCCCGAAGGGGATAGGATCGCATCATGCTCGGATGATGGCACCGCTAGAGTCTGGGACATAAGTACAGGTGAAGAACTGTGGAATTACACACATAACGATCCCGTAGCGGGGGTCTGTTGGTCATCCGATGGGAGGCGAGTGGTATCAGGGTCTACCGACGGAGAAATTAAGGTAGTCAATGCATCAGACGGAGCAGTATTATTTAATTTTACGGGCCCTACCGACAGAGGACTTCAATGTATAAGATTGTCCCCTGATAGTACAAAAATCGCTACCGGTTGGGGTGAACTTTTTCAAGAGGATATTATTATTTGGAGTGCAAATAATGGAACAAAGCTTTTAAATTTTACGGGAGATAATTCATTTCTTTCATCCATTGACTGGTCACCTGATAGTAGTATGATAGTCGCAGGATTTTGGGATGATAAGGTAAAGATTTTCAGAGCTTCCGATGGAATGGAACTTATGGCATACAATTTTCCACCATTCAATTATTGGTTTCAGAAAGTAGAATGGTTTTCAGATGGAGTTAGAATTGCCGCTCAGACAAGGGGCGCTGTAATAATTTTGAGTGTGGACCCCGATAATGATGGATTCTTTTATGATGATTTCCCTTTCGACCCGGCAGCATCCCTAGACTCTGATAGCGATAACTATCCTGATGAGTGGAATCCTGGCATGGGACCAGAAAATTCTACCTCGAATCTCACAAAATTAGATGATTTTCCATATAACGCCACACAATGGAACGACACCGATAACGATGGATGGGGTGACAATTACGCCAATACTACATGGCCCAACGAACGTGAATGGCCTGTTGGGGCTCAACACATCCCCAATGCATACCGACCGGACCGTTTTCCTCTCAAAGCAACCCAATGGAATGACACGGATGGCGACGGGTGGGGTGACAACTATGCCAACATATCGTGGGGCCAAAACCGCAGTATAGGAATTTACATCCCAAACGCCTATAAACCCGATCGTTATCCACTAGACCCGACAAGATGGAATGATACTGATGGAAACAATGAGCCATCCGATTTCGATGGGGACGGAATACCCGACTACCTCGATCCTGATATAGATGGTGATGGATGGAATAACACCATTGAGATGGAAATTGGGACGGATGTCTGGGATAATACATCATATCCAAGCGACCTTGATTCCGACGGTATTCCTGATGTACTAGACCTCGATATAGATAACGACGGATGGAACAATACTATCGAAATCGAAGTTGGCACAGACCCATACGACAGTCAATCATTCCCTTCCGACCTTGACCGCGACGGGATTCCCGACATCCTTGATCCCGATATCGACGGCGACGGTTGGAACAATACTATCGAAATCGAAGTTGGCACAGACCCATACGACAATCAATCATTCCCCACCGACCTTGACAACGACCGTATCCCCGATCTCATTGACCTAGACATCGATGGAGATGGATGGAACAACACCATTGAACTCGAAATAGGCACAGATCCATACGACAACCAATCATTCCCTTCCGACATAGACCGCGATGGCATACCCGATCTCATCGACTTGGACATCGACGGTGACGGCTGGAACAATACTATCGAACTCGAAGTTAGAACAGACCCATACGACAAACAATCATTTCCTTCAGATCTAGACAACGACACCATCCCCGACATCCTCGACCCCGACATTGACGGCGACGGCTGGAACAACACTATCGAACTCGAAGAAGGCACCGACCCATACGACCCGCTATCCTACCCCCAGGAAGGCGCTGATGACGACGATCCTCCCCCTCCCGACGGTGAAAAGGATTCCGATGGCGACGGCTACAATGACACCTATGAGAACGCATCCGGCAGCGACCCATACGATAAGAAATCAACACCCCTCGACCGGGACGGGGACGGCGTTCTTAACGTCGAGGACGCCTATCCGGACGACCCTGACCGGTGGGAGGACGAAATAAACGTCCTGATCGTAATAATCTGCATCGGAGTGGGGTTGATCGTATTACTGGCAGGAGTTAATGCTTATATAAGGATAAGGACGAAAGAGCAGGTCCTTGCCAACAAAACGAGAGGAGCGATCCTCAACTATATCGATGAACATCCGGGAACCCATCAGAGAGAGATCCGCAAACAGTTCAAGATGGGCGGCGGAGCGGTGTCCGGCCATCTGCGGAAAATGGAACGGGTCGGACTTCTGAGATCCAATCGGGAAGGTTTTTACAAGTGCTATTATACCGACGGCTTCGTGACGGACAAGAGAAATATTACGCCGATGCAGAAAAAACTTATCAAAATTCTCGCAAAGAGACAGGGAGCGACCTATAACGAATTGGGCAAAGAACTGGGAATAACGCGTGAAGGGGTACTCTACCACATGAAGGACCTCGAGGACAAGGAACTCGTGAGATCGGAGGAACGTGAGAACTCATTGTTCTGGTATCTTGACGAACCCCATAGTTTTGGCACTGGGGAGACAGAGGAAACGTCATAATTGTTGGGAAGGTGAGGGTAATGACGGATACTTTGGAAAGCGATATGACGGACGAGATGGAAGAACTGACCGAAGATATCGAGCTCTATGATTTTATCGAAAGTCCCGAATGCACGAGCGCCATGAGGGAATATCTCGCGAACAGGGCGGCCGAGGACGGGCTCCCGCCCGCAGTGATGATCGGCAGGGCCGACCGCCTGCTGGATATTCTCAGGTTGAATGCCCATACGCTGGGATGCATATTGAACGGGGATATCGTGTGCATAGACGGCGCGCTGTTTCCCCGCGATATGGTAAGGTCCGACGGGCGCGGTATATTGTCATAAGTGCGGCGGGCACCGTAAAGCACGTCCTGTTGCGAGGGAAAACTGTTCTCCAGCGATGAATCACCCACAGATGGATCTGTGGGTTTCATCCTCGGAAACGCA
>Ga0066834_10001496_pt1 | contig 10514 bp, 10 predicted proteins | sample ETNtaG_30_FD_66729 | JGI IMG/M metagenome (GOLD analysis project Ga0066834, IMG submission 66729) | Marine microbial and viral communities from oxygen minimum zone, Eastern Pacific Ocean - ETNP201306PF43B | ecosystem: Environmental > Aquatic > Marine > Oceanic | place: Pacific Ocean: Eastern... | reverse complement strand
CGGATGAACTCGCTGCGCGACGAAGTCAGAACTCTGACTCTGCTCCACTGATCACAGGGTTCACTTGGGACAAAGATGAAAAATGGAGCGAAACCAAACGCACATGCGTTGGTATCGGAGGCTGGTGCAGTAGCTACTGGATAACGGCCTACTACCAATATTCTTTTGTATTCGGCTTGCGGATACCGCTCCGGCTTGAGGTGGAATCATCCAATGTCCGAGAGGATGACGAAGGCACTCATACCGGCGAAGTCACATTCAACCTGACTCCCTTCAACGGTGATTCTGACGATTATGCTGCAGCAGGAATGCCAGATGGCCAAATATATAGTGGCCGCGAAGCACTAGCGTCACTATGCCATCTTAACGGGGGTTGCGAGGCAGGATTAAAAGGCGATCTACCCGGGCCAAACCCTTATCTGCCGTATCGGGTGCACGTCGAAGAGATCAACCTGCTGCATAAAGCATTTTCCCGCGGGCTAATCAGAGAGGGAGAGATTAATCCGCCAGATGTCGGAGCTGAGCAGATGCTCGGGGTTAAGGAGATCGACTTCGATCTTATGCGTGAAATGGTCAATCTAGGTGTTGTGGGAGCAGAGATTCTGCCCCTACTTCGACTCGACATGGGTGGTAAATCGAAAAGATTAGCTATTGCATATGGCCGGGACACGGACTGTGCTGACTCGCCAGAGCGTCGTTTTCGATGGGATAGAACAGGAGACAAAACGAATGCCTTCGAGATCCCTGAAAACAGTCGAGATGCGTTGTTATACAAGCCAAGTTACACGTTTGATCTTACGCTAAAACTTGGCCTCGAACCCGCATTGTGGGTTGATTTTGGCGTCTGGGATCATACCTGGCGTCTGACCCAAACCTGGCTGCCCTGGGGCATCAGCAGCCCTAACTTTACTTTAGATACCCATGCCAACACACACTGCGGAAAACATTTTGCAGTTACAACAGAAACCAACTGAGCGGGGATCGCTGTTGTCATTGGATGTTGGGATTCCTTATCTCCTGCCGGTCATCAACCGGCAGGAGTCAGGGAACCGGTTTCGAAACTACTGATCCAGGTAGCTTCTGAGTTTCTCTGAGCGAGTCGGGTGGCGCATCTTTCGCAGCGCTTTGGCCTCGATTTGTCGGATGCGTTCCCGCGTGACATCGAACTGCTTGCCGACTTCTTCAAGGGTGTGATCATTGTTCATGCCGATGCCAAAGCGCATCCGGATGACTTTGGCCTCACGCTCGGTCAGGCTGTCCAGAATGTCGCCGGTGGCACCCGTCAGGCCGGACGACAGTGCAGCTTCTTCCGGTGCCTCGATGTTCTTATCCTCAATAAAGTCACCGAGATGTGAATCTTCGTCATCACCGATCGGTGTCTCCATGGAGATCGGTTCCTTGGCGATCTTGAGAACCTTGCGGATCTTATCTTCCGGCATGTCCATGCGTTCAGCAAGTTCTTCGGGCAGGGCCTCACGGCCTTTCTCCTGAAGAATCTGTCGGGAGACCCGGTTCAGCTTGTTGATGGTCTCTATCATGTGTACCGGTATGCGGATTGTCCGCGCCTGGTCGGCGATCGATCGGGTTATGGCCTGACGGATCCACCAGGTGGCATAGGTCGAGAACTTGTAGCCGCGCCGGTACTCGAACTTGTCGACCGCCTTCATCAGGCCGATGTTCCCTTCCTGGATAAGATCGAGAAACTGCAGACCGCGATTGGTGTATTTTTTGGCGATTGATATGACCAGTCGCAGGTTAGCCTCGACCATTTCTTTCTTTGCGCGCCGGGCTTTTGCCTCACCGATCGACATCCGCTTGTTGACGTCCTTAATTTCGGTGATTGGAATTCCGGCTTGTTGCTCGATGTGTTGCAGTTTCCTGCGGATCGACTCCAGATCCTCGGAATGGGCTTTCAGAACATCTTTGCTGCCTTCCTTGCCCCGCATAACGCTGCGGATCCAGAACATCTCTGACTCCCGGCCGACGAACTTGCTGATAAATGTCTTACGGGTTACGCGGGCCTTCTTGATACAGATGTCGGTGACCTGCTTTTCGAGCCGGCGCACATCGTCTACGATGACCCGCATGATCAGCGACAGATAATCAATCTGCTTGGGCGCCAGCCTGATCTCGAGTAGTTCACCAGCCAGTTTCTTCTGGTGTTTCTGCAGTTGCGGGGCACCCAGGCCATAGCGATCCCTGACTCGGACCAGGCTCTTGTATCCCTTGCGTATGCTGTCGAAACGCTCTTTTGCCTCTTCCGGGTCAGGTCCCTGGGGGCCAGTGTTTTCACCATCGTTATCCTGTGGCAGTCCCCCGGGTGGGATCTCCTCTTCCTCGATGTTAGGATCAATAAAGCCCACCAGCAGTTCGGGCAGTTTCATTTCCTGGGCTTCGACCAGATCCGCGAGGCGGATCAACTCGGCAATGATGACCGGTGTGCTCGAGATCGCTTCAACGCTCTGTCGAATGCCGTCCTCGATTCGTTTGGCCAGGTTGATCTCATCCTGGCGGGTGAGCAGATCGACCGTGCCCATCTCCCGCATATACATGCGGACCGGGTCGGTCGTGCGCCCGAACTCGCTCTCTACCGCGGTGGTCAGTACGGCTTCAGCCTCGTCGACCACCTCCTCATCGTCTGTGTTCGCGGTTTTCAGCAGCAGGGAATCGGGATCGGGGGCGCTGTCGAAGACCTCGATGCCCATGTCGTTTATCATGTTGACGACCGTTTCGATCTGGTCGGTGTCGTTCATGTCTTCGGGAAGATGATCATTGATCTCCCGGTAGGTCAGGAATCCCTGCTCTTTTCCCTTGATGATCAGACGCTTGAGTTCAGATTGCTGGCTCTGAGGATCCATAAAATAGATGCTCCGGAAGGATAATACGAGGATGAAACAACGATGCAGAACTGCGCGATTATATCACAAAATGGCCGAATCTAACTCTGAAATCAGCTGCTTGAGTCCCCGGAGCGCAGTTGTTCGCGTTTCCGGTAGAGCTCTGCCAGCCGGGTCTTGTCCGTATCTGTGAGGCCCTTTTCCGATGCCTGACTCAGCAATTGCTCGATAGAACCGGCTAGCGCCTGGACCTCCAGGGTGGCCATGGTTTCAGAAAAGTATGTCGCCACTTTCTCCTCTTCCAGAAGATGGTCCCGTGCGGCCAGTTTTTCAAGGGTTGATAGCCGATCGTCTTCCCGAAATCGTTCAATCAGCCCCCCGGTTGTTATCTGCGGGGTCTCGCGCACGATGCGATGCAGTTGGGTCAGCAGCTGGATACCCGGATCCCCTTCAATTTGAGTCACCGGGCCAGGCAGGTCCAGACACTTGCCAAGGTCCGGATGCTGCAGCAGAAGGCTGATCGCCGTGGCGACCGGCGACAGTCGCTTGCTGGACTTGGCGGTACCCAGTCGCGCCGGCTTCGCGGGTGAGTCTGCCGATGGCAGTGTCCTGCGGGATGTCACCCCGCTCAATTCCACCAGGCGCTGTTGCATTAGATCAAACAGAGGGCCTTCCGGAATTCTCGATAACAGAGGGCGTGCCAGTTCCACCAGCCGGGCCTTGCCATCGATACGGCCCATGTCGGTACGGGTCAGCAGGGTATCGAAGAGAAAATCGGGTAGCGGAGTCGCTGCGCCAATCATCGACCGCAGTGCCTCTGCGCCACTCTGGCGGACCACCGAGTCGGGGTCTTCACCATCGGGCAGAAACAAAAAACTTACCTGCCGTCCGCCGTCCATCAGCGGCAGTGCCGTTTCCAGGGCTCGCCAGGCCGCATCACGACCGGCACGGTCACCGTCAAAGCAAAATACTACGGCGGGAGCAAGGCGAAACAGGCGCTGCAGGTGCGCCGCTGTGGTTGCCGTTCCGAGTGTCGCCACTGCATTGTCAATGCCGTGCTGGGCAAGGGCAACCACATCCATATAACCCTCCACGACCAGTGCCATCTGTTGTTGTGCGATCCCCGATCTGGCTCGGTGCAGGTTGTAAAGTTCAGAACCCTTATGGAAGACCGGCGTTTCAGGCGAATTCAAGTACTTGGGTTCACCACCGTCAAGCACACGGCCACCGAAAGCGACCACCCGGCCTTTGCTGTCGTGGATCGGAAAGATGACCCGGGCACGGAACCGGTCATAGTGGCCACCCGACTCACGGCGTGCGATCAGCCCCGCATTGACCATCAGGGCCAGTTTCTCGTCTCCGTCTGCTATTGACAACAGGTTGTCCCAGCCGGAAGGGGCGTAGCCCAGCTCGAACTCAGCAGCGATTTCCCCGGTCAAGCCGCGCTGTTTAAGATAGGCAATGGCCGTCGGTCCATCCGGATGCGATCGTAGTTGCTCTTTGAAATAACGGCTGGCCTGTCCCAGCACTTCCAGCAACGGCAATGCAGGGTTGTCGCCAGAGCGCGGTGTGCCGCTGTCCGGCACTTCCAGACCGGCTGTGCCCGCCAGTTCTTCGATCGCCTCAGGAAAACTCAGGTGGTCGAATTCCATCAGGAAAGTGATGGCGGTGCCGCTCACACCGCAGCCGAAGCAATGATAAAATTGCTTGGTCTGGCTAACGGTAAAGGATGGTGTTTTCTCGTTGTGAAAAGGACAACACGCCTTGAAGTCTTTGCCGGCTTTTTTCAGAGGCACACGGCGATCGATCACTTCGACCACGTCCAGCCGGGCAAGCAGTTCATCGATAAACTCTCTGGGTATTCTGCCGCGCATCACTTGTCCTCGGCCCGCTGGCCGTCGATATTAGCATTAGGAAGTTGAAACGTATGGCGTTTTACTACGTTGGCACAGGGCTCCAGCCCCAGAGCCTTGCCAAGCATCCAGCAAGCCGAAATGTCTCTCTGGAACCGCATCAGAGAGGACTATTTTGACCAGTCGGCTTGACAGTACCAAAAGCACGGATAACCGAGTCGTCGGCCGGTGGCTGCTCCTTTGTTGTGCCCTGGTGTTCGCGATGGTGGTGCTCGGGGGGGTCACACGCTTGACCGGATCTGGCCTGTCGATGGTCCGCTGGCAGCCTCTCAGTGGCGTGATTCCACCAATCAGTGCCAAGGCCTGGGAAGTCGAGTTCCAGCATTATCAAACCTCACCGGAATTCAAGAAAATCAATCGGCATCTGTTGCTCGATGAATTCAAGACCATCTTCTACTTTGAATACGCCCACCGGATGCTGGGCCGGATGATTGGCCTCGCATTCTTGCTGCCGCTTCTCTACCTGGTTTGGCGACGGCGAATACGCCGCCAACTTGTACCCAGACTGGTCGTGTTGTTTATCCTCGGTGGTCTGCAGGGCCTGCTCGGCTGGTACATGGTCAAGAGTGGCCTGGTGGATATCCCACGGGTCAGCCCTTACCGACTCACTGCCCATCTGGTCGCCGCGGTCGCGATTTACGGTTACATGTTCTGGGTGGCGCTGGACCTGCTGCACAACAGGACTTCGGAACCTGGAGTATCTCGGGTTGCCGGCATGGCCAGCATGGCTGCGTTCATGGTCCTTGTGACCATGTTATCAGGCGGGTTTGTTGCGGGTCTGAAAGCCGGGCATGCGTTTAACAGCTTTCCCCTGATGGCGGGAAAGTGGTTACCCCCGGGATACCTGGCGGCCGAACCCGCCTGGCGGAATTTCTTTGAGACCATTCCAACGGTTCAGTTCAACCACCGGTGGCTGGCCATCGCGACCTTTGTTCTGGTGCTGGTGTTCGTGGCCAGAGGCTGGCAGGACGCAACACTCGCTCGGTACCGAAGGGTCCTGGCACTATTTGCTGGGGTGGCCTCAGTGCAGGTAGTGCTTGGTATCTCGACTTTACTGCTGCATGTGCCAGTGATTCTCGGTGCGGCTCATCAGGGGTGCGCCCTGGTGCTGTTTACTGTCGCGCTCTACGTGGTATTCGTCAGCCGGCATACAGCGGCGGGTGAAACTTGAAGTCGAAACGGGGCAGAAGGGTCGATGTGGGTCAGGCACTGAGCCGCTGTTTGACGGCGCTGCTGACCGATCCCATGTCGGCGCGACCCTGGATTCTGGGCCTCAGCCAGCCCATGACTTTGCCCATGTCGCGTTGGGAGTCAGCCCCAGTCTCGCCCATGGCCTGATCGAGCAGTTGCTGGATCTCTGATTCATCGAGTTGTTTCGGTAGATAGACTTCCAGAACCTTGAGGGTCTTAGTTTCGCTGTCGACCAGATCGGACCGTTTGCCTCGCTCGAACTGTTCGATGGCATCGCGGCCCTGCTTGATCATCTTCTGAACAATCGCAAGAACACCATCATCGTCCAGTTCAATTCGCTCATCGACTTCGCGCCGCTGGATCGCGGCGCGCAACAGTCGCACGGCCTCAAGCCGCGGCTGGTCCTTGGCCCGCATGGCCTCCTTCATATCGGCGATGATGCGGGCTTGCAACGACATGGTGAACTGACAGCGAATTGACGAAGTGCGGAATTACGGCTCAGAAGTAGCGGGCTCTTCTGGGGTCCTGGCGGCTCACTCGCTTTTTTTCGCGTTTGACTGCGGCGGCTCCGGCGCGCTTGCGTACCGTGGTGGGTTTTTCGTAATACTCACGGCGGCGCGACTCGGTGAACACACCGGCTTTCTCACAGGCTCTGCGGAAACGACGCAGAATCACGTCGAAAGGCTCGTCCTGTCTGACCTTCACATTGGGCATAGGCTGGGGATTCCTGACCTGTTATACGCAAAAAGGGCCAGCAATTCTACCCTCTGGCGGTGTGGAAGTACATCACCGGCCGTGCCGGGGGCTTTCTCGGTTTCGGTCCGGGGAAGGTCACGGTCCGGGACCTATAATCTGCACCGCCTGCAGCGACGTCTTAAGCGTTTAACCGTATCAGACCGGAACCAGATAGGAGATGGAGAAAACGAGCCAATGATAGGTCAGCACGTATGAAGGTTCTCGGTATCGAGACTTCCTGTGACGACACGGCTGCCGCGATTTACGATTCTGACGGTGGTCTTGAGGCTCATTTGCTGGCCTCGCAGGTGGAACGCCATCGCCCCTACGGGGGGGTCGTGCCGGAGCTCGCCGCCCGGGATCATGTGCGTGCGCTCATGCCCCTCGTTGAGCAGGTCATGACTGATGCCCGGGCGGAACGGGCCGCTATCGATGGGGTGGCCTATACAGCCGGCCCGGGCCTTGCCGGTGCTCTGTTGGTGGGGGCCTCTCTAGGCCGCAGTCTGGCGTGGGCACTCGACGTTCCGGCCGCTGGGGTCCACCACATGGAGGGCCATCTGCTGGCGCCCATGCTGGAGAATGACCCGCCCAGGTTCCCCTTCGTGGCGTTGCTGGTTTCCGGTGGGCATACCCTGCTGGTCGATGTTCGGGCAATCGGGCAGTACAGTTTGTTGGGTACGACGCTGGACGATGCAGTGGGTGAGGCTTTCGATAAGACCGCCAAGCTGCTGGGCTTGACCTATCCTGGTGGGCCTGCGATCGCCGCAGCTGCACAGGGCGGGGAACCGGGTCGCTTCAGGTTTCCACGGCCAATGACCAACCGACCCGGGCTGGATTTCAGCTTCAGTGGGCTGAAGACCTTCACCCGCAACTCGATCCCGACGGGTGCGCTTGATGAGCAGACCGTGGCGGATATTGCGTTGGCTTTTCAGGATGCTGCGGTCGACACTCTGATGATCAAATGTGCCCGGGCCATGGCGGCTGCAGGTCGTCAGAGGCTGGTGGTCGCCGGTGGTGTCGGCGCAAACTGTGAACTGCGTCGTCGTCTGCGGGGCCTGGGTGATGAACGTGATTTTCGGGTCTACTATCCGCGGCCGGAGTTCTGCACCGACAATGCGGCTATGATTGCCTATGCAGGCTGGGCGCGTCTGAGAGGCGGGCAAAGCGATGACTTGGCCTTTTCGGTGCGGCCACGATGGCCGTTGACCGAACTGTCACCGGTCGAGTGAAAGGTTGTTCAGCTCTTTTTGCCGATTCTTGATTCCGTACCAGCGATGAGCCGGCTGATGTTCTGGCGATGGCGCAGGAAAAGCAGGAAAGCGAGCGCCACCCCCAGCACCACGTATAGCCATTCACCGGACAGCCACCAGGCATAGAACGGTGTTGCTGTTGCTGCGGTCAGAGCGGCCAGGGAGGAGTAGCGGGAAACCAATGCAATCACCAGCCAGGTACCGGCCAGTAATCCTCCCAGTTGCCAGTCAAGCGCTGCCAGGACGCCAAGGGCCGTGGCCACCCCTTTGCCGCCTTCAAACCGGAAAAAGACCGGGAACAGGTGGCCTAGGAAAGCACCGAGTGCGGCCAGTGCTAAGACCAAGGGGTCGTCGAGCAGCCAGCGGGCCGCTATAACCGGGATAACGCCTTTGGCTACGTCGCCGGCCAGCGCGAGCGCAGCACCGGTCTTGCTGCCGAGCCGCAGCACGTTGGTGGCACCGGGGTTGTGGGACCCCTCGGTACGGGGATCCGGCAGCCCCATCAGTCGGGAGACCAGGATGGCGCTTGAGACAGATCCGATCAGATAGGCGGCAATCGGTATCAGCAGGTAAAGCATGGCGTATCGTCGTTGGCGCAGTTTGAGACCAAGGTCGGTCAGTATAATCTGAGGTGTAGCGAATTCAGCAGGAAAGCGTGGTGGATATTATTTTTTTGCACGATCTGGAAGTGGAGTGCGTCATCGGTGTCTGGGAATGGGAACGGCGCATCACCCAGAAGGTCATCATCGATCTCGACATGGGCTGGGAGATCGGCCCGCCTGCAGCCAGCGACGATCTGAAAGATACGCTCAGCTACAAGGACGTCGCCAAGCGTGTCACGGCCTTTGTTCAGGAAACCCAGGCCAACTTGGTTGAGCGCCTCGCTCAGGGCATAGCAGATATTCTCCTCGGGGAATTCGCTGTGCAGTGGTGCAGGGTGCGTGTGAATAAACGCGGTGCGGTAACCGGGGCCAGAGATGTCGGGGTGGTCATCGAGCGGGGAACGCACTGAATGACCAGCGTCGCTGTCAGCATCGGCACTAATATCGAACGGGAAAAAAACATCCGGGCAGCGTTGGCGGCACTGGGCCGGGCCTATGGCAGATTACGCCTGTCATCTGTGTACGCCAATCCTGCGGTGGGATTCGAGGGGCCGGAGTTCTTCAACCTGGCGTTAGTCTTCGATACCTGTCAGCCTGCTGCCGAGATCGTTGCCACTCTGCGTGGTATCGAAGTCGAACAGGGTCGTGTGCGCTCTGGTAACGAGCTGGACTCGCGAGAGCTCGATCTCGACCTGCTACTGTATGGTGATGCTGTCCTCTACAGCGAAGGGTTGGACGTGCCTCGGGGAGAGATCCTTCAGCACGCCTACGTGCTGAAACCATTGAGTCAGATCCTGCCGGAGCACTGTCACCCAGTCACGGGCGAGTGTTATGCCGCGATCTGGACCAAGATGGAGTCGGCCGGTGGTGCCCTGCTCGAAGAGGTGGTTTTCGACCTCGAACTGACGACCGGTTTTGTTGTCAGGGAACGATCGAACGCCCTCCATCAACATTGAGGACCTGTCCAGTCAAGAATCCGGCGTCCCGAATCAGGAACAGTACCGTTCGCGCGACGTCCTCCGGTTCACCGATTCGTTTCAGCGGAGTTCGGGAAATAAGGCGCTGCTGGGCAATCTGGTCAACGTCGCCTTCGGGCCACAGGATGGCGCCCGGGGCCACAGCGTTGACCCGGATGTCAGGGGCGAGGTCGCGGGCCAGTGAACGAGTCAGAGAGATCAATCCTGCCTTGGCTGCGTTGTAGACCGGGTGAGACTTGAGCGGTCGTTCGGCATAGATATCAACCAGGTTGACGATGCAGCCACCGGCCTCAGCCATTGATCTGGCTGCGGCTTGGGCCAGAAAGTAGGGTGCCTTGAGATTGACACCGACAAGGTCCTCCCACTGCGCTTCGCTCGTCTCACCAATCGGTGTGGGGTAAATACTTGAAGCGTTATTGACCAGCACGTCGAGCCGGCCGAATGTTTCGGTTGCCTGGACGACCAGTTTTTCGAGCTTTGCCTGTTCCAGCAGATCGGTTCCGATCAGCAGTACCGAATCAGATCGCAGCTCGTGAAGTTCTTCCTGCAGCGCGCGGGCATCCTCGGCTGACGAATGATAGTGGATGACGAGGTTCATTCCCTCAGCGTGCAGCGTGCGGGCAATAACCGCGCCGATGCGGCGTGCGCCACCCGTGATAAGAGCAACCTTGTTTCTCAGCGTATCGTCGTGGTTGTTCATGCCGGGCCGAAACTCTGGGGGTTACAATGGCGAGATAGTACCAACCCTGGCACCAGAGGTGCACTATCCGTGTTATCGACAGCGCCCGAAGCTCGCCGTTCGGAATTCCCGGTCCCTGATGATGATGCACTGTCGCACTCGGGTAAAGTGGTCGCACGGGTGCGCCAGGCCATCCAGGACAGCGGTGGTGTGTTGCCGTTTGACCGCTATATGGAAATCGTTCTGTATGAGCCGGGGCTGGGTTATTACGTATCCAGCACACGCAAGTTTGGCAGCACTGGTGATTTCATCACAGCGCCGGAGTTGGGT
>Ga0066834_10001487_pt1 | contig 10546 bp, 7 predicted proteins | sample ETNtaG_30_FD_66729 | JGI IMG/M metagenome (GOLD analysis project Ga0066834, IMG submission 66729) | Marine microbial and viral communities from oxygen minimum zone, Eastern Pacific Ocean - ETNP201306PF43B | ecosystem: Environmental > Aquatic > Marine > Oceanic | place: Pacific Ocean: Eastern... | reverse complement strand
GACCTTCGAACTGCAGCCCATCGAGAAAACAGAGGGCCGTCTCCGGCATGTCCTCAAGCAGGCTCGTCGCAAGGACGTCGATCTCATCGTGAACGCCTGCGATGCTGGCCGCGAGGGGGAACTCATCTTCCAGTACATCCTCGACATCGGAGACATCGATAAACCGATCAAGCGCCTCTGGATGCAATCCATGACCACCGGGGCGATCCAGCAGGCCTGGGACACCCTGCGCCGTGGAGAAGAAATGGACGACCTTGCCGATGCCGCCAAGTGTCGCTCCGAGTCCGACTGGCTGGTGGGCCTCAATTCCACCCGGGCCCTCACCTGCTTCCGCTCACGCCACGGCGGCTTCAACATCACCGCGGCCGGCCGGGTGCAGACCCCCACCCTCGCCATCCTCGCCAAACGCGAACGCGAAATCGCCGCCTTCAACCCCACTCCCTACGCCGAGGTCCACGCCGACTTCGGCGTCGAAGCCGGAGAATACGCCGGCAAGTGGATCGACCCCGCCTGGAAAAAGGACGAGGGCAATCCCCACTCCCGCCGCGAGCGCATCTGGAACCTCGAGACCGCGAGAACCATCCACGGCCGCTGCCAGGGCAAGACCGGGACCGTCCACGAGGAAAAGAAACCCACCAGGCAGATCGCCCCCCAGCTCTACGACCTCACCACTCTCCAGCGCGAGGCTCCCTTCACCGCCAAGAACACCCTCGGCCTCGCCCAGACTCTCTATGAGAGGCACAAGATGCTGACCTACCCTCGGACCGATTCACGCTACCTCCCCGAGGACTACCTGGCCAACGTGATCCAGACCACCCGGGAACTCGCGAAATCCAGCCATCCTGTCGCCAAATGGGCCGCGGACTCCCTCGAGAACGATCGCATCAAGTTCCAGAAGCGGGTCTTCAACAATGCCAAGGTCTCCGACCACTTCGCCATCATCCCGACCGGTCGCGTCGTCAAGATCAATGAAGCCGAGGAGAAACTCTACGACATGGTCGTGAAACGCTTTATCGCGGTCTTCTTTCCGCATGCCGAATTCGAGGTCACCAAGCGTCTCACCACCATCAATCACTCCGAGCCGAGCACCATCATCATCCCCAGCTCCCCCGAGCCGGTGCAAAGCACCTCCGACACCTTTCAGACCGATGGCAAGATCCTCACCAACCCCGGCTGGCTCGCCGTCTACGGCCGTAGCGTCGGGGTCGCCGCCGGGAAGGACGAACTCGTCCCCGTCAACGAAGGGGAAGATGCCGTCGTCCAGGAAGTCCAGCTGGAGGAAAAGGAAACCAATCCTCCCGCCCGCTTCACTGAGTCCACCCTCCTTTCCGCCATGGAGGGCGCCGGAAAACTCGTTGACGACGAGGAACTGCGCGAAGCCATGGCCGAACGCGGTCTCGGCACCCCTGCCACCCGCGCCGCCACCATCGAGGGCCTCCTCCGGCAGAAATACCTCGCCCGCGACGGCCGCGATCTCAACGTCACCGGCAAAGGACTCCGCCTGATCGAGCTTCTTGAGGAAATGGACATCAAACCCCTGACCTCTCCCTCCATGACCGGGGACTGGGAAGCCAAGCTACGCCAGATGGAGCACGGTCAACTCGATCGCGAGACCTTCATGAAGGAGATCGCGACCTTTACCGAGGATGTCGTGAACAAAGCCCGGTCCCATTACAACGAGGCCGTTTCCCGCTCCTTTCCGGCTCTTGAGTGCGCCTGCCCCGAGTGCGGTGCTCCCGATCTCAAGCAGACCGACGCCACCTACGAATGCAACGAACCGGAATGTAAATTCCGCATCTCGAAATACATCGCGGGGCGGGAACTCAACGAGGAAGAAGCCCGCGAACTCTTCACCACCAAGTTCCTCGGACCACGTGAGGGCTTCATCTCCCGCTTCAACAAGCCCTTCGAGGCCGCCATCGAACTGGTGCAGGCGGTCAGCAAGACCGGCAAGAAGGGACGCCTCAAGACCAACTTCGTCTTCGAGCAGGATGAACCGGAGGAGCTCTCCGAGGATCAGATCGTGGCTCAAGTCACCCACGAGGACGAACAGCACGACCTCTACGAGACCGACAAGAGCTACCTCGTCCCCTCCCTGAAGACCGGTAAGGAGCCCGAAGGCGTCAAGTTCTCGAAGACCATCCTCTCTGCCGAAATCCCCCGGGAAGCCGCCATCCGGATGCTCAACGGTGAGAAAAGTGAACTCCTCAAGGGATTCATCTCCAACCGGACCAAGCGCAAGTTCGACGCCTTCCTCCGCTACGACTTTGACCAGGGCCGCTCCATCTTCGAATTCCCCCCACGCAAGAAGGCCGCCAGCAAGAAGGCTGCCAAGAAAAAGGCCGCGCAGGAGGAATAAGGCTCTGACGTGGCTGATGACCCTCAACAGCCGCCTTTGAACCCACCAGCAACTCCCGCAAGTTCACCCTTGCGAGGTGGTCCCGGTCCGGGTGCTCCTGCGCTCACAACAGGATCCGGCCGTCCAGGCAAACCAGTCCCACTGGACACTCGACTCCCGGGGGAATGCCCTTAGTCTCCTCCCGTGCTCCGCTTCCGTCTCTTCGGATTCCCCGTCACGGTGGAACCCTGGCACTGGCTCATCCTCGCCTTCATTGGAGGTGCTCTGCACATTCAGGAACGCGAGGACATTCTCAGAGTCATGCTGTTCATGATGGCGGGTTTCGCTTCCATCCTCATCCACGAACTGGGACACGCCCTCATGAGCCGGCTCTTCGGGTGCCGGCACGTCGCCATTGTCCTCCATGGCCTCGGTGGGGCCGCCATCTCCCAGGGTGCCAACTTCACCCGGAGTCAGCAGATCTTCATCAGTGCGGCAGGTCCGGCCCTCCAGGCCTGCTGTGGCGGAGCGTCCCTTGTCCTGCTCCTGCTCCTGCCGCGCAGCTTCGACGGCCCGGCCGCCAGCCTTCTGTATGCCTTCGTATGGGTGAGCCTGTTCTGGGCTCTCATCAATCTCATCCCGGTCCATCCCCTGGACGGGGGGCAGATCCTCCGGGAAGCCCTCGGTCCCCGTCGCATTCAGCTCACCCTCAAGATCAGCATCGTCGTGGCGGTGGTCGTCGGGGTGCTGATGTTTCTCCTGACCAGGAGCCTCCTCTTCCCCATCGTGCTCGGCTTCACCGCCTGGCAGAACTACAAGATGCTACGCGCCAGTGAGCAGCGCGGCTGGTAAAGGACCTCATTCTAGAAGAAGACGAGCCGTCCCCCGGCAATCAGGGCAAAGATAATCACGAGCCACTCAAAGAGCCGTTGCGAGACGGCATGGACGAGGTGCCGTCCGAGGTAGATCCCCAGCAGGATGACCGGCACGAGCTTGAGGTTGAAGAGGAGACTCTCCCCGTTGATGAAGCTCATCCCACCGAGGAAGGGAACCTTCAGGATATTGACGAGAAGGAAGAAGCGCGCTCCCACCCCGATGAGCTCCAGTTTTTCAAAGCGGCGGGAAAGGAGATAGAGTTGGAAGATCGGTCCCGCCGCATTGGCCACCATGGTGGCAATACCCGCTGCGAACCCCGCCCCGTAGCCTGCCGACCGGGAGTGGGCCAGGCGCTCAAAGCCTTCCTGCCCGATGCGCCGGAAAAGCTGCATTCCGACCATGGCCAGGATAATGCTCCCGATAATGAAGCGGGCCGAATCTGCCGGCATCCAGTCGAGGAAGAAGTAGCCCGCCCCACAACCCAGGAGAGTGGGCGGGAGCAGCTTCCACACCGGGGCCCAGGAGGCGTACCTGCGGAAGAAGGGGTAGACCGAGATATCGGCAAGGATCAGCATGGGAAGCAGGATTCCCACCGAGGGCTTCCCGAAGAGGTCCGCCATGATGGAGACCGCCACCAGGCCGATCCCACCGAAACCAGTCTTGGAAACGCCCACCGCCAGCGCGGCCACGATGGCCCAGGCCCAACCGGCAGCCGATAACTCAATCTCCATGCGCGGCCGATTGTGACCACACCGCCTTTTGAGACAAGCCCACCCGGTCCAATTCACCGCCATTCTCCAATCCGCAATCTTGGTTCTGGACTCTGCGCCCTCTCCTCTTAACTTCCGCGACCATGAAAATCGTCGTCGCCTATTCCGGAGGATTGGACACCTCCGTCCTGCTCACCTGGCTCAAGGAGACCTACCGCGCGGACGTCATCGCCTACTGCGCGGACGTCGGCCAGGGGGACGAACTGGACGGACTCGAGGAAAAGGCCCTCAACACCGGGGCCAGCAAGTGCTTCATCGGCGACATGCGGGAGGAATTCGCCCGCGACTTCATCTTTCCCATGTTCCAGGCCAACGCGGTCTACGAGGGCCGCTACCTCCTGGGCACCTCCATTGCCCGTCCCTGCATCGCCAAGGGCATGCTCGAGATCGCCCTCCAGGAAGGAGCTGACGCCATCGCGCACGGTGCCACCGGAAAGGGCAACGACCAGGTCCGCTTTGAACTGAGCGCCGCCAGCCTCGCGCCCCAGGTGGAAGTCATCGCTCCCTGGCGGCAGGAGCGCTTCCGCGAGCAGTTTCCCGGCCGCAGCGAAATGATCGCCTACGCCGAGGCCCACGACATCCCGATCCAGGCCTCCCTCAAGAAACCCTACTCCATGGACCGCAACCTCCTGCACATCTCCTTCGAGGCGGGAATGCTGGAAGACCCCTGGTACGATGGAACCACCGAGGCGGACCGCGACATGTACGTCCTCTCCGTTTCCCCCGAGGAGGCCCCCGACCAACCGCACTACCTCCAACTCCTCTTCGAGAAGGGAAATGCCATCGGCTTCCAGTGCGAGGGACAGGACGATCTCCTCGCCGGCCTGGAGGACATCACGGCGGAAGGAGAACGCGATGGCTACGCCCTCCTCTCGCCCTACGGCATGATGCGCGTGCTCAACACCCTGGGAGGGCAACATGGAATCGGCCGGGTCGACATGGTGGAAAACCGCTTCGTGGGCATTAAGTCCCGCGGAATCTACGAGACCCCCGGAGGCACCATCCTGCTGGCAGCCCACCGCGACCTCGAAACCCTCACCATGGACCGCGAGGCCATGCAGATCCGCGACAGCCTCATTCCCAAGTATGCCCAACTGGTCTACAATGGCTTCTGGTTCGCCCCGGAGCGCCTTGCCCTGCAGGCCCTGGTGACCGAAACCCAGCAGACCGTGACCGGCGAAGTGCGCCTCAAGCTCTACAAGGGCAACGTCATGAATGCGGGACGCCGCTCTCCCCTCTCGCTCTACCGCGAGGACGTGGCCACCATGGAGGGTGGCGCCGAGCACGCCTACAACCAGGACGACGCCACCGGCTTCATCTCCCTCAATGCCCTGCGCCTGAAGGCGAACGCACGCCAGGAAAAGTAACAGGGTCATCAACCCTTCCCGGGATGACGGAGTTCGGCGCACCTGGCACCTGTCAGGCCACCGCCAGGTTCATGATATCCTCCTGGGTGGCGCCCTTCACGTCGGTGATCTCACCGGTCACCCGTCCCTCGTGCATGACGAGCACGCGGTCGGCCATCCCGAGAACCTCGGGCAATTCCGAGCTGATCATGATGATGGCCTTCCCCTGGGCAGCCAGTTCCTGGATGAGCAGGTAGATCTCGTATTTCGCACCCACATCAATACCCCGGGTGGGCTCGTCGAAGATGATGACCTCGCAGTTCCGTTGCAGCCACTTGGCGAGCACCACCTTCTGCTGATTCCCGCCCGAGAGATTCTGCGCCAGCTCCTCCTGATGCGGAATCTTGATCCGGAGTGAATCGACGAAGCTCCCGAATCCCCTGCGCTCGCTCCGACTGTTCACGAACCCGCCGCGGGTGAATTGGTCGAGATTGGGCAGCCCGAAATTCTCCCGGACCGAGTGGATGAGGACCAGTCCCTGGCTCTTGCGATCCTCGGTGAGCAGGCCGATCCCGGCCCTGATGGCATGGCGCGGGCTGGGCAGGTGAAGCGGCCGCCCATCGAGGGTGATCGAGCCCCCGTCCGGTCGATCCGCCCCGAAGAGCAGGCGCACCGTTTCGGTCCGCCCCGCTCCCACCAGACCGGTCACAGCCAGGATCTCCCCTGCCCTGACCGAGAACGACACATCCTTCACCACGGAGCCACGCCTCAAGCCGGTCACCACCAGGCGCTCCTCCCCGAGCTGGGGAGTGTGAACCGGAAACTCATTTTCCAGTTTGCGGCCCACCATCAACTCGATGAGGGCTTCCCGGTCGAGCTCGCCGGCCGTCCTCGTTCCCACATGTTCGCCGTCCCGCAGGACCATGATGCGATCCGCAATCTGATGGACCTCCTCCAGCCGGTGGCTGATATAGATGATGCCCAGTCCCTGGTCCCGCAGTTCACGCACAATTTCAAGCAGACGCTCCACTTCCTGGGGAGTGAGAGTCGCGCTCGGCTCATCCATCACCAGGATCCGCGCATTCTGTGAGAGGGCCTTGGCGATCTCAACCACCTGCTGCTGCGCCACGGTCATGTCGGCACAGCGCCACTCCGGGTCGATCACCGTCCCGAGACGCTCGAAGAGTTTCAGGGCCTGACGACGCTCTTCCCGCACATCGATGAATCCCCCTTTCGCTTTCTCCCGCCCCAGGAAGATGTTTTCGCGAACGCTGAGATGAGGCACCAGGTTGAACTCCTGGTAAATGATTCCGATCCCGGCGGCCTGGCTCATGTGCGGCGTGGAGAGATCCGCCGGCTCGCCCTTCACCACTACGCTCCCCGCCGTCGGGGCGTGGGCGCCCCCGAGAATCTTGATCAGGGTGCTCTTGCCAGCTCCATTTTCTCCCAGCAGGGCGAGAACCTCGCCGGGTTGAAGAGTCAAATCCACTCCCCTCAGGGCCTGGACCCCGGGAAATGATTTGTCGATCCCCCGCATCTCGAGGAGCGGAGAGGAGTCGGACGGAGACGCACTTCCCATCGATTTCAGATCACCCGGCCTTGGCCTTCTTCCACAGGGCCGGATCTTTCCCGGCATCAGCCTCCTTGTAAAGGGTAGCCGGAACCCGGGCATCCGTCCTCTTTCCAACCGGCCCCCCCTGAACGCGCACCCTGGTTTTGCTCCACCACGCGCTCTTCTCAGGGCCTCCAGTCCCAAGATGAGAAGCAGGGCCAAGGGATCGCGAAGGCCAGATAAATCACAGAAACGCCTGATACGGGTGGATGTTCAACAGGCCCTCTTCTCCCGTTAATCCCTTATTTCATGGGCATTCCATGGATTTCTGTAACTTTACCAAAAATTACGGGATATTTGATTTATTCCATTTTTTGTGTAATAATTCCATCCCCTCAGGTTCTCCCAATCATGAAATCTCTCCTTTTCACTCTCCTGCTGGTTCTCGGAGTGGCCCACATCGGAGCTTTTCTGGCCGTCTGGGAGCTCCCCTACGTCAGGAACCACATCACCATCGAAACCGTCGCCCACGAGATGAGCAAGGTCCTCAAGTGGAACAAACGGGAAGAGTCCCTGCGCAAGGCACGCGCTCAGGCCACTGGGGAGAACTGATCCAGAACCCGGCCTGAGGAGAAACCCGAAGCCAACGCAACGCCTCGCGGAAGAAGCTTCAGCCGCCGGCAACGGGTTTCGGGATTTCCGCTTCAGGAAAGATCAGTTACTGAGAATCTTCAGCAATTCGACTTCGAAGATGAGCATCCCCTTGGGAGCCGTTGGTGGGGGCGTGGCCCCGTAGGCCATGTTCTGCGGAACCCAGATGCGGCGCGTCTCACCCTCCACCATCATCTGCACGGCCTCGGTAAAACCCTTGATGGTCCGCTTGAGGGGGAGAGTCTTCGGTCGCTCGGAAGGCAGGCTACTGTCCACCATCGTCCCGTCGCTCGTCCAAACCGTATAGTGCACCTGCACGTTATCCGTGGGCTTGGGTTTTGCTTCGCCCGTTCCGGCCTTGACGACCTTGGTAGCGACTCCAGAGGGATTGGCGGCAGCATCCTCCGGTGCCGCGGTCAGGTTCTCCGGGGTGGGATGGGGACGAAGGATCTTGATCAACTCGATGTCAAAACAGAGCTGACCGAGGGGCCTTCCAGGACGCTTTCCATCCGCACCAATCGGTGGAAGCTCACCTTCCAGCTTCCCGTAGGCCAGTTCCCCCGGGATCCAGAAGCGACGCTTTTCGCCCTCGACCATCAACTGTACCCCTTCCGTCCAACCCTTGATGACCTGGTTGAGACCGAAAGTCGCGGGAACACCACGATTGAGGGAACTGTCGAAATTGTATCCGTCCGTCTGCCATCCGGAGTAGTGAACTTTCACCTTCTCCTCGGCCTTCGGATGACTCGTTCCCGTTCCCTTCTGCAGCACCCTGGAGACCAGTCCCGATTCTGTTTTCTCCGCGTCTTCCGGTGGTGCCGCCACGTCTTCCGGGGCAGGCTGGATCTTGGGTGTGGGGGGACTGGGAGGGGTGGGAGGCTTCGACACGGGCGGGGTGGCCGCCTTGGGAGGAGTGGCTGGACTGGGAGAATCAGCCGGAGCCGGAGCTGGAGCTGGAGCCGGAGCTGGAGCCGGAGCTGGAGCCGGAGCTGGTTCATCCTGAGCGGAAAGCCCCGTGCTGAGGGTCGACAGGGCGATGACCTGAATGAGAATGCCTTTCTTCATGGTGGGGCGCAAAACTCGGGCCTCACGCCCTTTCTGTCAACCGTGCAAAACAACCTCCTCTGCCCTGTAAAGAGGGATTCGTGGCCCCAGCGATCCAGCCACCTGCACCGCGGCCTCAGCGCCCACCATCCGGCGGGCAGGGCTTCCGGAAAGCGTCTTCCCCGGCGGATCTCACCCTCTAGTCAGCTGGCGTTCCCACGCACCACATCACCGCCTTCAGCAGCATTTCGTTGAAGGCTGCCTGCTCGAAATCACTCACATGACCAAGCGAGGTATAGAACGTCCTGCCCCCGTCCCTGCGCCTGAAGGTCCAGGCCACCGGTTCATCGCGATCAACGCCATCAACGCCCCCCATCAGAAGCACGTCCTGCCCCGGCCGGGTGGGCGTGTTGATGTAAAGCGACCCACCACTCTCGAAGCGCACCGGCTCCTTCTGCCCGAGGAGCGGCCCGGCCGCGTCCAGGGACCAGACTTTCGTCTTCAGCTTGTTGGCATGGTGGCCGCTGTAGTTTCCGCCGATCACCTCAGCGTCCCAGTTCTCCCACACCGCGTGTCCTTCGGGCACGGGTTTGCCGCGCAGGGAAAACGCATGACTCGCAGTCCGGATGCCCACCACCGGCTTGCCCGCCTGCACATGCTCCTGGATGAGTTTCAGGTCTCCCCCGGGAAGGGCCCGCCGCCGCACGCTGACGAAGAGCACGTCCGCATCCCTGATCGCCTCGATGCCCCGGAATCTGTTGTGATCCTTCCCGTCCGCTAAGACGAACGTGCAGCGAAATCCCGAGGAAAGATACTTTGCAGCAAAGACGGGCAACGTTTCTCTGGTGCGATACTCCCGCTCCCCGATCAGAAAGACGATGTGCCTGCGCGGGTCGGTTGCAAACCGGTAGGGCGCCCCGCCCAGGATCTGGTCACTGGTCACCGTGGGACAGACATACTTCTCAATATGCTCCACAACCAGGTCCGTCCCCTGGAAGTGGCTCACCCCGGGCTCCATTTTCGGGTTGTACATTGTATCGGTAAGGTCCCGCATGAGCACCACGTTCTTCCCGTTCCTGGTCATCTGGCGGAGACCGAAGGGCCGGCCCAGCACGCACATGTTGGTGTGCACCCCCAGCAGGATCACGTTTTTCACTCCGTGGTTTTCAAGAAGGTTCCAGTTCTCCGTGCCGTTGTCGGTAATGCCGTCCCTGGCCCCATCAATCTCCAGTCCTCCTGCCTGGCGCTTCCACGGGGCCCGCGGATTGCGGCCCATCTTCTCCAGCTTCTTGGCCCAGGCCGCATGCTCCTGCGGGTCGTCGTCCTCCCCGCCGTCGGAATGATCAATGGGATACCCGGCCTTCTCCTCCCGTTCGTCGAGCCAGGTCAGCCACTGGTCAATTCCCTCGGGTACGTTGCCCGCCTTCGGTGCGGACTGGGCGCGCTTGCGGGCCGGATGATCCTTGTAGAACTCCATGCAGGACGAGGGCGCGTGCACAATGAGCGATCCGCGATCCCGGGCGGCCTTGAGCAATTCGTTCATGCGGGGGGCCATCTGGACTGCCCGGTCCACGGCATTCTTGCAGTGATGAAGATCCCACATGTCACACACGATCACCGCCGTCTCCGCGGGCTTCCATTTCTCAATGGATTCCACCATGCGGAACTGCCCCGGCTTCACCTCCACCCGCTTGCAGAGACGCATTTCATAGTCCTCGGCGGCCAGGGGCGTGACTCCTGCGCAGAGAACGAGAACCGTGGAAAGCTGTTGTGCCTTATTCATCCCGGCGAGCTAACCTTTGGAATGGATTCAGGACAAGCTCGCTTGCCCGGATCTTGCCGGAAAAGAATACGAAGGGGCGGAATTCCCGCACACGCCGGTTCACTCACCACGAATGAACCGGGAACCCCGCGGCTGGAAACCGCTTCGGGACGGGCCATCGCACCCCTCGCCGTCACCACTCATCCG
>Ga0066834_10001485_pt1 | contig 10573 bp, 10 predicted proteins | sample ETNtaG_30_FD_66729 | JGI IMG/M metagenome (GOLD analysis project Ga0066834, IMG submission 66729) | Marine microbial and viral communities from oxygen minimum zone, Eastern Pacific Ocean - ETNP201306PF43B | ecosystem: Environmental > Aquatic > Marine > Oceanic | place: Pacific Ocean: Eastern... | reverse complement strand
CGGTGTCGCCAAAACCGGTGTAAAGGGCATGTTGCGCGCCGTCCTCGCCGCCATCAATGAACGGGCCGACGCCGGCCACCGAAAAAGCCAAGCCTACGCGCCATGACCGCAAAACAGCATACTCCCAGCCTGGAGGCCGGGCGCCGCGTCATCGTCAAGATCGGATCGGCTTTGCTCGTCGACGCCGAGCGGGGCACCCTTCACCGGCGATGGCTGGAGGCCCTGGCCGCCGACCTGGCCCGATGCCGGGAACGCCGGCAGGATGTCATCATCGTCTCGTCGGGCGCCATCGCCCTCGGCCGAAGGCACTTGCGATTTTCCGGCGGCGATCTCAAGCTCGAAGAGAAACAAGCGGCGGCGGCCACCGGCATGGTACGCTTGGCGCATGCCTACGAAGAGGTGCTGGGGCGCCAAGGCATGACCGTCGCGCAGGTCCTTCTGACATTGGACGACAGCGATAACCGGCGCCGCTACCTGAACGCCCGCAACACGCTCTCGACATTGCTGCGTCTTGGCGCGGTGCCGCTGATCAACGAGAACGACACCGTTGCCACCGACGAGATCCGGTTCGGCGAAAACGACCGCCTGGCCGGCCGGGTCGCCGCCATGATCAGCGCCGATGTCCTGGTTCTGCTTTCCGATATCGACGGGTTTTACAGCGCCGACCCCCGCCGAGAACCCGGCGCCCGGCATATCCCCATCATCGACCAAATTACCCCGGAGATCGAGGCGATGGCGGGTTCGGCCCGGACCGATTACGGCAGCGGCGGCATGATCACCAAAATCGCCGCCGCCAAGAGCGCCGTCGCCGCCGGTTGCGCCACGGTGGTCGCCGACGGCAAGCCGTTACACCCCTTGCGGGCCATCGAGGATGGGGCGCGTTGCACTTGGTTCCTGCCTCGGGCCAACCCGCGCGCGGCGCGCAAACATTGGATCGCCGGCATCCTCGGGCCGGCCGGCGCCATCACCATCGACAACGGGGCGATGAAAGCTCTCGGCAACGGGAAAAGTCTGTTGCCGGCGGGCGTCACCGAAGTCGAGGGCGCTTTCAAGCGTGGCGACGCGGTCATCGTCAAAGCCGGCGACGGCCGCAAAATCGGCCGCGGGCTTTCGGCCTATTCGGCCGATGACGCGCGCCGGATCATGGGCCATAAAAGCGGTGAAATCGAAAGCCTTCTCGGCTATCGTGGGCGCGATGAAATGATCCACCGCGACGATCTGGTGCTGTCATGACCATAGATGATTCCGCTGTCCGGAGCGAGGATATTCCGGCCCTGATGCGCCGTATCGGCGCCGAGGCCAAGGCGGCGGCGGCGGTTTTGGCCGGCGCCTCGACTGAAAGCAAGGACGAGGCCTTGCGGCGTTGCGCGGCCGCCTTGCGGGATCGCCGCCATCGGATCGCCGCCGCCAACGGCAAGGACATGGCGGCCGGCGAGCAAAAGGGCCTCACCAAGGCCATGCTCGACCGCCTGGCCCTCGACGACGGGCGCATCGAAGCCATGGCTTCGGGCCTCGAGGCCATCGCCGGGCTGGCCGATCCGGTGGGCGAGGTGATGGCCAAGTGGGACCGTCCCAACGGGCTCCGCATCAGCCGGGTGAGGGTGCCGCTCGGCGTCATTGGCGTCATTTACGAATCCCGGCCCAATGTCACCGCCGACGCCGGCGCCTTGTGTCTCAAATCAAGCAACGCCGCCATTTTACGCTGCGGCTCCGAGAGTTTTCATTCCTCGGCGGCGATCATCGATTCGCTCGGCCATGGGCTAGCCCTGGCGAACCTGCCCGTCCCGGCCATCCAATTGGTGCCGACCCGCGACCGCGCCGCCGTCGGCGAAATGTTGTCGATGACCGATTGCATCGACGTCATCGTGCCGCGCGGCGGCAAATCGCTGATCGCCCGCGTCAGCGCCGAGAGCAAGGTGCCCCTTTTCAAGCACCTGGAAGGCATCTGCCACACTTACGTCGATGCCGCCGCCGACTTGCCGACGGCGCGGAAAGTGGTCGTCAACGCCAAAATGCGGCGCCCCGGCATTTGCGGCGCCACCGAGACGTTGCTGGTCGACAAGGGGGTGGCGGCGGCGATGCTGCCGCCCATCATAGGCGACCTGATCGAGGCCGGCTGCGAGGTGCGCGGCGACGAAGCGGCCGGCGCCATCGACCGACGGGTGGTCGCGGCGACGGACGAGGATTGGGACACCGAGTATCTGGACGCCGTCATCTCGGTCGCCGTCGTCGACGGCATCGAAGGCGCCGTCGATCACATCGCCCGGCACTCCACGCGGCATACCGACGCCATCATCACCGAGGACGAGGCCGCCGCCGAGGAGTTTCTCGGGCGGGTCGACAGCGCCATCGTCATGGTCAACGCCTCGACCCAGTTCGCCGACGGCGGCGAATTCGGCATGGGCGCCGAGATCGGCATCTCCACCGGCAAGCTGCACGCCCGCGGTCCCGTCGGCGTCGAGCAATTGACCAGCTTCAAGTACGTGGTCCGCGGGACCGGGCAGTGCCGGCCCTGAGGCGTTCGCCGGCGGGGCGTCGAATCGGTCTTCTCGGCGGTTCGTTCAACCCCGCCCATGGCGGACACATGCACGTCAGCGAACGGGCCTTGGAGCGGTTGCGGCTGGACGAGGTCTGGTGGCTGGTCTCGCCGCAAAATCCGTTGAAGCCGTCCGCCGGCATGGCGCCTTTGCGGGTGAGGCTGGCGGCGGCGCGCAAGCTCGCCACCGGCCCCCGCGTCAAGGCCACCGACATCGAACGGAGACTCGGCACCCGCTACGCCGTCGATACCCTTGAGAGCCTGTTCGCGGAATTTCCCGATGACCGGTTCGTCTGGATCATGGGCGCCGATAACCTGATCCAGGCGCACCGGTGGAAGAATTGGCGGCGCATGTTTCGCATGCTTCCCATTGCGGTTTTCGCCCGGCCCTCCTATTGTTTGAGGGCGTTGACGGCGAAGGCGGCGCGGCGTTTCGCCAGGGCCCGGGTGAGAGCATCCCGGGCGGGCGACGTGGTGGCGATGCAACCGCCGGCCTGGGTGTTCCTGCGTGAGCGCCTTCACGCCGCCTCGGCAACGCAGATTCGCGCTCGCCGCGAAAAGCGCGGATATGGTCAAACGGATTAAGGAGGAGCAAGCCATACCACGATCGAAACAAACGCCACCGTCGGCGGCGAAGCTGCTGAAACTGGTGGAAGAGTCCCTCGATGGCGACAAGGCAATGGAAGTCATCGTCATCGATATCGCAAGTAAGACCGACATCGCCGACTTCATGGTCATCGCCAGCGGCGCGTCACGCCGTCAAGTCGGCGCCATGGCCGAACATCTCCGGGTAAAAATGAAAGCCAGCGGACTCGATGGGTTTTCCGTCGAGGGCGCGGCGCAGTGCGACTGGGTGCTGATCGACGCGGGGGATGTCGTGGTCCATCTTTTCAGGCCCGAGGTCCGGGAATTCTATTGCCTGGAAAAAATCTGGGGGGCGCCCGCCCCGGCTTCCCGGAAGGGCTCTGGAATGGCGGTGGAAATGACGGCTTGAACGATCCCCCGAGCCGGGTCCCATGCGTATTCTCATCGCCGCCGTCGGCCGTCTGAAAGCCGGGCCCGAGCGCGCCCTTTTTGAACATTACGCCGGCCGCGTAACTTTTCCTTTTTGCCTCAAGGAGGTGGAGGAAAAGCGTCGGCTTCCGGTCGGCAAGCTCAGGAAACGCGAGGCCGAACTGCTGTTGGGCGCGGCACCGCAAGGGGCGGTGATCGTCGCCCTGGACGAACGGGGCCAAGCGCTTTCCAGCGCCGCCTTGGCGGATCGGATCGGCACTTGGCGGGACGACGGCCGGCGCGACCTGGTTTTTCTCATCGGCGGCCCGCAAGGCTTGGACGAATCAATGAAAGCAGGCGCCGACTTGGTTCTCTCCCTCGGCCCCATGACTTGGCCCCACCTGCTGGTGCGCGGGCTCGTGGCTGAACAAATCTACCGCGCCCAGTGCATCCTTTCGGGCCATCCCTACCACCGGCGGTGATTTACGGCCGGGCGGGGGGGGCCTATCTCCGCCATCGCGGCATGACGCCCGTCCCCTATCTCCGGGTTTAGGGGGTCGTTAACCCTTGCGGACTATCGTAACCGACGATTTTTGGCATATATATATAAAAAAAACCATGTCAGACAGCAACACCATCGGCGACCGGTCCCGTCCCGTCGTTCTTTGCATACTCGACGGCTGGGGGATGAGTTCCGAACGAAACGATAATGCCGTCACCTTGGGTCGTACGCCCAACTGGGACCGTTTGATGGCCACCTTGCCTTCGGCCCGTCTCGACGCCTCGGGCCGGCATGTCGGCTTGCCGGATGGGCAGATGGGCAATTCCGAGGCCGGCCATATGAACTTGGGCGCCGGCCGTATCGTCATGCAAGTCCTGCCGCGCATCGACGCGGCGGTCAGCGACGGCTTGCCGGGCGAAAATCCGGCGCTTCTCGGTCTGATCGCCAAACTGAGGAAAAGCGGCGGAACCTGCCACCTGATGGGCTTGTTGTCGCCGGGCGGGGTCCATTCCCACCAGGACCATTTGGCGGCCCTGGCCGGCGCCATCGGCGAGGCCGGGATTCCCATCGCCGTCCACGCCTTTCTCGACGGCCGCGACACCCCGCCCAAGAGCGCTCGGGGCTTCATGGAAAAATTCCTCGCCGACACCGCCGCCTTGGCGGATTTTGCCATCGCCACGGTCAGCGGCCGCTACTACGCCATGGACCGGGACCAGCGCTGGGAAAGGGTAGAGAAAGCTTATCTGGCGATGATGGATGGGGTCGGGGAAACGGCGCCCGATCCGGTCTTCGCCATTGAACAAAGTTACGCCGCCGATACCGGCGACGAATTCGTGCCGCCCACCGTCATCGAAGGCTACGAAGGCATGGCCGATGGCGACGCCCTTCTCATGGCCAACTTCCGCGCCGATCGGGCGCGGCAGATTTTGAGCCTGCTCGCCGATCCTGGTTTCGAGGTTTTTCAGCGGTCCCGCCTCGTCCGTTTCGTGGGGCTGGCCGGCATGACCGGGTATTCGGCTGAACTCAACAAGAATTTCACGCCCCTGTTCCCGTCCCTGGAGCTCGAAAACATCCTGGGAGAAGTGGTGGCCGAAGCGGGCATGAGCCAACTCAGGATCGCCGAGACCGAGAAATACGCCCATGTCACCTTTTTTCTTAACGGCGGCCTGGAGACGGCTTTCCCGGGCGAGGAACGGATCCTTGTCCCTTCGCCGCAAGTCGCCACCTATGACCTGAAACCCGAAATGTCGGCCCCCCAGGTGACGGACAAACTGATCGCGGCTATCTGCGAAGACCGTTTCGACTTGATTGTCGTCAACTACGCCAACGGCGACATGGTAGGCCATACCGGCATCTTGCCGGCCGCCATCGAGGCCGTCGAGTGCGTCGATATCTGCCTGGGCCGGCTCGAGCGGTCGGTGAGCGAGGCCGGTGGCGTGTTGCTGGTTACCGCCGATCACGGCAACTGCGAACAAATGCGCGATCCCGGCACCGGCCAGCCGCATACGGCGCATAGCCTGAACCGGGTACCGGTGGTGTTGTCGGGCGGCGGCGGGCGGCGCTTGCGGGACGGCCGTCTGGCCGACGTGGCGCCGACGTTGCTTCGATTGCTGGGGCTTCCGCAATCCGAAGAAATGACCGGCCGGTCCCTCATCCTCGAGGACGGCGCCGAAATCGCCGCCGCCCAGTAAATGCGCCAATTCCGCTTCCGATATTTGCGGCTGCCGGGCCTGTTGGCGGCGGCGTGGCTGATCTTTCCGCCGCCGCTGGCCTGGGCCGCGCAAGAACGATCCGATACCGGCCAACGCCTCGAAGAAGTCAAGCGCGCTCTCGACGAAAGCCGCAAGACGGACAAAACGCTCAAACGCAAGTCCGCCGCCCTGGCCAAGGATCTTCAACGACTGCGGCGGCAACTGGTCGCCGCCGCCTATGTCATCCAGACTCACGAGGCGGAGGTTTCCCGCCTGGAGGACATGCTGGATGCGCTGGTCCTGTCCGAGAAGACCAAAATCGACCGCCTCGAACAACAGCGCAATCAGTTCGCGCGCGTCCTCATGGCCCTGTCGCGGCTTGCCCGCCATCCGCCGGAGGCCTTGATCGTCCAGCCTTTGAGACCTTCCGACATGATCCGTAGCACCATTCTGTTGCGTGCCGCCCTGCCCGGCATCGAAAGGAACGCCGGCCGTCTCAGGGATGAACTCGCCGGCCTGCTCGGCGCCCGACTCGAGATAAACCGGCGGCGAACGGAACTGGCCGGTGCCGCGGAAAAACGCAAAAAACAACGGACGCTGCTGAAAAGACTGTTGGACGAAAAAACCGGATTAAAACGCCAAACCGATACCAAGAGCCGGCGGACGGCGCGCCGGATACGGGCACTGGCCGAAAAGGCGAATGATCTGCGCGACCTTCTATCCCGCCTGCAAAAAGCCGACCGCGAACGGACGGCAGAGAAGAAGAGGCGGGGAAAAGCGAAGGGCAAAACCGCCGCCGGCAAGGTTCCAATCCAACCAACCGCTGGCCGCATCGCTAGGCTACGGGGAGCCCTGCCCTTTCCCGCTGTCGGCCGATTGGCCGGGCTGTACGGACAAAACATCGGCAACGGCGCGACCCGCAAGGGAATCACCATCGAAACCCTATCTCATGCCCAGGTGATTGCCACCTACGACGGTCGGGTGGTGTTCGCGGGCGTTTTCCGCGGTTACGGGCAACTCTTGATCATTGAACACGGCGAGGGATATCATAGCCTTCTTGCCGGGTTTGCCCGCATTGACTGTGTTATCGGGCAAACGGTCGTGGCCGGCGAACCGGTCGGCGTCATGGGCCGCCCGGCGGGAGCAAGGCCGGTTCTTTATCTGGAACTGCGCCGTAATGGCCAACCGATCAATCCTTTGCCGTGGTTGGCGGCACGTAAAAATAGGGTAAGTGGATGAAACATCGAATGTTCTTTGTGGCCGCCGTGGCCTGCATTTTGGTCTCGTCTCCGGGCGCCACGGCCGAAGCGGAAAAAAACAATGCCGATACCTATCGGCTTCTCAACTTGTTCGGTGATGTTTTCGAGCGTGTTCGCGCCGATTACGTCGAGGAGTCGACAGATGAGTCGCTGATCGAAGCCGCCATTACCGGCATGCTGTCTTCCCTCGATCCCCATTCCAGTTATCTCAATGCCAAAAGATTCCGCGAAATGCAGGTCCAGACCAAAGGCGAGTTCGGTGGATTGGGCATTCAGGTCAGCATGGAGGGCGGGCTGGTCAAGGTTATTTCTCCCATTGACGACACCCCCGCCTATCGCGCCGGCGTCGAAGCCGGCGATCTGATCACCCATCTCGACGGCGACCAGGTGCTTGGACTGACCCTGGGGCAAGCGGTCGACAAAATGCGTGGCCGCGTCGGCACCGACATCCGTTTGACAATCCGCCGCGAGGGCCGCGATTCCTTCGACGTCACGATTACCCGCGCCATCATCAAGATCAAGTCCGTGCGCTCGCGTCTGGAAGGCAATATAGGGTACCTGCGCATCACCTCCTTCAACGAACAGGCGGGCAAGGGAGTGAAGGAGGCCATGGCCAAGCTGCATAAGGAACGGGGCGACAGCTTGCACGGCATCGTGCTGGATTTACGCAACAATCCCGGCGGCCTTCTCGATCAAGCCGTGGCCGTGTCCGACGCCTTTCTCGACAAAGGAGAGATCGTTTCGACCCGCTCCCGGCGGGCCGAGGAAACGCAACGCTATAACGCCCGTCCCGGCGACCTAGCCAAGAGCTTGCCGATGGTGGTGATGATCAACGGCGGCTCGGCGTCGGCCTCCGAGATCGTCGCCGGCGCCTTGCAGGATCATCACCGGGCCATCGTTCTTGGCACCAAGTCCTTTGGCAAAGGGTCGGTGCAAACTATCATCCCCTTGCCCGGCCGAGGCGCCATGCGGTTGACCACGGCGCGCTATTTCACCCCTTCCGGGCGGTCGATCCAGGTGGTCGGCATCGAGCCCGACATCACCGTCGAGCAAGCGAAAGTCGAGACCATCGCCACCCAGAGACGGCGCCGCGAAGCGGATTTGCGAGGCGCCCTCGATAACGGTACGGTCCCCGCGAAAGAAAAAGAAAAGGACAAACAAAAAGGCAAAAACGGCAACAATGAAAAGGACGACAAAACAAAAGAAACGAAAACGCCGATTTCCCAAGACTACCAACTGGCCCGGGCGCTTGACCTTTTGCGCGGCGTTACCTTTTTTTCCGATAAAATAACGGCCAAAACCAATTGACGGGTGGAAGCCGTCGAGGACGGTTTAAAAAGTGAAACTTCCCTTTGGAAAAAAATTCAAAGTGAAACTTCCCTTCGGAAAAAAGAAGGATTCCGATGACGACGATATGGATGACGACGAGGACGAGGAGGAAGAGGAGGAAGAGGAGGAAGAGGAGGAAGAAGAGAAGGACGAAGACGACGACGATGACGATGACGATGAAGATAAAGGGGCTAAAGGCGGCGGTATAAGCCGCCTGACCTCTTTTGGCGGCGGCATAAGCCGCCTGGCCTCTTTTGGCGGCGGTATAAGCCGCCTGGCCTCTTTTGGCGGCGGTATAAGCCGCCTGACCTCTTTTGACGGCGGCAAACGCCGCCTGATCCTTATTGGCGGCGGGGCGGCGGCGGCCTTGATCCTGATCGGCGGCGGCGTCTGGTTTTTCCTTGGCGGCGACGAAGACGCTTCCAAAACCCCGTCCCGTGCCGAAACCGGCGTTCCCCGTGTCGAGATTACAATTCCGCCCAGGCGGCGGGGCGGCAGGTTGACTCCGCCCAAGGGTAAACGCGCCGCCAAGGGTTCTCTCAACGCCATCGCCGCCGCCGACAAAGGACCCGGCGCGGGGGTGGTGATTCCGGCGGTGACGATGGTTGCGTTCGCCAACATACCCGAGGTGAAATCGGAAACGCCCCTGGCCAAGGTTCCGGATTTGGCGCTGGTCGAGCAAAGCCCCCAGGGACCGTTGCCAAAGGTGGGGGAAAACGGCCGCAAGCCCTGGCAGGTTTACGCCCGGCCTTTCGAGGCCCGCGACGCCCGCCCGCGGATCGCCGTCATCATCACCGGCATGGGCTTGAGCGGCGCCGCCACCGAGGCCGCCATCAAGCGGCTGCCGGGCGCGGTGACCCTGGCCTTCGATCCCCACGCCCAGGGCTTGGACGATTGGGTTTTCCTGGCCCGTCAGGCGGGACACGAAGTGCTTTTGTCCCTGCCCATGGAATCGGCCCATTTCCCGGCCGTCGATGCCGGCCCCTACGCTCTCAAAAGTTCGCTGAATCCCGAGGAGAACCTGCGGCAAATGGAGTTCGTGCTGAGCCGGATGTCCGGATATGTCGGCGTGGCGACGGCGATGGGATCGAAGTTCACGGCCGACGAACAGGCCCTCAAGCCGATTCTCGAAGCGGTCAGAAACCGCGGTCTGATGTTGATTGACAGCGCCACCACGCCACATACCAAGGCGGCGAGGATGGCCACCGAAATCGGCCTGCCCAGGGCGGTCAGCAACCTGGTCCTCGATGAGAATCCATCAAAGGCCGCCATCGACGGCAAACTTGCCGAACTCGAGGTGATTGTCCGCGAGCAGGCCACCGCCGTCGCCATCGCCTCGCCCAATCCCGCCACCCTGGAACGCATCGCCGTCTGGGTGGCGTCATTGGCGGACAAGAACCTGGTGCTGGTTCCCGTCACCGCCGTTGCCGATAAGCAGTTTCTCGAATGAAAACCAGACTTCCTTACCGCAAAGGTGTCGGGGCGATGCTGTTCAATGCCGAAGGAAAGGTTTTTGTCGCCCGGCGCATCAATTCTCCGGGTCAGGCCTGGCAGATGCCCCAGGGCGGCATCGATCGCGGCGAACGGCCGGCGCAAGCGGTATTGCGGGAATTGGCGGAAGAAATCGGAACCGACAAGGCCGAGATCGTCGCCAAGAGTTCGCGCTGGTTTTCCTACGATCTGCCCGGCCAACGGGTCGGAAAGGTTTGGAAAGGCAAGTACCGGGGGCAAAAGCAGAGATGGTTCGCCCTTCGCTTCACCGGCGGCGACGGAGACATCGACCTCAACGCCAGCGAGCACCCCGAGTTCAATGACTGGAAGTGGGTGGACATAGATGACCTGGTCCGGCTGATCGTCCCGTTCAAGCGGGCGATTTACAAAGAAATCGTCGCCGAATTCCATCACCTGGCCGGCCCGCCGGCGCCAACAACGGGATAGGCAGCCGGCAGTGAAAATTATTGTGTCTTGCGGGGAAAAAGAGGTTTCGGCGGGGCAATGGTCAACGCGCCAGAAATCAGGGAAAAGACTTATCCTCTTGCGTCCGGTGCCACAATATCCCGAGGCCTGCCGGAGTTCATCACACCTCCTTTTCCTCCGCGTTCCTCTGCGTCCACTGCGTTAAGATTAAACGCCAAGGACCTAGAGGAACGGGGAGGGGAGGAAAGCCGCGACGAGCCATAAGATCACAAAATGTCGATCCGGCCGGACGCCAGGGGATAAGCCTTTCCCGGAATTCCTACAACAAGGGAAAATGGATCAGTGG
>Ga0066834_10001484_pt1 | contig 10585 bp, 5 predicted proteins | sample ETNtaG_30_FD_66729 | JGI IMG/M metagenome (GOLD analysis project Ga0066834, IMG submission 66729) | Marine microbial and viral communities from oxygen minimum zone, Eastern Pacific Ocean - ETNP201306PF43B | ecosystem: Environmental > Aquatic > Marine > Oceanic | place: Pacific Ocean: Eastern... | reverse complement strand
GGCCGGATTCCACGAAGGTGTATGACCTGAGAACTCACTTTCGCGACAAAGTGCCGGACACCATCACCATCTCCCAGCACCTGATTGCGAACGGCTACCACTCGGAAGCATACGGGAAGATCTATCACGGTGGCTACAACGACAAACTGTCGTGGAGTGTCCCTGCCATAGACGCATGGAAACTCGGCGGCAAGGGGTTCTTAAACAAGGAAACGGTGAAACGGATGAATGCCGAGAGAGCCGAAGGCAAAAAGAAAGGTCTGAAGGGAAAGGCCCTTTACCGCTACGCACGGGGCCCGGCAACGGAGGGAGAGGACGTGGCCGATGAAAAGTACACCGACGGCGGAACAGCCGCGGCCGGCATCAAGGCCCTGCAGAAGTTGTCCAAGGGGGATAAGCCATTCTTTCTGGCTATCGGTCTGCTGAAGCCGCACCTGCCGTTCACGTGTCCCAAGAAGTATTGGGATTTGTACGACCGATCGAAAATCAAGCTCGCGGATAATCCATTCGCTCCGAAGAACGTGACACCTTTTTCCATGCACAGCTTTGGTGAGCTGCGGAGCTACTCTGATATGCCGAAGAAGGGCAACGTGCCCGAAGAAGACGCCAGGCGCCTCATCCACGGTTACTACGCGTGCGTCAGCTACATCGATGCTCTCATTGGAAGACTTGTCAAGGAAGTCGAGCGCCTCGGCCTGAAAGACAACACGGTCATCATCGTCTGGGGCGACCATGGCTGGCACCTGGGCGATCACAACCTGTGGTGCAAGCACTCGAATTTCGAGAACGCGACTCGAGTGCCGATGATCGTCCGCGCGCCCGGACACAAACCGGGCGGCAAGACCTTCGCCCTTACCGAATTCGTCGATATCTATCCGAGTCTGTGCGAACTTGCCGGAGTGCCTCTGCCCGGCCACCTGGAGGGAACAAGCTTTGTGCCCCTCCTCAGCGATCCCAATCGCCCGTGGAAGAAGGCCGCGTTCAGCCAATACCCGCGCCGGGGCAAGAACGGCGTGATGGGCTATTCCATGCGCACGAAGCGCTACCACTACGTTGAATGGCAATCGCGCAAGGACGGGACCATCCAGGCAGCCGAGCTGTACGATCACGATAACGACGCGGATGAGAATGTGAACATCGCCAGCAATCCAGAGCAGAAGGATCTGGTGGCCAGACTGAGCGCCATGGTGAAAGGTGGATGGATAGCCGCGAAGCCACAGTGATGCGTAAAGACGTAATGGCGTAATGACGTAATGAGTAATAGATTCGGTCCCTGTCACTTCTCCCCGAATCAGGCTATTTCTCTGAAACAGAATTACTCATTACTGATTCCCAGATGAGTAAACTCCACATCGGCACACGCAAGGGCCTTTTCATCTGCTCGCTCCGGAGATTTCGGATGACGTCGTTACATAGAATCCTGGGAATCGCATCGGTCGCGTGCTTCCTTCTATGCAACTGTCAGGAACAGAGACAGACCTCCGACGGCAAGCTGGTGCGCATAAGGAATCTCTCCCCGGCCCAGGTCAATGATATCCAGTTCAATCTGATTCGAGATGGTGAGGAACTCATCGATATCATCCCGGGCGAACCAGTCATTCTCGAAGTGTTAGCCACGGATCGATACGGCAAGACGTATTCAACGGAACGGGTAGCCGTCAACGGAAAACGTGTCCTCGGACAGAAGTGGATAGCGGTGATTTGCGACCTTGCGGAATACGATTCGGATTCGAGGGAGATCATCCCCAGTGGTGACACGAGCAAAGTGCGACAGGGCTATGACATCACCGTTCGCTATGGCAACCCTGAAAAGCCGGACAAGATCTTCAAGGTAAAGAAGCACTTTCCTGCGGACATGGACGCGGTCCTGGGGCCGCCCCCGGAAAACGTGACCAGGATCTCCTTCAACGTGAACGAAAATGATGGAACGAGATTTCTCGTTCCCGGCAGGTCATATCCCCTCAGAGTGGAAGTCCTCGATAAAAATGGGAGAGCCTACAGGACCGGTCGCAAGCCTCCGCTTATTCCGGTGAGCCGGCTTGACGTCAAGACAGAGAAGATGACATGGAAACCGGGATCGCTGTCGCTCGTCGGTGACGACAGTTTCGAAAAGACGAAAGGCCATCCTTACATTGTCAGCGTAAGTTACCGCGGCTCCAAAGCAGACCCTGTACGGCGCGAGTTCATCTCGGACTTTGCCGCGCTGCGAGGGCCTGAGCCGGACGAAGTGAAATCGTTCTCCTTAGAGTTCGTAAAGAAGGACACCAAACACATTATCCCCGGCGCGGCAGAGAAACTCGTTGCTACTGCAAAGGGGCCCCATGATCGGATTTTTTCTACCAGCTCAAGTAATCTGAAACTACCGGTCAGCCGATTAGATGTCGCTGCTTCAGCTTTATGGACTTTTGATCCCCGAAACATGTCACTGACCTGCAGCAGCGACTATCGCAGTCTGGTGGGTAAGAAGCTGGTAGTGACCGCGGTTTATAAGGGGCGACCAGAACTCAATATCACGCGAAGTCTGTCACCGGATTTAATGTCCGGCCTTTTGAGGGAATACCATTTTCCGGGGCGAGCCAACAAGTTGGCGTCATGGAGGCATCCAGTCGCTCACATCAGAGCCATTAAACCGGGGCAGGATGGATCGCGTGGCCGAGGTGGAAGCGATGGATCAACTGGCGATAAAGCCAAGGACGGTGATGGCTCTGGAGGTCGGGGTGAAGACGGAATGGAGGGCAGTGATGGTGATTCCGGATCGGATGGCGGCTCCGGCCCCAACTTCAGAGTGGCTGCGGCTGAGGTCATGACACTGGACAAAAGCAAACGGCTCGCCCTCTTCATCATCGACGGTCCCGCAGGCTCGGAAGGCATTTTCTTACGGCGACTGAACCAGCCCGCCATTCTTATTGCCTCGAAGGGCGGGAAGGGAGGCAAAGGTGGAGACGGGGGTGCAGGCGGTGACGGAGGTGATGGTGGTTATGGAGAAACGCTGTACGGCGACGGCGGCAGAGGAGGTATTGGAGGCCGCGGTGGCGATGGAGGGGACGGAGGCAACGGTGGCAACGTGCAGGTCTACGTCTCGTCGCCGCCGCTCCGCCTGCTGTTCAATCCGGAATCCATCGGCGGCAAGGCAGGACGCGGCGGTTCCGGTGGTTTCCGAGGTTCCGGTGGAAGTGCCGGCGCCGGCAAGAACTGCGGCAAGAAAGGAGCCAACGGACGCTCCGGTTCGTCTGGTCGCCCCGGAAGAGACGGCAGGGCAGGTCAGGCATTTGTGCAGGTCAGCCCTGAAATCTGGAAAGCCGTCAAGGCTCGGACACCCGAGACTCTCCTGGACAGAATTCTCTTTGTTGAAGACGCGAAGTAAGACTTGGGCTTAACAGGTCACTTAAAGACCGCGCCGTGATCGATCGCCTTGAAGCCCTCCGGCCATTTCGTCGCGTTGTTGTAGATGGCAAGTTTGAGATAGGCATCGTTCAGGTGCGCATCTAACAGGTCTGCGCCTCTCAAGTCTGCGCCCTGCAGGTCGGCGCCTCTCAGGTTCGCCCCTTTCAGGTTCGCGCCGCTCAGATCTGCTCTGGGCATTTTTGATTCGCTCAGATCCGTTTCGCTCAGATTCGCATTACTTAAATCTGCATGCTGCAGCTTGCTGCGGCGCAAAAGGGCCTTCCAGAGGTTGGCTCCCTTCAAATCTGCATTCGACAGGTTGGCGTGGTGCAGGTTCGTTTCCTGAAGGGTGTTCCCCTTCACCACCTGCAAGACAACAGGTCTGAATAATCTCCACCAGGGCCCTTTTTCTTTGCTGGTAATCCGAATCATCCAATGCTCCCTTATGAACGATATCGTGAACTGTGATCTTTCGACCTGGATGCCAAGTCCTGTGGCGCTGTGAACTCCTTTTCTGTCTTCATTTTCCATATGCCACGGGCCCGCGACCGTGGCGAGGTACAATAATAAATCATATTTTGAGCGCGGAGCACGCGCTTAATCCATCCAGGAACGGTTCGAATCCGGAAACCAGCGAACGGTGACCTTTTTCTCTTTTGTCCAAAACCGGACGCCGCCTTCGCCTGTAATGTCTCCGACCCCAAATTTGGAGTCGTTCCATCCTCCGAAGGAGAAGGGCTCTCTGGGCACCGGGACGCCGATGTTGACGCCCACCATGCCCGCGTTGGCTTTGCGGGAAAAGTAGCGCGCGGCTTCGCCTGATGAAGTAAAGATGGAAGCCGCGTTCCCGTACGGGTTGGCGTTTTCAACTTCGATGGCTTCATCGAGGCTCTCGGCGCGATGAATGGCCAGGACCGGACCGAAGATCTCATCGTGCGCGATCGGCATCTCTCCGGTGACATTGTCGAGGATCGTGGGACCCACCCAGTAGCCTCCCTCGCAGCCTTCGACCGTAGCGTTGCGACCGTCGACCAGGACATCGGCACCCATCTCTTCCGCCTGATCGATGTAGCGATGAATGCGTTCCACGGACTCCTGATTGATGATGGCGCCCATCTGGTTGCCGAGTTCGATGGATTCAGCGTACGCCTTCATCCCCTCAATAAGCGGATCTATCTTACCGACTCCAATCATAGCACTGACTGCCATGCAGCGTTGACCCGCGCATCCAGTCGCGGAATCAACAATGCCCGGCGGGCTGATATCCGGGTTCGCGTCCGGCATGAGTACCGTGTGATTCTTCGCCCCGCCCAAAGCGAGCATCCGTTTGCCGCTCTGGCTGCCCCGGACATACACCTGCCTGGCCACCTTCGATGACCCGACAAAGCTGACGGCCTCGATGTCCGGGTGATCGCAGATTGCCTCGACGGCCACGCGACCGCCGTTGACCACGTTAAAGACACCGTCCGGCAGACCTGCCTCTTTGAGCAGCTCAGCAAGGCGCAACGCGGAGAGAGGCACCTGCTCAGAAGATTTGATCAGCATCGTATTGCCCGCGGTGATCGCGATGGGCACAGTCCACAACGGCACCATGAACGGAAAGTTGAACGGCGAGATCGAAACGACAACACCAAGCGGCTCGCGGGAAAGCCCGCAATCGACACCGTTGCTCACTTCCTGTGTGCCCCCTGCGATCAGGTTCGGCATGGAGCAACTGTATTCGATGACTTCGATGCCCTTTTCGATGCCGGCCTTCGCCTCGCCCGGTGTCTTGCCGCACTCGAGCGCGGCGAGTTCGCCAAGTTCATCGAGGTTGTCTTCGAGGAGCATCTTCAGCCGGAACATCACCTGCACACGCTTTTTGATGTTCGTCTCCGACCATATAGGAAACGCTGCCCTGGCCGCATTTACGGCATCGTCGATATCATCAGCATTGGAAAGGGGAACGGAAGCGATCTCCTTTCCGGAATAAGGCGAGTAAACCGGGACGAAAGTTTCGGTACCAGGTGTCTGTCTTTCGCCATTCACCCAGTTCTGGAGAGTGCCGAATTCACGATCTGTTCTGAAAAGTGCAGGCATGGTGGAAGAGTGAAATGCTGGAGTGTTGGATGGACGAGAGGATGCTGCGAAGTTGAGCATCTATGTGTCTGGGCTCTTAACTTGACAATGTTAACTTCAAGAGGCCACGGGCTTGTCCCGTGGAGGCTCACGTTTTTTCCTCGCGGTTCATGGCAACAGGCGCACGTTAGGGCTCCCTACCACCGGAAGAAACGATAGGGATCATCCCATGCGGTCGGCGTATCGAGGTAAAGACCGGTAGACCATCTTCCTTCCGTTGGTGGTGGGCAGGCCGTCATGGAAATCTGAGAGAGCCAGACAGTACCTGCGCTGCCATGCCAGATCTGGAAACGCGTTCGGTTCTTCGCCGTTGTGTTCGATTGAACGATGAAGGAGAACTCCTTCCAGTCCTCGGGAGGGGCGAAACGCTGATACTCGAAGATCGACCGCCAGTTGGCGGTGTTCTGTATCGTCAGGGATAGAGAACTGCCGCCCATACCTTTTGACTTTGCCCTGAGAGTGATGCGGTACCATTGACCCCTTGCCACGGGGACATTGTGCTGGGCGAGCATGACACTTCCCCTTTTGTTCTCACCAAATCCCTGGCTGGTGATTCGCAAACATCTCTGAGCGGAGTTCGGCCCAATATTCTCAAGCACGCACGACGCCTGTTTGGAGTCGGTTGTGAAGCTCCAGGGCTCTGGCATCTCCCGGCCTCCCTTCTTCACGCGAAAGTAGCCATTCTTAACCACCGACTCTCTCACTGCTCCGCTGACTGGTTGTGAGAAACGATCCAGCAGGGGAGTCTCTCCGCGGATGCCCATATTGGCGAGGAGGCGCGACAGCAGGAAGCTGGCACGCCGGTAGGTCCGCCGGACCCCGTGCATTTCGGCTTGCAAAGGTTTTGCTCCCTGCCTCGTACCCACTCGATAGGGCACAAGCTGGCAGAAGACAACGTTAGAGTTTTCAGCATGCGCCAGCACACCATTGCCAGCGACTGAGAGTCCCCCGGTAACGAGCGGGAGTTCTCTGGGGTCGCGGTTGTGGACATCCGCCGGGCTGACGCCTGCCAGGAGTGAGCCGGCGCCGAAAGGCTTGAAGTGGGTGGCTATGTGCTCCTGCTTTTTTGTGCGCACGGGCGAAGGCAAAAACCTGCCGGCCTCTTCTCCATCGATTCCAAGGGCGAGAAGGTTTCCTCCAGCCTCGAGCCATTGGGCAATCTCTTTTGCATTCCGGGCCAACGTCTGCCCGGCCCCCTGACCGACAATGAGAACTTGATCGCGAGCAAGCCGGCCACCCTGATACGTATCACAACGAACACCTGCCCGTACGAGGTGGCGCTTACCAGATGGGTCACCCGCATAAACAGCGCGTCGAAGTGGAGGCTGCTTCCAGTCCGCGATGTATCTGAGCAAATTCAGGCAGAGGCGCTTTGCTGCGGGCTCATCTTCAGTTCTTCCGGTCACGTCCATCTGGCAGAACAGCACCATCCCCTTCCCTTCACGATATTCCATCAGCGGCGCATACTGCAGGCTGAAGCCACCATCAACGACAGGCATGAAATCGCCGCGGGCCGGCTTCTCGATGAGCACTGTTGCTACGTTGCCGCGGTTGCCGACTCGCCAGAGCCGCGGAACTTTCAGACCGCACCACTCCACGGTTGGGACGTAGTTGAAGCGAGAGTCCAGCTCGTAATCCAGACGGGGCGGGACGATGGTGGACTCTCCTCGCCAGTCGCGCAGATTCTCGTCATTGAGGCCCGAGAGTGCCGGATGGTCCGGTACTCGCTTGAAGACGCGGCGCAAGCCGTACTCCTGCACGCGGAATCCCAGGCGTTTCTCCAGGGCATCCGATGTCTGCTCGAAAACCAGGACTCTCAGGCCCTCACGAACACGCCCAATGTTCGGGGCCGGCCCTTCGATCGTAAGGGCGCCTTTACCCACGATTAGAGTTTCGAAAGAGGATAGATCGTCACCTGCTTGCACAGTCTCGAAACGAATGCCCATTTCACGGAGCAAGCTGCCCGTCTCCCCTTTGGGGTCAAAGACAGCCAACTTTGCAGGCGCTTGGGGCTTGGGCATCTTCGGCAGAATGTGAATCGTAAATTCATCTTTCTGCGTCTCTCCAGAGCTGAAACGGACGGTCATCTTCAGCCTGTACGAACCGGGCGGAAGGTCCTGTGGCAGCGGCGCACTGAGTGGGATGCGCAACCGCTGTCCGGTCTCTACTCGGACCTTCCCCGTTTTCGTAAACGTCTTCGGAAGCGGCAGGGAGCATTCATAGTCGCAGATCACGGGGACGCGAGAGTTGTTGATCACGATGAGCTGCTTCTCAATTCTCTCGCCGGGGAGGAAATTGTGGTTCTTGCTCGTGAAGCTGTCCGGCTTACCGCCAACATAAGCCAGGAGCGGACCGTTGTTGCGGATCAGAGCCTGGGCCGCAAGTGTTGGAAACCAGTCCGATCGCTTGAAGGCTAAATCCATCCGCTCGTACCGTTCCTCGATGTAGTCCGGGCTGAGCCCTGGACACTGCAGGGCCTCCCAGTCAACGGGGATTTTCTTCCGACCTTTGTCCACTCCGTCTCGCATTTTCCAGAAGATGCTGTGTTCCCACGGAGACATGGCCGACACTCCCCAGGTGCGGAAGGCGCGCCAGTTGTCGGTAAGGTACCTCGCGAACACTTGGTATCGCTCATCGAAATCTCTTGAGCCGACTCGATGGGGATAGTCCCATCGGTGCCACAGTCGCCCGGAGCGAAACTGCTTCGCCTCCCAGCGCAGGTTTGTCTTTTCCTGTTCGCTGATCCGGTAGGCCGAATCGCCGATAAACTGCGCATTCCATTCGGCAAGACAGAATTCCCACGGCACTTTCGCACTGCCGAATGTACGCTTCCCCTTATACCACCCCCGGTACATCGTCCAATCCCACGAGAACGGCGCGCCAAACTCGCAGGTAAATGCCGGCTTCACGCCCTTCGTTGCCCAGTGGCCGAACCAGTCGGACATCTCCTGAACGGGGACGAAGTTTGGATAGAAATTGATGGTGTGCATCGGCCCGAGGTTCCCGGACGCGTGGTGGTAGACGATGCGGCTCGTGTCCAGTCGCCTGACGATGGCTTCAGCCCGGACGGCTCTCCTCACATTTTTCGCCGACCACTCGCTGCGCTTGTCATGAATGCCGTCTATCAGATCCGGATTCATGTCTTCGCTGTATCCGGTGGCGTTATGGCTCATGGAGTACATGACGACCGACGGATGATTCTGTGCTACCCGCACGTAGAACTTCGCGTGGCGTAGATAGCCGTTCGTCTCGTCCGCCTCCGATGCCTGCCAGTCATAGTGACCGAAGTGCGGCTGCGAAAGGGCCACCAGCATGCCCACATCGTCCGCGGCTTTCAGTATCTCTTCAAAGCTCAGGTGCGATCCCGGCTGGCAGCCGTAGTTGTGCGTGTAAACGAAATTGATGCCAAAACTCCGCAGACGTTCCAGGCTCTCACGCGCGCCCTGGTAAGTGGCCCACGCGGCTCCGACTTGTGCGTTGTCGAACGGGACCGCGCACAGGAATATGCGAGTGCCATTCAGGTAGAAATCCCTGCCATCGATCCAGAACTCCCTGAAGCCAAAGCGAACGGGGTGAGAGACGTCGTGCTCCTGTCCTTTCTCCCCAAGCAGTGTGACCTGAAGGTCGAACTGATTCTGAGGAGTATGGATATCCCAGAATTTTTCCGGCACCCATTTCTCGGTGAAAGTGATCCGGCCGTCCTGGAGATCGGTCTTCCGGAATCGGCGGCTCGTAAATTCCTTGACAGGCTGACCCTTCTGTTTGATGAGCGCGCGGAGCCTGTGAGACCCCTCTGCGAGCCCGTGAAGAACTGCCTCAAATGTGATTTCCCCTTTTCTCGTCGAGGTATTCACTTCTGCGCCACCGATGCGGGGGCCGGACGGCCTGGCTTCCAGGAAGACGTCTCCGCACAGCCCGCGCCGAGCCACGCTGCCTTTTACCTTTCGGGCGGAAGCGGTGTCGTTGTAAGACAACATGACCGCTTTCAGTGGCATGGCCAGAACCAGCAGGGACAGAACATGCCGCTTTCCCGGCCGGCACAGATTGGTCAGGTCGATTTCCCCTCTCGGGAATCGCATTTCGCCGGCCTTCCTGCCATCCACATAGACGGTAGCAAAGGAGTTCAGATACTTCGTGGAGAAGATGACGCTCCGTCCTTCCCACTTCGCGGGGATTGTGATCTCCCGCTGGTACCATGCTGAACGGATGTCTCTCAACCGCGTCGATCTCCAACTTGGATGAGCAATGACCGTTTGGGAATCTTTCTGCATGTAGTTCGTGATCCCCGGCCAACTTCCCGGGACTTTGAAGTAACCCCATTTCTCAGTTGGGGGCTGATTGCTTTGGGATGCCGGCTGCCAGAGCCACAAGCCGTTAATGCAGATCCTCTCACGCGTGCTGGTGGATTCCCGCTCTGCTTTATTCAGATCCCAGACAGCTTTTACACCGCCAGGCAGCCGCGCATTGGCCTGGGCAATGCCATCACGTTGGGATGTAAACAGTGCCATGGCTATGAAAACCCCCGGCCAGCTCGATAACGGATTCGCGGATAAGTGATTAAAAAGGCGGCAGCGGTTCATATCGTGATTAATTCTGCGCAGTACATGAGGCGCGGGAGCACTGACCAGAAGTGCAGGGCCAGGAGAAATTGTGGAGGTGGAGTTGGAAGAACCTGGCCTGATTGAATCTCTTCACCTTTGATTTGAAGCCAACTGCTCCACGACGTCGAGAGCCCCGTCCACGATTTCGCCCAATGCCTGGGGATCTTCAGAATGTAAGCGGCTTCTCAACTCCCCAACCTGCTCCCGCAAATCGGAAGAAATAAGCTCGCGAATTTCGTTCTCAACCTGTTCAATCATCCCGTGGATACCGGCAAGTTCCATGTCCTTGACCCGCCGCAGTTTGTCTGAATCGGTGACAATACGTTCAGCCTGAATTCGAAGGTCCTTCAGCCGGGAACGGGCAATATCGATTTCCTGTTCATTTTCAGTCATGAGAGTTTCACCTCCAGTAATCCCTTCCGCGAGTCTCTTCGACCCCGAAGGAGAGAAAAGAATTCTACCCAAGCTTGCCATCCCTCTTC
>Ga0066834_10001470_pt1 | contig 10634 bp, 10 predicted proteins | sample ETNtaG_30_FD_66729 | JGI IMG/M metagenome (GOLD analysis project Ga0066834, IMG submission 66729) | Marine microbial and viral communities from oxygen minimum zone, Eastern Pacific Ocean - ETNP201306PF43B | ecosystem: Environmental > Aquatic > Marine > Oceanic | place: Pacific Ocean: Eastern... | reverse complement strand
ACGTGGGTTCAAGAGAGGAAAGAATTGCCGGAAGGACACGCAATTCGTAACACGTAATCAGGAACCCTCAACGCACTTGGTATAAACACTACGCATTACGCCTTTCTCCAAAGAGATTTCACCTGTGAGCGAAGACACTGAAAACCAGGTTGACCAGGTCGACCCGACCGAGGTAGCGGCCATCAAGGACACCTACGACAAAGTTCTTGCCGAGCTTCACAAAAAGATCATCGGCCAGAACGAAGTGGTCGAGCAGCTTCTTATCTCGATCTTTTCGAACGGCCATTGCCTGATGGTCGGCGTTCCGGGGCTTGCCAAGACGCTCCTGGTTCAGTCGCTGGCGGAGACGATGAAGCTGAGCTTCAAGCGGATTCAGTTCACGCCCGACCTGATGCCCAGCGACATCACCGGCACGGACATCATCCAGGAAGACCCGGAGACCCGTGAGAGGCGCTTCGAGTTTTTGCAGGGCCCGATCTTCGCCAACATTATTCTCGCCGATGAGATCAACCGGACCCCGCCCAAGACACAGGCCGCGCTCCTGGAATCCATGCAGGAACGGCAGGTGACCATCGGCCAGACTACTCGCCCTCTGCCGCCACCGTTTTTTGTGCTGGCAACGCAGAACCCAATCGAACAGGAGGGCACTTACCCGCTCCCGGAAGCCCAGCAGGATCGTTTCCTATTCCTGGTGTGGGTGGATTATCCGGAAGGCGAAGACGAAATGAACATCATCAAGACAGTCACCTCGGAATCGATGGGAGAGATCGAGCCGGTCTTATCGGGCGAGGAAATCATTTCCATCCAGAACCTGCTGGTGAAGATTCCTGTGCCGGATCACGTGGTCCGCTATTCGTGGAAAGTGGTGCGCGCCCTCCGGCCGGGGGCCTCGCGCATCCATCAATCTGGTCAAAGCCGCCAAGACTCGTGCCGTGCTTAACGGCAACCTTCACGTCTCCGTCGACGACATCCAGGCCATTGCTCACCCGGTCCTACGACACCGCGTGATCCCGAATTTCGCCGCCCAGGCCGAAGGCTACTCGGCCGACAAGATTGTGGATATGGTGTTGGAGGAGATACCGCCTAATTCGTAATCCGTAATCCGTAATCCGTAACCAGAAAAACCCATCATCCTTAATGCGAATGCGTGAGCCTCAGATCACCTCGGACACTTTCTGATTACGAATTACGAATTACGCATCACGAATTACAAACTACGCTCTACGAATGTCTTCCACGCTCAGCAAGTACCTAGATCCCCGGACGCTCTCACAACTGCTCCACGCCAAGATGTCGGCGAAATATCTTGTGGAAGGGCATTACGCGGGGCAGCATCGCTCGCCTTTCTACGGGTTTGCCGTCGAGTTTGCAGGACACCGCGAATACGTGCCGGGCGACGACATCAAGCATTTGGACTGGCGCGTCTATTTCAAGACCGAACGACTCGCCATCAAGCAATACGAACAGGAGACAAACTTTATCTGCCACCTGTTGATCGACAAGAGCGAGTCGATGCAGTTTGGTTCGACCGAGATGACTAAACTCGAATACGCCAAGCACCTCGCCACCTGCCTGACCTACCTGATCGTGAGAAGGGCGGACGCCGTGGGATTGGGAACTTTTGATGAACAACTGGTCGACGTACTTCCGCCATTAACATCCATGAGCCAGGTCTTCCAGATCGCCGAGCTCTTCGAAAACCTGCAGCCGACGAGCAAGACCGGCATCGGCGAAGTTCTGACCGACTACGCCCGCCGCATTGGACGCCGCGGCATCGTCATTATCATGTCCGATTTTTTCGGTGATCACGATTCCCTCATGCGAGGCATCCAGCGGCTCCGCTACGATAATCACGAGGTCGTGCTGTTCCATATCCTCGACGACTCGGAACTGACGTTCCCGTTCGAAGGCATGACTCGCTTTATCGGCCTGGAAACTGCCGGCGACCACCTGACCCAGCCCGAAAACATTCGCCAGGACTACCTCGACAAGATGAACAACTTCATCGACACCCTCCGCCGAAACTGCGACGCAAACCGAGTCGAGCACGTCCTCGTCAATACCTCCGTTTCCCAAGGCCACATGCTCATGGGGTACCTGAATTCCAGGAGAGAGATGGTGCCGCAGAAGTGAAGAGTAATGCGTAATGAGTAAGTTTATCCGCACAGGCCGGCTCAATCTGAGCGGCGGATTCAGGACGGATATTGGATACTGAAGGTGCGATGCCCGTAGCAGGGCGACCGTTTGATCAGACATTGATTCCGAGGTAAGGCCGCAGCCTGAGGTACATCTGCCTGTTGCTCCCACAATTATTTATAACGCTCCCATGCCCCGCATCCTTCTGATATCTGACATCCACGGAAACATTGAGGCCCTCGAAGCCGTTGCCGAGAGGCTGAAAGAGGAAGAATTCGATCGGGCCTATTGCCTTGGCGATTATGTCGGGTACGGGCCGAACCCCAATGAGACTATCGAATTGCTCCTGGCCATGGAAGAGGGCGGCATCGAGATGCGGCACAACATCGGAAACCACGATGCAGCGGCAATTGGTGTTTGTGAATTCGTTAACATTCGCAACCAGCAAACCCTTGCACGGGTGATGGAGGAAGGCGAGTTTGCCAGCCAGCTCGAGATCATCCAGGCATACAAAAACCAGGAGACCCGCAAGTACATCCCGGTCAAAGCCGATGCCGAAGAGACCATCAACTGGACCGTCGAACGGATGACCGATACCACTCGCGAATTCCTCTCCACCCGGCTCGAAGAACGTATCGAGATAATGGAGGGCGTTATCAGCGTCCATGCCTCGCCGCGGGATGTCTCATTTGAATACATCCGGGACGATCAGAGTGCGCTCAAGGTCTTCGAGTCGAACACCATGGACAACGTGAAGATCTGTTTCCATGCGCACACCCACTTCCCGGTTGTCTGGAGCCTTCCCGCGGAGGAACGCATGTCCTACGGCGGCAGCATCATCATCATGGGCGAGGTGAGCTCGACCCATGAGGAATTCGTCGAGCTCGATTCCAGCAATCTCTATCTCATCAACGTCGGCTCTGTGGGCCAGCCCCGCGGCGACGACCGGCGGCCCACCTATGTTATTTACGATTCGGAGGCGATGACGGTCCAATTCCATCGCGTGGAATACGATTCATCGCCCACCATCCAGAAGATTCAGGACGCTGGCCTCTCGGATGATCTGGTCAGCCGCCTGCTGCCACACGATGTCGTCGAGATCGATGAAGACGTCGTCGAAATGGATGATGACGATGAAGGTCTTGATGAGTGAATGGATTCAGAGAATCTCGAGGCATCGAGCCCGCAATTCGATTGATTGTGTCTTGGAACTCACTGATCGCAAAGCCGCCTCAAAGACCAATCTGATTCTCACCTGTTCCGCTGAAGCAGACCTACCGAATAGAGCTCGTACGACGCTGCCTTATCCGGGAAATCCACCAGATGCACTGTAAAACGGGCGGGAAGACCGTGCTCGGGGAGCTGTTCTTTGAAGAAGCCTGAATAGGCTTTCGAGTACGCCGCGTAGAGTCGCTTCTGCTCGGCCGCGTACCCATCGGGATCGGAGAGCGGGCTGGGTGATTTGGGCTGGGCGCCGAAGGCGTGCACTTCGATGAAATCCACATCTTCCAGCGATTCGCAGAGGCCCGCTTCTTTCAGCCAGAGCTCCCAGGAACGGAAGACAAGCGGAATCTCGATCTCCGGTTCCATGGTCGTCAGTTCTTCCAGGCCGAGCACGCCCTTCGCAGAATATCCTCCGGTGAGCCCTGCAAAGTAGACCTTCAAATCACCATCCGGCTGCTCCTCGGTCACAAGGCACGAGAGGGTGGGCGCATCTCCCTTGTAGTAATAGGTGAGTTTCCCGCGTTGTTTGACATTGAAGTACGACATTGTGCATTCCTCTGATTAATGATGACTGACAAAAGACAGAGTAATTTCGAACAGAATAACCGTTGCTTCAATCAACCTGTCCCGAATTACTGTGTCCGTTTCCCCTCAGTTCTCTGATTCAGAGATCATCTGCTGCAACTTATCCGCCACCCAGTCCACGGCAACATCGATCAGGAGCTTTCCTTTAGCAGCAGTCGCCAGTTTTGCTTCCTGGTGATAGGTGCGATCATGCTCTGAGTCGGTTTGATGCGCGGAGGGCAGATCGGCTGCGTCGTAATCCACGCCGTCCCAATCGACGTTCTCCGGGAAAGCGGCCATGGCGATCGATGTCTCGAATTCCGCTGCGTGGCCGGGATAGTGGCCGGAGTCCAGATGTTCTTCGATGAACTCTTGTGTATACGCGTCCCAGTAGGAATGGAACAGGAGGTTGATGCCAAGCCGCTCACGAAAACCATCGATGCGCTCACGAGCCGGACCGTTGTTGCCAGCGTGTCCGTTGATGATGAGCACGTTCTTGATTCCATGACGGCGCAGGCTGTCGCAGACGTCGTAAAGGACTTCTCCGAATATTTCCGGACGCAGCGTCAGCGTACCTTTGTGATGCATCCAGTGTTCGGCAACACCAAGTGCAATGGGCGTCGTCACGATTGCCTCAGGGAAAAGTTTCTCAGCCGCCAACTTTGAGACACTCAATGCGCTGGCGGTATCGTGCTCCATGGCCAGATGTTCGTTGTGCTGTTCGGTACTGCCGGTGGGGACGATGGCCCCCTTGAGTGTTCCCGCGTTGAATGCCTCCCGAATGTAACGTCGCTGGTTCTCCCAAAGGAGGACGGATTTGATGGTCGCATTGTCGGTGTTTTTCATGGTGTGAAATTTGGTACGTAAGGAGAGACTTCAGCCGGTTTGAGGATCTGGTCCAGTCGTCTTCAAATCCTCAGCACTTAACAAGTGCCTGATTTTCTGATCCGTCTTACTGCGCTTTCCAGTTCGGTCAGGTCGTCCCACAGGGAGCTTTCACCGTAACGCTGGATCTGGTAATCCATCTCGCTTTCAAGGGAACTGAGCAGTTGCAGGACCTCGAAGCAAGGCGCGCTTTCCATATCGCTGGTCAGGACGTCCCAGAATCGGGTCATGATGGGCCCGGTATCGAGCTCTCTCAATCGAGCCTGCAGTTCGATTGCTGAGGCCTTCTCACTTGTGAATTGCCGGAACAGGGCCAGGGCTCGTTCTCCCAGCTCTGTCGTAAGGTGATTCAACTCTTCTTTCCTGGTCAGCTCTGTTTCGACCGGCACGTTTCCTCGCTCTGTCTCAGTGATGGTGATGGCGGTGTGGATGGCGGTGATGATGGTGGTGCGGATGGTCGTCTTCAGGAGAAGGGGGGTCTTCCTTCTCGGATTCGGCGACAGGGCCTTCTATCTCCAGTCTGGTTAACAACTGCTGGGCCATCTCTCGAAAGGAGGCCGTGACTGGTGAGTCCGGGCATCCTTTGACTACCGGCACGCCGGCGTCCATAGATTCTCCCATCTCGACCCCGAAGGGAATGTGCCCCCAGAAAGGAACGTCCATCATTCTGGCAAGGCGCTCGCCTTTTTCCCGGCCGAAAAGATGAGCTTTCTCGCCGCAATGGGGACATGCATAGACACTCATGTTTTCGATCAGACCGAGAATAGGAACGTTCATTTCGCGTGCGGCGTTGATGGCCTTGCTGCAGACCATGGTCGACAGTCCCTGTGGGGTGGTGATGACCAGCATGCCGTCAAGATCCGGGATGGAGCCCATGATGGTCTGCACTTCGTCCCCGGTGCCGGGGGGCAGGTCGGCCAACAGAAAATCCAGATTGCCCCAGTTAACGGCGCACAGGAATTGGCGAAGGGCTCGCATCTTGTGAGGCCCCTTCCACATAATGGGCACTTCGTCGCCGGGCCAGATGGAGGCCACAGAAATAACCTTCAGCCCGTGTTCCGAATCCATCAGCTCGAACCGCAGGCCCTGGTGCCCGCCATCGTGTCCCGGGGCCACGTCCACCCGTCCGAGGATGCCGAGCGTCTTGGGCACACCGGGCCCATGCACATCCGCGTCGAAGATGGCAACTTTGTAGCCGGCTTCGTGCAAAGCGGCCCCGAGGTTTACCGTTGCGCAGGTCTTGCCGACGCCACCCTTGCCGCTGAAGATGGCCACCCGGTGTCTCACTCCCTTGAGTGCTTTGGCAATGGGCCCGTGTTGGGCGAGCAGTTCTTCTCGGGCTTTCCGCTTCAGTTCATCAAACTCGGCCTGACGATCCATTGGAATTCTCCTGCTTGGATTGAGAAACACTCAGCTCGTATCGGCGGCTTCCCAAGCCGTAGTTAGACGCGTAGTCGAGCATTGCCAGAGGATCAACTCCTGTAATGCGGGCCAGCTTGCCCTTACCTGGTTCCATGGCGCCGCGCTCCTCGGCCGCGGAATTGGGCAGGCCGGGCGATGCGTCAATAAGGTCCACGCTGGCCTGGTCAATGGCCACCGGGTCCCGCGAGGACAACAGTCCCGCGTCCGGCGCCACGGCTACGTCGGAGAACGGGTAGTAATCGGGGTAAGGAACGATGTCCATCAATAAGTTAAAGAAGTGGACCTTGCCCTGTGCCGCGACATGGACGGCGCTTGCTGCTTCAACCACTCTTTTCTGGAAACGTGCGGTACTTTCGCTGTCCACCGTGATGGCGTCGCATGGGCAGGCGGCCATGCAGTAATAAGCGCAGCCGCGGCACAGCTCCTTGTCGATCTCGGCAACAGAATTATCCAGGCTGATGGCTTGGCCTATGCAGCGATCGACACATAGACCGCAGCCATCGCATGTGTCCGTAACCTGAGGCTTAAGGGGCCCGTGAATTCGCCACTTGCCCCTCTGCGCGCTGCATCCCAGACCGAAATTGAGGAGGGCTCCGGAGAGGCCGGCAAAGGGATGGCCGGTTACATGGGAAATGACGATGAGTGCAGCGTACTCAGTAATGCTTCGAGCCACCTCGACGCCACCCAATTCATCGCCGTCAATGGGCAGGAGCTCGCCCTCTTCGCCCGTGTAGCCGTCACCCAGGACGACGGCCCGGCCGAGGGACGCGGTGGTATAGCCGTTGATGGTCGCGGCCTCCATCCAATTCCATCCAATACTGCGCGCCGAGTTATTGAGCCGTGTGGTGTCCATGATCAACGGGTCGCCGCCAAGTTCCACGATCTTCTCCACCACGGCCCTGACCATGGGGGGGCGGGGATAGCTGAGGGCGCCCAATTCCCCGACGTCAATTTTGACAGCGACGAGATCGCCTTTTTTCTTGACCAAGTCGTGCAGGCAGGCTTCGTCGAGGAACTGTCCCAGCCTGACCATCAGGCCGTCGTCGGTGTGCCTTGCCCTCGCGTGCAGATGGTGGACGACGGACATGCTTGCTATCTCACTTTTCCACTGCCTGGGCCCATTCCTCGACTGGCAGCTTTTTCATGGCGGGGGTCCGATCCCCTGCGTCGTAATCATCGATCCCCCGGTTGAGATGGCCAATGGCCTCGATGTGCGCGCAGCGGCCCAGAGCCCGAGTTCCTGCCCGTCCCCAGTACTCCACTGCCTGCTGCGCAAGGCTCGCCTCCGTGAAATGATGCGCCAGAAGCTCTGGCTGATTACTGGCCGTATCCGGAAACTGCTTTTCCAGAACTTCTGCAATCTGTTGATGGAACTGCTGCCGTTTCTTCTTCAGGAGTGACTGGTAAGCCGCATCCTGAATCAGAGCGTGCTTGAAGATGTAGCGCGATCGGTGCCCCCGCCCTCGCTGGAAGAGCAGCTCCGCCTCGACAAGTTTTTCCAGCTCAGATTGGAGCTCCCGTTCCTGAAGAGGGGAGACGGCCTGAATCAGTTCGTGCGAGAATTCCCGGCCGACGGCCGCCCCAAGCTGGACGACCTCGATGTCGCTTGCCATGCGGTCCAGACGGGCCATCAGCAGGTCTTGGAGCGTGGCGGGTATTTCGTGAACGGGGAAGCTCTCCGACATGTGCATCTCACCATCCACCTCTCGGATACTGCCCTGCTCGAGCACCATGGTGGTGAATTCCTCGACGAACAGCGGGACACCATCCGTGCGCTCAACCACCAGATCGATCACGTTTTGCGGGATCTTCTTTATACCGGACTTCAGGACCATCATTTCTCCAAGCTGGCGTTTGGTCAGACGGTTGAGGGCCACCTGTGTCTGATGCGCTTTGCTCTTCCAGGGGGTCTCGAATTCCGGCCGGAACGTGAGCAGCGTCAGGATGCTGTCGCTGAATCCCTGGTCCACCAGCAATTCCAGGAATTCGAGTGTCGTGGGATCGACCCAGTGCAAATCCTCTACGATAAAAAGTACCGGCTGCCGGTACGAGCATTCTTTCAGCCAGTCCACGAGGAGGTCGAACGTTTTTTCTTTCTGAAGCTGCGGGTTGAGCTTCAATGGCGGATAGCGGCCGTCGAGCGGGACCGAGAGGAGTGACGCCAGCAGCCCGATCTCCTCATCACCGTCAAGGTTTAGCTCTTCCAGGTGAGCCGCCAGTTTGTCGAGCTTTTGGCCGGGCGAGTGCCCACCCAGGCCGAGGATTCGTTCAAAGCACTCCGTCGGTGGATAGAAGCTGCTGTTTTGATGGTGCGGTGTTGTGCGCCATTCAATAATGGGATCCCCGTCTTCAGTGCTCTGTTGGGTCACATGCTCTTTCATCACGTGGACCAGTCGAGATTTGCCAAGCCCTGCTTCGCCGATGAGCAGCACGATCTGGCCCATCCCTTCCGCTGCCTGTTCCCATCGCTCCTCGAGCAGGCCCACTTCACGGTCCCGGCCGATCTTTCCCCCGGAATTGACCCAGCTCACGAATCTGCAGAGGCTCGAGCTGTCCGGCAATCAACTGACGAGCGTTCCCCCAGAGCTGGGGCAACTCACGAAACTAGTCCCAGTACAAGCGCGATAGGCTTGGCATGAGTTTTGTTTAAAGCCTCCGTAACGCCGCCAGGTTGTCTCTGGCGGCGTTTTTGATCGTTTTTTGATCAGGCTGATCAATAGATGAACGGAGGCTTTTCAGATGAAGAAGAAGGATAGAAAGAAATTCAATAAAAAGAAGCGAAAACGCGAGAGGCGTCTTGATCATCGTGGAGATCGGGTGTCGTCTCAGCCGGTGATTCAAAGTGGTAATGTTCACTACGAGCTGTCGGACAAGAGCCAGGCCATTGCTCCTGGTGGCATCGGAGCTTTCGTGCACTTGGCGAACACTTTGGGGCTCGTCGATGCCATCAACTCGAAGCTCCGATTGTTCAAGGTCCGAAAACCTTATTTCGAATCCGACCATGTATTAACGATAGCGATTAATATTCTTTGCGGGGGAACTTGCCTGGAGGACATCGAAAATCTCCGCAAGTGCGAAGCCGTTCTTGATGCGCTACAGGCCAAACGTATTCCCGACCCGACCACCAGCGGCGACTTCCCCCGTCGTTTTGAGCAGGAGGACGTGGTCACGTTGATGGAAGTATTCAATGAAGTGCGGCTGAAGGTCTGGAAACGGTTTCTCCCCAAGTTGCAGCGCCGCCAGGCCGTCATTGACTCTGATGGAACCATCGTCGGCACAACCGGCGAATGCAAAGAAGGGATGAGTCTTTCCTACAAAGGCGTCTGGGGATACATGCCGCTGGTCGTTTCCCTGGCCAATACGATGGAGCCGTTATTCCTCGTCAACCGTCCCGGCAACAGCGGGTCGGCGGAAGGCGCCCACGTCTGGATCGATAAGGCCATCGATTTAGTGCTCCAGTGTTTCGACACGGTTTTGCTTCGTGGAGATACGGACTTCAGCCAATGCACTCATCTCGACAGATGGGCTGACCGCGGCGTGCACTTTGTTTTCGGAATGGATGCAAAGCAGAACCTCGTCGGGCTCGCCGAGGCTCTGCCCGAAGACGCATGGAAGCCTCTCGAACGGCGTGAAAAGCACAAGATCAAGACTAAACCAAGAGAGCGCCCGGACAATATTAAAGAACAGGTCGTCATCAAAAAAGAATACAAAAACCTGCAACTCGAAGAAGAGTGGATTGCCGAATTCCCGTACAGCCCGACTGCATGCAAAAAGACCTACCGCATGATCGTCCTCAAGAAAATAATAAAAGTCACCCAGGGCCAGACGGAACTCTTCCCACAAGAACGGTTCTTCTTTTACATCAGCAACCTCGAAGACAAATCAGCGGAAGAGATTGTCTTCGAATCCAATGACCGGTGTCATCAGGAGAATCTCATCGAGCAACTCAAGAACGGAGTCCATGCCATGCGCATGCCATCGGGAGACCTCACCTCCAATTGGGCGTACATGGTAATGGCCTCGCTCGCGTGGAACATGAAAATCTGGCATGCATTCCACGTCGAACCCAAGCGAGAGCAATCGCAACTTCTCAAAATGGAATTTAAGCGCTACATCCATGCCATGGTGTTTGTCCCAGCTCAGATCATCAAAACCGCGCGAAAGCTCATCCATCGGTTCCTCTCCTGGAACGACTGGACGGGAATCTTCCTCGACACATTCCAATTCATAAAAAACCAAACCAAGGCATCGTACACATGACGCAAACATAGCCGTCCAGTTCCGCATATCCTCTCCATCCTCCTCGCCCGCGGGGAGGTCTGTCCGAAGCTCACGCCGTTCCGTCTTCTATGGCTGGCGTACGCCACTTTTCGACCCCAAAACACGATGGAGGCGCCCACACA
>Ga0066834_10001456_pt1 | contig 10663 bp, 10 predicted proteins | sample ETNtaG_30_FD_66729 | JGI IMG/M metagenome (GOLD analysis project Ga0066834, IMG submission 66729) | Marine microbial and viral communities from oxygen minimum zone, Eastern Pacific Ocean - ETNP201306PF43B | ecosystem: Environmental > Aquatic > Marine > Oceanic | place: Pacific Ocean: Eastern... | reverse complement strand
CCAACCCAAGTTGCTGTGCTGCTTCCAAATTGCTTTCACGACCGATGACTGGGCTACGAATACCTGTTTTACGCCCCAAATCATTATCCCGGTCTACCGCCAGCACCAGTGTAACCATAACATTTGAGGTTGCAATGGTATATTTAACACTCTGCTTCCGCGCGTTTTATATATGCCCCTTCATGAGCGCCACTTCCTGTTCTAGGTGCAACATGGCAGAGTTTCAAGCAAACATTTCCGACCCTAAAGACTACAGGGCGTACAAACGTACGCTCAGTGAGAGTGATTCGAGCGCGCTCATCGGCCGTTCCATAGGCGATGAAATCGACGGGATATTCGTTAGCCTACCTGGATACCGGTTGCAGATTACCGGCGGCAGCGACGGCTCGGGAATCCCAATGCGTCCTGGACTAGCAGGCGGGCAGCGAAAGCGGATGCTACTCAGCCACTCTACTGGCTTTCGACCCCAACGTCCTGGACAACGCAAGCGTAAAATGGTACGAGGTAAGGAATTGGGGCCGGAGATTACCCAGCTCAACCTGAAAATTATCGAGTACGGCCCCAAAACGGTCGAAGAATTGCTCGGAGCGGAGGGATGAAGTGGGAGGCTCTGCTTCCCAGCCTGAATGCAATATTGGGATGGTTGGCCATGTTGACCACGGCAAAACCACCCTCACACAAGCACTAACCGGTTACTGGACAGACCAGCATTCAGAGGAGCAAAAACGCGGTATTTCCATCAAACTTGGCTACGCCGACGCTGACTTCTATCGAGTCAAGGGAAAGGGAGGCTACCGCTACACTTCACAGAAAGTAAAAGACGCGGAGTACTTGCGTACAGTTAGTTTTGTCGATGCACCTGGCCACGAAACACTAATGGCAATTATGCTCTCAGGAGCTGCAATAATGGACGCAGCCATCTTACTGGTCGCTGCCAACGAAAAATGCCCTCAGCCACAAACGCGAGAGCACCTTTCAGCGCTCGAGACGATGGGGCTCGAGAATATTGTTGTTGTGCAGAACAAGATTGATGTCTGTTCTGAGCAGCGCGCGCAGGAGTCCTATGCCGAAATCAAGGCATTTCTGGCCAAAACTACACTGGCGGAGGCCCCTGTAGTCCCAGTCTCAGCACACCATAATCGCAATATCGATTTGCTCATTCAGATAATCGAGGAACTTTTTCCGACACCAAAGCGCAACGCGAATGCCGATTTCCGGATGCACATTGCACGCTCTTTCGACATTAACCGTCCCGGCACGCTGCCTGCCAAACTGCGCGGTGGTGTCATCGGCGGCTCGCTCTCTCAGGGAAGCGTAGCTGTGGGTGATGAAGTGGAAATACGGCCTGGTCGCAAAACCAGTAGAGGTTGGGAACCAATACGGACCAGCGTTGCCAGTCTACAGAGTGGCTCGACAGCGCGTGATGTGGTGGCAGCTGGAGGGCTAGTGGCAATCGGCACTACGCTTGACCCAGCCATAACCAAATCTGATTCAATGCTCGGCTCACTTGTCGGCCATCCAGGAACACTACCTCCCGTCTGGGAAAATATCAGTATGGAAGTGCAATTGCTCGACAATGCCGTCGGAACCCGTGGCAGCCAGCCTGTCGAGGCACTGCGCACCAAAGAACCACTGATGCTTACCGTCGGCACCTCGACCACAGTTGGCCTCCCAACACAGGTAAAGAACTCACGAGTTGACGCTGTGCTCAAATTGCCAGTTTGCGCACCCGCCGGGCAGCGCATTGCCATTAGCCGACGCATCGAAGGGCGCTGGCACCTTATCGGCCATGGAATCCTACAAACATGACTCTTGTCTTCCCCGACACAAACATTCTCCTCTGGCCCTTTGCTGGCGGACCAGACTTTCGCGAAGCGATTCTTAAGGCACTGCCCGACGCCGATATCCGAATTGTTACCTGCGTTCTAGATGAGCTTGAGGTCCTTGGGACACCTGATGCAAAATCTGCAACAGAGCTCTGCCAAAACCTATCCATCATCAACCTTGGGCTGGGTGATGTAGATTCGGTGCTCGTTGAGGCCGCGCGGCGCGGTGCGGTAGTGGCGACTAACGACCGTGAACTCATCGAGCGCATCCACAACAATGGTGGCAAAGTACTGCGACCACGTGGCGGCCACAAACTAGAACTGCAGCCGGCAGAATGAGCAAAGCTGCTGTAGAAATAATGCCAGAACGGCGTGTTATCCCGCCTCCAATGCCGATGGTTAAATTCACTAAGGCCCAGCTAGAACGTCGCGAAGAACTACTCCACGAGCCTGTTCGCCAGTTCAAAATTAGTGAACATCCCGGCGCTGTATCATTACTCGAAACGATGCGCGCTGGCAGCTTCCAAGGACGACAGCTGGGCGAGGCGGCTGTACTATATGAGCGCATGACCTACGAGGAACTGGGCATCATCTGGTCGCTCGCGGGCAGCCTATTCAGTGCAGGGATGCGGCAAGTAGTCATCGACGGCATCCGTAACGGACTGGTAGATATACTGGTCTGCACCGGTGCACTATTCGAACAGGACATGCTCGAGGCACTGGGGCACTACCACTACCATTGTCAACCAACACAAGATGACGCAGAATTGCAAGACCTGCTAATCGACAGAGTATATGATCACCTACTCGACGAGTTGGCACTGCGGCAGGTTGACTACACCTACAGCACAATTGCCGACGGTCTAGAACCGGGGCGCTACTCTAGTCGTACTTTTCTCAATGCATGTGGTCGCTGGCTTACAAGGACGGAAGGGGTGCAGGACTCGGTTCTACAGGCTGCCTTTGAAATGGACGTCCCCATTTTTGTCCCAGCGCTCAATGACTGCTCGGTGGGTGTAGGATTGGTGATGCAACAGGCACAACGAGGGTTGGAGCAGAGTGTCGGAATCGATAGTATTCGAGACTTCCACGAACTGGCCGAGCTCAAGGCGTCTGCCGGTGAGACTGGGCTGCTGATTGTCGGTGGCGGCGTCCCAAAAAACTATGCGCAGGACGCCGTTGTTATGGCGGAGATGCTTGGACATACACCGAGCCGACATCGCTTCGGCATCCAGCTTTCAGTCGCTGACATGCGCGATGGTGGCCTATCGGGTTCAACACTACGCGAGGCAATTTCTTGGGGCAAAAATGACCGCGAAATTGAGGAAATAATGGTCTGGGGTGAAGCGTCATTGGCATTCCCGCTACTGGTTGCCTACACATATCATCAACGTCTAAAACAGCCGCGCGAGCTTCGGCGACTGGCGCTTCTCTTCAACGACTAACGCTTTTAACTGCACTACCGTCGCTCAAAGTTCTGATGCGTAGAGACTTCACGCAACAGTTGCCCGACCGCGACCCTCAAGAAACACGTGAATGGATTGAGTCGCTGGAAGCAGTAGTTGCGGAGGGTGGCAGCAACCACGCACGAAACCTGCTCTACAGGCTGCTTGAAGCTGCACAAGCACAGGGTGTTGCAATTCCAGAGGTGCTGAATACGCCCTACGTCAACACCATTCCCGCCAATGCCGACCTATCATATCCAGGTGATGAAGGAATTGAGCGACGTATCCGGCGCATCATCCGCTGGAACGCAGCGATGATGGTCTCACGCGCCAATAAGGTCAACGCAGGTATCGGCGGTCATATCTCCACCTATGCCTCAGCGGCGAGCCTCTACGAGATTGGATTCAACCATTTTTTCCGCGGCAAGGAAAATGGGGCGGGTGACTTGGTCTATTTCCAAGGCCATGCCTCACCCGGCATCTATTCGCGTGCCTTTCTCGAAGGGCGATTAAGTGAATCGCAAATGGACCACTTTCGCCGTGAGGTTGCCGGCGGTGGACTCTCGTCATATCCACATCCACGTTTGATGCCGGATTTCTGGGAATTTCCAACCGTTTCGATGGGGCTCGGACCAACTAACGCCATCTACCAAGCACGCTTCAACCGCTATCTTCATGCGCGTGGAATTACTGATACTAGTAAGTCACGCGTTTGGGCCTTTCCAGGTGATGGGGAGTGTGATGAGCCGGAAACGCTGCATGCGCTGACACTGGCTGCGCGAGAGAAGCTGGATAATCTCATTTTTGTCGTCAACTGCAACCTACAGCGACTCGACGGACCCGTGCGTGGCAATGGCAAGATTATCCAGGAGCTTGAAGCAAAATTTCTAGGTGCTGGCTGGAATGTTATCAAGGTCATTTGGGGAAGCGACTGGGATCCGCTGCTAGCACGTGATGGCGACGGACTTCTGCTAGCACGCATGGAAGAAACGCTTGATGGCGATTATCAGCGACTCGCAATTGAATCTGCCAGCGTTATTCGCGAGCAGTTCTTTGGGCCAGAACTCCAGCATATGGTAGCGGGTATTCCCGATGATAAGCTGACACGCATGCGGCGCGGTGGTCACGACGCGCAGAAGCTCTACTCGGCCTACCGAACGGCGATTGAACACGAGGGTGCGCCGACTGCCATTTTGGCAAAAACTGTAAAAGGATGGGCTCTCGGCGGCGGCTTCGAAGCACGCAACATTACCCACCAGAAAAAGGCGCTCGAGTCACCAGACTTGAAATTTTTCCGAGACCTGCTTGAGCTGCCAATTGCCGACGCGAAGCTAGATGGATTTCCCTACTATCTACCATCGGATGACAGCGAGGAGGTGCAATACCTGCTATCTCATCGCGATGAACTCGGCGGCTACATGCCACAGCGCAGGCGCGCCACGACAACTATCGCTCTTCCAAAGCGAGATGCATACGAAGAATTTGACGAAGGGAGTGGCAAGCAGGAAGTTTCGACAACAATGGCATTCGTACGAATGATGCGTAACCTAATGCTGTCCGGGGAATTTGGTAAACGCATTGTCCCAATCGTGCCTGATGAAGCGCGCACCTTCGGCATGGAAGCACTCTTCACGGAGTTCAAAATTTATAATGCTCTCGGGCAGGACTACACGCCAGTAGACGCTGAATTGCTGCTATCGTATATTGAGGCTGATGACGGACAGATTATGGAGGAGGGTATCTCCGAGGCAGGTGCGATGAGTTCCTTCACAGCCGCTGGCACTACTTACTCCAGTTTTGGCGAGCACACTATTCCATTCTACATTTTCTACTCTATGTTTGGCTTCCAACGCGTCGGGGACGCCATATGGTGTGCAGCCGATTCGCGCGCCAAGGGATTCCTGCTCGGCGCGACCGCCGGCCGCACGACGCTCAACGGCGAGGGACTGCAGCACCAGGACGGTCATTCGCTTCTGGTCGCCACAACTGTGCCGTGCTGCCTTACGTATGATCCTGCATTCGCGTATGAGATTGCAGTTATAGTGCGCGAAGGATTACGTCGCATGATTGATGATGATGAAGATTTGCTATACTACCTAACACTCTACAACGAAAATTATCCAATGCCGCCCAAACCATCTCGTGCAGAACACGGCATCATACAGGGAATCTACTGCTTTCACAAGCCCAAGAAACCTCAGGTGCGCCTCTTCGGCAGTGGCTCAATTATGCAACAGGTGCTACGTGCAGCTGACATCCTGAAAGGACAATTCGGCGTCGCGGCTGAAATATGGTCAGTTACCAGCTACGGCGGCCTGCGGCGTGACGCGATGAATTGTGAACGATGGAACTGGCTGCACCCCGAAGAGAAAGAAAAATTGCCATTCATCCAGCAGAAATTGGGCAAGCGTGGATTACCAACTGTCGCCACGACTGACTTCATGCGTGCAGTTCCGGACATGGTCAGTAAGTGGGTACCCGGCACCTACATCACACTCGGCACTGACGGTTTTGGACGCAGCGATGCTCGTAAGCAGCTACGTAGCTTTTTCGAGATTAGTAGTGAGCATATTGCCGTGGCTGCCTTGAATGCACTCGCTCAGTCCGGCAAGTTCCCCGTAAAAGACGTAACCAAAGCCATGAAGACTTTGGGTATTGACCCTAGTCTAGCTGACCCATTTTACTCGTATTAAATCGTATGCCGAACTTACATCGGTGGCATGCCGCCACCCATATCTCCACCACCAGGAGGACCGGGCATTTCTTCAGGCGCCTTGGAGGCGATGATATCATCGATGCGCAAAATCATGCTGGAAACATCGGTTGCCGATGAGATTGCCTGCGTCTTGACACGTAGCGGTTCCATCACGTTGCGCGAGCGCATGTTGACAACTGAACCACTGAAGACATCTAGGCCAGCGTGGGGGTTGCGTCCTTTGCGGGTGTGTGCTTTGCGTAGTGCCATCAGTGTGTCGATGACGTCCAACCCAGCGTTCTCGGCCAATGTGCGTGGCACGATTTCAATCGCGTCCGCAAACGCTTCAATCGCGAGCTGTTCGCGGCCGCCGACGCGTGGGGCGAACTTGCGCAACTTCAGCGCGAGCTCTATTTCAGCTGCGCCGCCACCGGTTACCATGCGACCGTCTTCGACTACTAGTGACACGACACCAATCGCGTCCTCGAGGTTGCGCTCGATTTCGTCGATGACGTGCTCGGTGCCACCACGGACTAATATCGATACTGACTTGGGATTGCTGCAGTTAGTGATGAAAGTCATATCGTCGTCGCCAATCTTACGCACCTCTACGAGACCGGCTGCGCCCAGATCTGCACTGCTGATGGAATCAATACTCGAGACTATGCTGCCTCCGGTCGCGCGTGCTAGCGCTTCCATATCAGATTTCTTGGCGCGTCGGATGGCCATAATACCCTGACGAGACATGAAGTGCTGTGCTAGGTCATCAATGCCTTTTTGACAAATAACAACTGTTGCACCCGCCTTTTTTACCTTCGCAACGAGATTGCGAATGGTGTCCTCTTCCTGATCCAAGAACGCTTGCACCTGTGCCGGGTCATTAATCTGAATCTTGGCGTCAAACTCGGTCTTCCGAATTTCGAACGCGGCATCAACTAATGCCACCTTAGCTTTCTCGATACACCGAGGCATACCTGTGTGTACCGGCTCCTTGTCTAAAATAATTCCAGTTATCAGCTCAGTATCACTGATAGAGCCGCCCTGCTTTTTTTGGATCTTAATGTCATCGCGATCAGCCGTAGTGTTGCTACCCTGTCCCTCAGCAACCGACCGAACGGCGCTTACAGTAATATCGGCCAGGAAGCCTGCCATGGCCTCAGATGACTTGCCGGTCATCGCAGTAATTGCCACCGCTCGGAGTTTGGAAGTCTCGTTACGCCGGATGGGGCGTGCATACTTCAGCATCACAGTTTCAGCCTCTGTTGCGGCCCGGCGATAGCCGTTGCCAATGGCAGTGGCATGAACACCTTGATTCAGCAGTTCCTCAGCATTCTTGAGCAACTCACCTGCAAGGATGACTGCAGTAGTAGTACCGTCGCCGCACTCAGAATCCTGCGTCTTGGCGACCTCAACAATCATCTTAGCGGCCGGGTGCTCGACTTCAATTTCCTTTAGAATCGTTACACCGTCGTTGGTAATTACAACGTCACCCATTGAATCTACCATCATCTTGTCCATTCCCTTCGGACCTAGAGTGCTGCGTACCGCCTCGGCTATCGCCTTGGCGGCTGCGATATTATTGTGTGTTGCCTGTCGGCCGGTATCGCGCTGTGTGCCTTCCTTGAGGATAAGCACAGGAGTATTGCCTGACATCATAGGGCCTCATCCTAGGATATAATATAAAAAATTAACACTTTTTGGTAAAAAAAGAGTTTAATTTCGTAAAAACTCCAATAATTGTAGTGAAATTAGGGCACTTGTGCCGATTGCAACGAAATTTACACCGGCATTACCGAGCCAACCACGCTTTTCAGCAGTCGCACCTAGTATTGAATCGAGTTGGCAGCCGACAAAACCTAGGCCAGCAGGCAATAAAAGCAGTAGGAAGTCAAAATTTCCTGCCTGCTTCCACTCAAAACCATCCGGCCAGCCTATGATAACAAACACAGCGAGCGAAATCATACTCATACTGAGTGCCGAAAGCGCTGCTGCCAGCGAGCCAATTGCCGATATTCCACCATCTGTGCCTGGTGCAACCCTGATACGGGGGTTGATAATCAGGACTGGTGCCGGGGCCAGCACACCGATTTCGCTTGCTAGTGTGTCGGCAGCTGCAACCGCCAGCGCAGTAGTGAAGGCAACTAGCGCTTGCTCGTCATCTAGCCATCCTATGCCATAAGTCATGGCCACCAGCGCCGGGATGGTGCCGTTAGAAAGCACGTTGGCGCCACCGCGCATACCATCTTCTGATTCTTCAACCCCTAATTGTTGTTTGTAGTGGAAGCCAAAGCGTGTCGCGAGGAATGAGCCACCAACAAATATTAGCAGTATCAACAACCAGCTCCAGTGGCCCATTGTACCAGAAATAAAACAGATTAGGAACGCCAAGATGGTCCCGACCAAGTCGAGGACACGTGCCTTGTAGGCGACCCCAGCAATCAATCCACTAGCCAGTGCAATCAATGCAATCTGGAACGGTACCAGCTCCACGCCAGCTCGCACATCCCCCGCTATTTAAAATCAGCCTGAGAGGGATGCCAGTGTTTTTTCGTATTCCTTGATGAACTCAGCTTTGATTTCTAACATCCGTTCCGGTGTACGCGCCTCGACAAACATGCGCATCACCGGCTGCGTGTTGGAAGGACGCAGCAACACCCATCCATCATCAAGCCATACCTTGACACCATCGATAGTCTCAACCCTATATCCGCGCTGTGTGAAGTCTGCCTGCAGCGCCGTATTCAGGTCAAATTTTATCTCGTCGGGGCAAGTAAATTTCAGTTCCTCGTACGGCAGCGACGGAATCTCGTCTGCCAACGCGGCGAGCGTACGGCCAGAACCGTGCAGGAGCTCCGCCACCTTGAGCGAGATTATTAGCGGGTCATCAAACAGGAACTCCGTCAGGTCCGGTGCAAAAAGATGTGCTGAAATCTCGAGCGCAAGAACCGCGTCATGCTTTTTCAGCTCCTCGCAAACGAAAACGTCGCCGACCCTTATCCAGACTAGCTTGGCACCCAGTTTCGGGATTTCATCCTCCAGAACCATTGAGCAGGGAACGTTCGCCAACACCGGCCCTCGGCGAAGCTTCAGCAGTTCGCGTGCCAGGATGATGCCTATTTTCTCGGTCTGCACCGCACGTCCAAGATCATCAACAAAGACGCAACGGTCACAGTCGCCGTCGAAGGCAATACCACAATCGAAATCGCCCTCGGCAACCAGGCTCATCAGCGCGCCAATGTTTTTCGGCGCCGGTTCCGAAGGACGATTCGGGAAGCTGCCGTCCGGCTCGCCATTGATGATTTCGGTTGTGGCGCCAAAGCGTTGGAAGAGCGACTCCAAAATAACGCCGCCAACGCCGTTGCCGGGATCGAGGGCAATTTTCATCCCTTCAAGAGAGCCTATGCGCTCGGCGGCGAAAGTCGCAAAGAGCTCCAGCACCTCCTCCTCCGGCACGTGCGACAGATCGCCCTCGACCGCTGACGATGGGGGGGCGCCAGCGAAAAATAGGTCGCGCACCTCTGTATTACCATCAGTAAAGCCAGTGCCATCAGGATGCCTGAAACGAATACCGTTGTATTCAGCTGGATTATGACTGGCAGTGATGTATACGCCACCGGCGAAATCACCGCGCCAGGTCCACCAGTTAGCGACTGGAATCGGGACCATCCCCACCGACTCGACGTCGCAGCCGCCGCTGCGCAGCCCCGCAATTACCGCCGCCTCGAGGTCGGGCGAGCTAGTGCGCGCGTCGCGCCCAATGCAAATGCGGCCGGATGTGCCCTTGCTGGCATGGTAGGCTGCAAATGTCGCGCCGACCCGTTCAGCGGTCGCGAGCGTCAGCTCGCCGCCATAGATGCCGCGGATATCGTAGGCACGAAAGATAGTGCGCGGGACCTCCATGCGGCGGCGCATTCGGGGGACATTATAGAGATAGTGCTCCATTAGGAAGCCACAGCCATTATTGCTGCCGTGCTTTCGCGTAGCATGGTCCTAACTGAATCCACTATGCCAGCCCTCGGTACACCAGCACCCGACTTCGTGCTACCGGAGCCGGATACCAATCGCAAATGGGCGCTTGACGATTTCCGGGAAGAAGCTATGGTTGTCGTCTTTACTTGCAACCATTGCCCCTATGCACAGGCAGTCGAAGATCGCATCATTGCACTGGCACGCCAATTCCAAAATAAAGTGGACTTCGTAGCAATTAGTGCGAATGACGTCGACAATTTTCCTGATGACGCGCCGGGAAAGATGGCGCAGCGTGCTCGTGAGAAGGGATATCCCTTCCCGTACCTATACGATGAATCGCAGGCTGTCGCGCAAGCCTATGGTGCGGCGTGCACGCCAGATTTCTTTCTTTACGGGCCTGAAAGGGAGCTCGCCTACCGCGGGCGCCTCGATGACAACTGGAAGGAGCCAGAGAATGTGCAGTGTCAAGATTTGCGTGATGCCATCGATGCCGTACTCGCTGGAAAGCCTGCTGCAGAACCGCAGATGGCAGCAATAGGATGCAACATCAAGTGGAAGGAAGAAAAATGATTCACGTTTTACTTGTGACAGTGATGCTACTCTGCGCTTCTCTGGAATATGAACAAAACGTGCTGGCCCAGCCAAGCCAGACGGCCAGCAAGCCCCCTCTCTGCCATTAGGATTAGGCGCTCAATACTGTGTGAACCAGGTAGTAATTTGAGCAAGGA
>Ga0066834_10001455_pt1 | contig 10667 bp, 7 predicted proteins | sample ETNtaG_30_FD_66729 | JGI IMG/M metagenome (GOLD analysis project Ga0066834, IMG submission 66729) | Marine microbial and viral communities from oxygen minimum zone, Eastern Pacific Ocean - ETNP201306PF43B | ecosystem: Environmental > Aquatic > Marine > Oceanic | place: Pacific Ocean: Eastern... | reverse complement strand
CTATCATTTATGTTTCATGTAATCCAACAGTGTTGATTGAAAATCTAAGAGAATTGATCTTGCCTGAAACAAGAAGGAGGAGAGCGCCACCCTTTATTCCTATTGAAGCCTATGGAGTTGACTTGTTTCCACAAACAGAACATTTTGAGTGTGTAATGCTATTGAAGAGAATTTAATATGGAAAAGCGAATTAATGATTAAATTTTTCAATTGTATTTCTTTTAATAAATATTAAAATAATTTTTCTAAAAATAAAAATTTAATGTTTATTTTATCAATTCCCAAAGTTTAAAAATTAAATACATTCAATAATTATTCACGTTTTACACATTCATGAATCATCTTCAATTATTATGCTGTTTAGCTGTTATTTGTTAATTTCATGAATTTCCTTTGTAAGCTTGTTGAAAAAGATGTTATTTTCGTTCTGCTTATTCTCCAAATAGTTCATGTGTTACTATTAGTCCTACTGAAAAATGTCATCCTCTTTTGCCATTGCAACTTTTAGCTTTTTGGTGATGTCTTTGTACTCCCGGTTTTTCTATAACGTCAAAAGATTGATTCGATTTGTGCCCTCTTCGACATTGTTAGCTGGATTCGGTATAAGTATAAGAATATCCTCATTGAACTTCTTGATCTGCTGGAGAACATTGTTGAGTTAGCCATTGATCCCATAAATGTCTTCAGCGACTTCCGAACTATTGAAAATCATCAAAAAGCTTTCTTTAATATACATTTGAAAGTTTGGATTGTAAGAAAGTTCCTACATGATGCGCCCATGAGCCTGGTGAGTGCTTCTCGAAAGATGGAAGAGACGATCAATGTCCACGTCCTTATCCTGGTTGATTGCTAGATCTTCCATTTATTAAAGCGGCGAATTTAAAGTGAGATAATGATTTTATAATTGACTATGAATATTAAACTTCTCAAGCCTTATAAATTTTTATAATTTTGTAATTTACAATTTTCAACATTTTATTAAAATTAGCAATTATTAGGTTCGCTCTCATCTCATACCCCTAAAAGGATCCGTCTCTATGGATTCTATTTCCGATATTTTCTGTCTATCATAATTAAAGAAACTTTTGTTTATATTGTAGTGAGTGTTTAAACTGACGCTGATCTAAGTGTGGTTTATGACAATGTTCGCCCCAGGGTACTCTTTGCCTAGATTTTATTTAAACTGATTCTCAAAGTTTGTTTATGTTTGCGTGGTGTATGATTGCTTTTAAATTTTCGAGGTGAATTTAAAAGGAGAGTAGTTTAGTTTTCCCTCGAATATATTGAAGATCTTATTGTTATAACTCTTATGTTCTTCTTCCGCAACATTCGGCAATGATTGATCACTATCCTCGAAAAGAAGTTTTTCGATCTGTAGTGTCAGTTTTTTCCCCTGAGAATCGTTTGGGGAAATGTATTCTTTTATTGATTTTGAAAGCTAGAAAAAGTCTTCATAGCTGCCTGCATTCTTTAAGACTTTCTTCTTCTTCTTTTAATTTGCGAATTGGAAACGTGAGCGAAACTAAGTCTTTGTATTGTCTTTTAATGCTTGGATTATCTTCTTATCAAATGAGGGATAAACAATCTCGGACTTCTGTTTCTTTATAAGAACAGGTTCCAAAAACTTCTCAGATTTTTTCACTAAATCTGAATTGCGTTTCGTTATTCCTCCTTAAATAGGCAACTGCTGCTTCTTCATTTCCTACTGTTGTAAAATATCCTACTCGTTGGGTGTGAATCCTTCAGGCAATTCCAGTGACTGGCTCAGACTTGACCACTCGCTGATTGAGTCTTCTGGTTCGCTTTCATCAAAATCATCTGTTGACTGGTGCAAACTTATTTCATGTGTTTCGCAGGGTGTTTTTGTCACTTGGGAAGCTGGTTTTTGTACTGAAGGGGTTGATTTTGCCTTTGTTGGGAGAAGAGAAGTTAGAATCTTTTGTTGCTGCTGTACTGGCTTTTCCTCTATATTCTCTTTAGTCTCTTCCACTATCTTCTTAACGATTACTTTCTCAATCTTCTTGACTTCCTTCTTTATCACTTTTTGAACTTCCTTTTCCTCCTTGCGTTCCTCCTCTTTGACAACTTTTATTGGTAACTTCTTTTTCACGACCTTCTCAGGATATATTTTTCTTGCACTTGTGGTACTTTTGCTTTTACTGATCTTAAGTACTTTCATCTCATTATTTACCTTCATCTGTTTAGCTATCGGAAAATCAGCATCATTGATCTCAGGTGTTTTCTCCAAGGAAAACCTTGCCCTAAGATTTTATTTAGATGTATACTTTCTATTTACGTTGAATCCACTTTTTGACTTTGTATTCGAATTCCGTTTTACCTTTCCACCTCCAATGGGTTTTCCCCACCCGCTTATTTTTACTTTTTTCTTCTTTTTATTAGGTGCGGATTTTTTATCAATATTCCATTCGGTTCTTTTAATTTGTTTTACATTTGGATCTTTGAATTGAATATTTGGGAATTTTTGGAAGATTGTTCTTATTTTTGGGAACTCCATTCTTTTGCCTACCTATTTTTTGATTTTTTGGTCTATAAACGCCTTAAATTTTACCAGTTTTGTAACAGCCATTTTTTGATAATCGTGAAAAATGTTCTTCTGGTATATATCAACTTGAGTAAAGCAGTCATGCCCCTTGACGAAATTATGCAGGTAAAGACAGGACTTGTTTGTGCATGTTTGTTTACGTAAAAAGTACTGGCAATATCTTTATAATGAAATTTCTATGAAGAAATTATTACTTAGTCGTTCCATAAGAAGCTCTCAAAGTTCTTTTCTACAATTAAAAATCATCGATTGCTAAAATCGCCAGAGATGCTTCCATGTCATTTGAAAACGTTATATAAGCACTGTATTATGGTCCAGTTGGACCATTTGGAGTATATACCTTATTCTTGTTAACCACTATTTTGATTATCTTTCCGTATTGCCCCAAAAACTGCTCCTGTTTCAGCACCTGAGAATTAAATTTAAATTTAAAATTGGTACCTCTTCTCTTGCTATGCATGGAGCCAGGCCGATTATGTAGACTAAGTTCTTCTTTATCACCCGCACATGGTTGTAGTCTGCCCTCTTCGGCTTACAAGTTCGAAAGTAATTATTATCTAAAAGTTTTTAATAAAGATTTTAAGTAATACGAATCATGGATCTTTTCTACTGCTCGCTGTACCTACTATTGGATTTTTATTCGATGTAAAACTCGATTCATCTATTCTGAAAAGGTTCCCTGCACTTGGGGCATTTTTTGGTGCTCTCTGCGCAATAATCACAGAACTAAGTTTTGAATTAAACAGTTATTATTATAAAGGTACCAAAAGTTAGCAGTTTTGGCATGTAAAACCTTCCATTTCCGCATTTTTCACCTTATCCGTGCACTGTTAACACTCTTCAAATCATTTAAACAGCCTTAAAAATACCCTTTACCACCTCTTAGCTCTCTCTGTGGTTCATTTCAGGCCGGAATAACTGAATAATAAAATTTAAATCAAATATTTTTATAAATAACAATTTGAGTTTATTTGTAAAATAAAATAAATTTAATTTCTAAAATAATTAATTTGCTAATTTTTCCAAAATTAAAAATTCATTAAGATTATTACTTTTCCAAACACAACCTAAGCTAACTCATTGCCAGACTGACAACATTTCCAACAACCCCCTCAACTTAACCTTATTCTATGTTTAGTTTTACTCTATATCCAGTTGGACCCTAAATCTTGATCCAACAAGTATCTAGAACATGTTTTATCTTGTACCCATTTGAAAATGTTCCATAAAACGTTTAAGTTTTATTTTGCTTTACAATGTAAAATTTTCCATAGTTGTTTTTAATTTGATTTTTCTTCCTTTCGAGTTTTTGCTGGATTATACTACAAATTTGGCGGCCATATTCATAAATCCCTGTGTATTTACGTGGAAGTTCTTGGAGGGAATAAAGTCGTTGAGATTTTTCACCTTTTCGGGTAAAGTTTTTCTTAATGAGGATATTTTGGCCATCCTAGGAGATTTTGATCACTCTTTGAGTAGCAGAAGAGTCGATTACTAGAGTTCCATCTGGTCTGATTGAGATATTAGCATGTTGGGTAACAAACTATCTTGATGAAAGTCCTTTTGTACTCAGTGGTTAGATCTTCCTGCTCCCTCTTCTCTACTGGTGCTTTTTTATCTTGATACTAGGTTCATTCTGAAACTGTTCACCAAAATTTCCAGTTTCCTACCTATGGTGTTTTTCCTTGGAGTATTTGCTTTCAAGCAAATTCTTGCACACATTCTCTTTAGGACAGCTCTTATTGTACTTCTTGATCATATTTTTTCTTTCAGTTGTAACTAATGGTCCTCCTTTTACTGTATGAAGCTCTTGAATTGTCAATGGGGAATACTCAAATAATTTCGATTTCTTATTTTTCTAATAGGCTTTGGAGTTTGTTGTGGCACATTGCTGTTAATTGTTAATCATTTTGCTTCTACCTTGAAGTGGAGTTTAAGCTTATCGCTTTGGGACTTTTGGCTTAGGAGTAATTTCACCTGATTTGAATGAAATTGGATCCTTATAGATATGATAAGGCTTGAATTGTTTTCGTTGAGTAGTAAATGCGAATGGAGGTTAGTGAGGATAATCTTTTTCTGCAAAGTAGTTGGGGACGGGCTTGGAGAATGGCATGAAGGTTGGCAATGCTTGATATTGATGTATATTCTTAATTTCATCTTCTTTTTCCTTTTCACCTTTCGTCTAATCCAACTACATCATCTAGCTTCCTTTAAAAGAAAACTCTGAATTTTAGGAGAAAACACCCTGGAATCCCTTCTATTTTTGCTCAATCCCCTATAGTTTCAACTTGGCTTTGACAAATAGTTTGTGACAAAGAATCTTCTAAATATCATATCTTTACCCTGTGTCCCAATTTATCAAGTTCTTAAGCAAATTCTTAAGTTCGACCGTGGCACCAGTCGGAAAATTGAACGATTTCTTCTTCACTTTAAGGAGGGTTTGACGAACTGACCTGCTTTCGAAAGGGGGTTACCCAGTTGCAAGAGCATAGAGAATACATCCGAAGGCCCAGTAGTCAACCTTGAAGCTGTAAGGGGTTCGATTTAGGATCTCAGGGGAAATATAGTTTGGTGTTCCGCAGAGGGTTTCTCTTTCTTCTGATAGGTCCTCAAGTTACACTGCTAGTCCAAAATCACAAAGCTTGATAGCTACATCATCGGCAATCAAAATATTTCCCAACTTCAAATCTCGATGCAAAATCTTCTTCTCATGGAGGTACTCAAGTGCTCTGGCCAGTTGATATCCGATTCGAGCTATTTCATCATCTTTTAAGCACCCCTTTGATTTGAGATATGTAAAAAGCTCTCCTTGCTCACACAGCTCAAGTATCATATAATGGCTTACATCATCCTCAAAATGGCCGTACATCTTAATTATATTTGGGTGATCCAACTTCGAATGAAGCTGTATTTCGTTCTTCAACCTCTCTGTGTTTTTCTTCAAACTTAACTATTTCTTTGACGATTCCTTTATCGCTATCTACTTTCCGCATATTTTACATTTTGCTTTAAACACTGCACTGCAAGCTCCCTTTCCAATCATCGTTTGGATTTCATAATCAGAAATCTGATTAGTAAAGCAGATATTCTGTCCATTTTCCTAGCTTTGATAAATTAAATGCATGTTTCCAGTTTTTAAAATTGCTAAAATCCTTAACGGAATAAATTTGAATTGATATTAAATTATATTTATACGTTCTTAAAATAAATTTACAGTGTAAATACATTACTCATTTATAATTTTTTTCACTTAAGGCTTTCTTCTGCTTTTGCTGGGATTTCTTTCGTATTTGGTCGAGATTTTAGAGCTCGATTATTTACTTTTCAGATGAAAGTTGTTTTTGGGCTTCATCTCTTGTGAGGTTGATGACATCAACTGGAAGTTCCTTACGCCCCAAATGAAAGATTTTCATTGAGCAAGTTTCGGGCTTTTGATTTTCAATTGAGTTTTTGAATAGCCAGTTCATTACTTAAGGTCTTAGGCTTAGTATCTCCTGATTATTACTAGTCCTATCAGATTTTAACTTGATTCCAAAGTAAAAGCATTAGCAGTGCGGATGACTTGGCATTGAACTCTTCCCACTTGGAATAGGAAATGGATGCACTATCAATCTATTCGAATGCTCAAACTCTTCCAACGTCAGTGTTAGCTGCCGAAGTTTGCTCTCAATTAAGCCTCTCCATTGGATATACTCATCATCATCCTTGCCATGAATGTTAATTTCAATGTAGTCGTTGTATGCTGAGAAAAAGTCGTATTTTTTGAAAAGCTCTTTGCAAGGAGCGTCTCGGTTGAAAATTTTGATCATTGTGTTGTAGCCCCATTTTAGCCTCGTTTCTATAATAAACAGCGTTGAAGTTGAGACATTGTGGGTTGAATTAATAAATGGATTAACAGGTATTATTATCTTCATCATATCGTTGATGTAACTCTCCTCTGAGTTTGGATTTTCCTCTATAATGACTGGGAATTCTAGCCAGGGCCATTGATGGTAGAAGAAGAAAAATCTTTCAAGAAGACGGTTGACATTGTAGTTTGGATACAGTTTGCATATTTTTGTAAGGAGGATTGCCCAGGAAATACCACCGAGAAAACCCATAACATTGGAATATATCCCCTAATGCAGTGCAAACAGTTTGATGCAGCGAAGAGTGTCTCTGAAGATTTTAAGTCTGTCTTCATTTTAGAATAGAGAGAGGATTTTCTCAGTCACGTTCTTCCCACTAAGCGATCGCCCATTTACTTCCCCAAGTTGTGAGATATTTTCCTGTTTTTGGAAATCTGCATCGTTAATATTGTTTAGGGACTTTCCAATAAACTGGCAGAATGTTAGATCAATTTGCACACCATGAAAAACCATTTTGATAACCGGCACCCAAGCATGCTCGATTTTAATCAGATTCTCAACATTTTCATCGCCTTTTAAAATCTAGAAGAAAACACTAAAGAAATGTTTTGTTCTTTCGATTGGTTCCACAACGACGCAGATACAGTCGATATCACTTCCTAGAGTATTGACTCCAAGTCGATAAGAACCAAACGTGAATATTTTCGCAAGAATTTGATCCTCACTTGGGGATTCAATAGTGATTTCCTTGTCTTCGATCATCTTTGCGACTCAAAAGTTCGTCAATTTTTTAAGTTGCTCCAGCACAAATACTTTCTTTGACATCGATTCCTTTGTCTCATGTTGATTAAACTTCCTAAGCGCCTTTATAAACTTCTCTGAAACTTTTGCATCATTCATGTCAAACTTCTCTAGCGATAGACTTGAATTCGGATTTTCCAGTTTTAATTTCATTTCTTATTCTTCTTTCGTTAGACTAATCTCCATCGCCATTTATAATAATTTTCGATTTAAAAAATAAACTTATTTGTGAAATTATAAAATTATTTACAAAGAAAAATCAAGTACAAAGATATTCTTTTCAACTTTTCATTTAATTTACAGATGATTTTACAAACCGCCCAAATTCCTCCTTGCTCACTTTAGTCAGATCAATGAAAAACTTGAATTTCTCCTGGCTTTTCATCACGGCGTACACCTTTTTTACTCCGTTCTTGTAGACCTCCCCCATTCCGGGGTCAATTTCTCTCAGTTTTGTCTCGATTTTTAAAGCCAGTTCCTGCCCTTTTTGTTTGGAGATCCGATGGAAACTCTGGAGAAACAGAGCCATTTTTTGGCAGATTCTTCGTCGGATCTTAGGTTTTGCAACAAGGATTCGACCGGTTTGAGATATTACGATCTTCTTATAGAGAATTTCAAGCCTCAGTAAAAATTCTAGGGGCTCCAGAGCCTCAATTTTTCTGAGTTTTCTTATTGATTTTGATAGAAGTTTTTGGAGCTTCGGTTTCGAGATTTTACGTTTGAAGATTTTTAACTGGTTGAGATATTTTTTGAGAAAAAGCTTCAGCTGGGTTCATTCTTTCTTTATTTGTAAAGGTTCGGGTTTATGCTTATTTTATTCGTACTAAAAATGTTATACAAAATCAATAAAAATCTTACTTTTTCCTCGATGATTGTCATCAAGTTTTCGATCTTTTCTTAGTTCGATTTCGGTAATGGCTCACTTGATCTTTTCCTAAGAGTCTAGGAATGTTCTGAGCCTATTTTAAAGCTGTTAGATATAAAACTCATTTAAACTTACTCTCAGAAAGATTTGAGGGGTTGGCATTTTCGTGTTCGGCCTGCCTAAAAAGCTTCAGAACTTGGGAAAATATAAAAACGGTTGGGTTGAATTCATGTCCTCGGAGCTGTGAGGAATTTCTTCCTAGTTCATTTCATGCTCAGACATGAGCGATTTTAAACTTTGCATGATTTGCTTTTCAGTTTTTTAAATCAAATTAAAAGTTTAATTTTCTGATTTTGAATTTGAAAGTTTTTCCGGTGTGCTTTTTTCCAAATCAGAACCAATGCTGATATCAATAGTTATTACCTATTTCTTCCTCTTTTTCTTCCCTTCAAAAACCTCTTTTAAAATAACAAGCATATCATAATAATTTACCATCCATTGTGACCTCATTGTTAAAAATCAACTCTGCAATTTTCATGCTTCTCTAATACTTTGATGTCTTTTTTGAACTCCTCAATTTTTTTGATTTCAAATTGTATGGCTTTACTTTAGACATGCTTAAAATGGCGCTTTTAGGTATTACTGTAGTTTTTGTTTGAATTACTGTGTGTTCTCGCCTATAAAGGAAATCGTATATCATGTTTGGCTATAGCCATCACCATCTGGGTCACCCCTTTCCTCAATCTCGTCAATCTATAACGATGTTAGCAAAACAAGCTTTTAAAACCTTTCCTGGCCACCAGGGATAGCCTTTTACCTTTCCCATTACGAGATCGTCCACTTCGAGCTGTAATTCGGTTTCCATTTTCCTTTTGTGAAATAAAATATTTTAAAAAATGTCATTTGAAAGGGAATTTAAATTATATTGCTTATTCCTTTAATAATTAAAATTTTTCCTCCACTTTATCAAAATTAAAATCAAATTTTTAAACCAAAATTAATCAGATTTAAATCAAAGTAAATACATCTTCATATTTTTCCTTATCCTTGCACTTCCTAGCCAACAACATGTAGTAATGAGATTGCATCATGTCGATTTGCTCTATTTCATCCAGCATTTCAATTTTTTAGATTCGCTGTCGTTCGGTGGGAATAGTTTTTGTGTAGTAAACGGTTTTCATGTCATAAATTTCAACTTCCTAGAAGCCTTACTCCTCATATCGTTTCTTTTGCGACTCTAAATCAGGATACTGCTAGATCCCAACTAGGTCTATCCCTCTCGCACTAAAGTTCTTGATCATCATCTTTCCGAACCGATCATTCGGGCCAAACATTTCATAGTCCATGAAATAACAAAACTCAAACGTTGTAGCAATATGCTTCAAGAGATTATTGATTTGGTCTGGATCGATGTAGATCAAGACGCATTCTGCGAAAAAGAATGTTGGCTTTCTTGGAAATGAAAAACGGTAAAGAGAAAATTACTTTGGATCAATTCCTAATTTTTCCATGCTGAGCTAAAACTACTCCACCTGTCCAATATCACACCTCCTAAGCCCATAGTTTGCGCTCTTAAAATAACTTCCCTTCTTATCTGTATCGATTTTCTCTCCAATTATATCCTTCAATTACTTAGTAGCCATTATCGTCTTAATCTATTGAATTATTGATGAAGTTGTTTGATTTTAACCTTGTGTTTGATTATTAGAGGAAGATCAAGCTCAAAGAAGCTAAAGTTTGTGTCTTTTAGTTTATCCTGGCTCATTAGCCAGAAGTACATAGTATCCATACCGCTTCCAAGCGAAACTATCTACTTTTCTCCCTTCACATTCTTTAAAAACTTGCAAACAGTATTCCTTATTGTTATGTATCTCGACCAATAGCCTCTGTGCATTATTATCGATTTTTTCTATGGTGATTTGATGAAGTACTTTACGAAATCATCATCGTAATAGCCTTTGCAAATAGCAGAACTTGGAACATCAAAAAATAATCAGGAAAGCGAATAAACTATTTAGCAATAAGCGCTTCTGGTGCAGAATCTTCAACCCGTATTTTGTACTCCATTTTAAAGTTTTTTATTAATGGTTTAATTAATTTAATGAATATTATTTATATTTTAAAAAATATTTAATTTTAATATCTTAATTTATATCATATCTTTAATAACAATGACAAAACGAACAAAAAAGGTTGGAATTTCGAGAAAATATGGCTGTAGATATGGTTCATCACTCAGAAAGCTAATGAAAAAGTTCGAAACAATGTAACGATAAAGATATGTTTGTCCCTTCTGTGGAAAGTTTTCATTTATTCATTAGAAATAATTCTTCAACAGGCAGCGATTAGAAAAATCTCAATTGGCATTTGGAGATGCAAAGCATGCAAGAAAAAGTTAGCAGGCGGTGCTTGGGAATTAACGTATTTTGTAGAATAAAATTTAATTTTTAAGAACTGCAACAGCTGCAACAGCAAGAACAACCATGAACAGATTAAAGAAAATCAGAGAAGAGATTAACATGTGATTGTATTGATAGCTTCAAAAAATAAAATAATCTAATTATAAAAGTTCATAAAAACTTCATTCTTC
>Ga0066834_10001453_pt1 | contig 10679 bp, 9 predicted proteins | sample ETNtaG_30_FD_66729 | JGI IMG/M metagenome (GOLD analysis project Ga0066834, IMG submission 66729) | Marine microbial and viral communities from oxygen minimum zone, Eastern Pacific Ocean - ETNP201306PF43B | ecosystem: Environmental > Aquatic > Marine > Oceanic | place: Pacific Ocean: Eastern... | reverse complement strand
TGTCCCGACTTACTTTCCGGTGAAGGATCAGAGGGTGGAGGTACAACGAGCTTTTCTTCTAGCGATGATGCCCGCCGCGCGATTTACGATCTTTCCTCAGACCAAGTCACAGCAGATCTCAAAGCGGTAACAGAATATGTCCACAACCTGACATCAACAACGGACAAAGTTGTCGTAACTGGATTTTGCTGGGGAGGAGCGCAGGCATTCCGCTTTGCTACCAACGAAAATTCGATCGCCGCCGTCTGTGTTTTTTATGGCCGTCCTCCAAGAAAAGAAAAAATTGATAGGATCAACTGTCCAGTCTACGGTTTTTATGGTGGGAACGATGAGCGAATCAATTCGACGATTAAAGACACTCAAAACGCTGCTGGTGCCGCAGGGATTATTTATGAACCAGTGATTTATGCCGGTGTTGGCCACGCTTTCTTGAGAAGAGGGATGGAACCGAACGCCGATGAGGTTGAGCAAGCAGCCAATCGGCAGGCATGGGAACGATTGCTGAAGTTACTCAACAAGCTTTGAAAGAGGAATCGAAAATAAAACTGGCATCGGTTTCAGAAATACAACCGAAATCACGGGAAAGCTTTTGGTACGTGATTTGAAGCCCCCTCTTGTAATTCGATCGTATCACCTGCTACTTAGCATGATTATGGATGTTTTCAAGATTATGGCTTTGAAACTTTGGCCAACTTTTGGCCCTAAAACAATTTAGTACCAATTGAACTTGTTGAAGTAAATTGAAGCATTTTCGAATAAGAAATTTAGTGTGCATATCCAGCATTTAACAAGGCAAATCTAAAAATCAATCAAGGTTAATTAAGGAGTTGGTTTAATCTTTCACAACGACTTAGTGAGTGGGAACCGTTCGTTGATCAACATGATTGGTTCCCCTCGGGCAATCACGCGATAAGTTCGGCTTAAAAACGGCTTGCCTTCCATATGCTTGAGAGTATCTGGTAAATTTGACGTGTACTCTAAGCCATACCATAATAGATCCCGACGAGTCTCCAAACCACTGCGACGTAAGAGTTGTCCCAGTCCCTCTTCACCGACTTCTAATCCTGTTTGGATAACCTTTGGTAGTCGATTATGTACAATCAGTGACTCAGCATAAGTATAAAACACAGGTAACTCGGGCCTCTTGCCTTGGATTATCACTTTACGAGCAACTACAGTGTTTCCTTTGTGTGTGTCAAGCCACAGGTGATTGGTAGATAAAACTTGTTTCTGTTGGCTTAGTTGAATCACTTCTAACGGAGCGAGTATGTATGCTTCGATCAGTTGTGTTACCGTACCGTCCGTTACCAACAAAGCTCGTTGAAATGGTGTCAATTGGTCTAAGCTAATTTCCTGCAAACCGTCAGGTTTGGCAGATTGCGCTATGAAAAGGTCATTTTTTTCGAACAGAAAAGTTTGATTCAAGGACATTGCTTACCAGTTTCTTTCTTCAATATGTCTTCGTAAGTCGGTCAGCATGTTCTTTAACGATCGTCAAAACATTAGAGTCCAAACCGACGGCAATACTATCAACGGCATATCCGCTTTTGGCCATTTCCCAACTTCGGCATTTTCAATCACAACAAACGTCAACAGATTAATCAGTAAATATAAAAATCCCCACAACCATACCAAGTAGTGTTTCAAAATAAATACCTCTATAATATTACTTTATACATATGAATGTCGGTGTAGTAAAATTGCAGACACCATCACACTAAAAGGAAAAATGGATACTCTCAGCTACTGTTAGCTGAAAGATGTATAGTTTACTTGACATGATAATTGCAGAAATTCCTTCTTACCTTGGAGGCGTTTTTTGTTGTCGATGTTGTTTCAATTTAGTTAGACGAAGGAAAGCACAATTTAGTTTGAGAAATTGAGAGATTTTTCTAGAAATCAAGCACAATTAATTCCTTGTGTTTTTGTTTTAAACTAAAATAATATCTCTCTTTCGATTCAGTTACTGAAATTGCTAATTTTAATAATGTTAGGCAGTCAGGAAGTATGGCAATGAGGATCGACAGTTTTTTATACTTAACGCAACCATGAGTAGATCTAAAATTAGCGAGGAATCATGATATATGAGTAATAGGGTTTTAGTAACAGGAGCATCCAGTTTTATAGGCAGTCATGTAGTTTTAAATCTGCTGCAAAAAGGGTATTTGGTTAGAGGAACTCTGAGGGATTTATCAAAGAAAAATGAGGTTATAGAAACAACGTCTGAAAATTACAATGGCGATATCAACGATCGTTTGGAATTTGTAAAGGCAAACCTATTAGAAGATGATGGATGGAGTAAAGCTGCAATTGGTTGTGATTACATAATACATCTTGCATCCCCTTTTCCATTAGCTGAACCTACAGATGAAAATGATGTTATCATTCCCGCCAAAGATGGGACACTACGTATTCTTCGAGCTGCTCAAAAAGCAAAAATTAAGAAATTTATTTTGACATCTTCTAATGCTGCTATTTTCTATGGTCACAAAGATTACACCAAAGTTTATGATGAAAATGACTGGACAGATATTTCTAAACCAATTGGTGCTTACTTAAAGAGTAAAACCATAGCCGAAAAAGCGGCCTGGGATTTTGTTGACAACTTGAATGAAAACGAACAGTTTGAATTTTGCACTATTAATCCAAACGTTGTTTTGGGACCTCTTTTAAGTAAGCGAGTATCTACTTCTACTGAGATCATTCGGATTCTTCTTAACAAACAATATCCAGCTTTGCCAAGGGTTGGGTTCCTACCTGTAGATGTCAGAGATGTTGCTTCTTTGCATGTTGAAGCACTCACCAATCCCGAAGTAAATAGACGAAGGCTTATATGTGCGTCAACAAACATATGGCTTGTAGATATAGCAAAAATTCTTAGGTCCAATGGATATAACGTGACAACTAAACAGATGCCCAATTTCTTGTTAAAGTTGCTTTCGATTTTTGATCCAACTCTCAAACTGATTGTGAAGGAATTAGATATAGAGAGGAAAATAGACACCTCTGAAACCCAAAGAATTTTCAATTGGACAACAAAAACGCATGAGGAAATGATCCTCTCGACAGCGAAAAGCTTGGTCGATCGAGATTTGGTATCCATAAAATAATCTTAGTGTTGGCTAATTTATTGAAGGAGGAAAAAGTGCGAATTGCTTATGCTCGACATGAAGAGATGACAGAAATCGATAACGTTCTATGGTAGTGATAGTTCAATATTGTTAAAAGGTTATTTAAAAATAAGGGTTTCCAAACACCTTGGCGTTTTATTCACGCTGCCATATTCTGCCTGATGGGGGAATTGGTCATCACTGCCACAATAATTGTGAGCAGATTGTTGGAGGTGCGGCCGCTTCTCCTATGCTAAGGAGAATCACACGCTATATGCAATCAGACAAATCGAGAGACTCCATTTTTTTAATTTTAATGTCGTTGCAGTTGGACAATCCGTTGATTCAAGAGATTTTGGTGATGATTGTGTAGAAGCATCGATGGAGTCAACTGATCGACTTCCCATTGGCAGGTTGGATCGAATCAACATGGCTATGGCTCAAGTCACTGATAATCCCGCTATGGCTGAGGAAGCTTCCATTCATCAGGAGGCTAAACAACAACTCCATAGCTATCTCCGTTCCAACATTCAGCCTCTCATGCAAACTGGGAAACCGCTGGGTTTGAAGGATATTCTACATCGTGTTACTATCCGGAAACCTAAACTTGTTCAGCAACTGGGCAAGCAGCAAGTTCAACACATGGTTCAAATGCTTCTTGATCAATAACTCTGCAAGCTTAGAGGATCACTGATATGGCCGACGTCTTCATCTCATATTCTCGTAAAGATATCCAGTTCGCTCAACGCATTCACCATGAATTGGAAGCCAGAGACCGTCAACCTTGGGTCGACTGGCAGGATATACCTCCCACTTCAGAATGGCTGGATGAAGTCTATGCCGGCATTCAGGAAGCAGATACTTTCCTATTTATTATTAGCCCTGATTCAGTAGTCTCCGAGATCTGTATTCTGGAGATAGAACACGCCATCCAACACAATAAGCGGTTGGTGCCTGTAGTTTGGCGTGATGTGGAAGATGATCAAGTGCATTCTGCCATGTCAGCCCATAACTGGGTATTCCTGAGGGAAGAAGATGACTTTGAGGCTAACGTAGAGTTACTGATAAGTGCTCTAGACACTGACTTGGACTATGTCCGAGAGCACACACGTTTGCTAACACTGGCCATTGAGTGGGATAAGAACCAACGTAGAAGAAGTGCTGTGTTGCGTGGACAAGAACTTCAAACAGCCGAAGGATGGTTACGGCAAAGTGGCTCCAAAGATCCTCAACCCACTGAATTGCACCGGGAGTACCTGATCTTCAGCCGAACTGCAGTTGATCGACTGCAGAGGTTGGTGATATCAAGTGTTACTGTCGCCTTTGTACTGATGATGGGGGTGTCAGTGTTTGCTTTTTATCAACGTAACCAATCGGAAAAACAACGTAGAGAAGCTGATGCTCAACGACAACTGGCAGAAAAAACAACTCGGATTGCTACTGCCCAATCTTTGGCAGCATTTGCCTTAGCCGAAATGGAAACTGCCCCTGAACTCAGCCTGCTTTTGGCAACTGAGTCTGTTAAGACCATGTATGATGTGAATGATCCAGTTTTACCTTTGTCAAATACTGTCTTACATCAAATGATAATCAAATCAAGAGTTAGATTGACTCTCAAAGGTCATGGTGTGGTTTTGTCAGCCTCCTATAGTGCAGATGGGAAACGTATAGTGACGGGTAGTTGGGATAAGACAGCCAAGGTATGGGATGCAAATACAGGCCAGGAACTGATGACTCTGAAAGGTCATGAGGGTGGGGTCATATCGGCTTCCTACAATCCGGATGGCCAGCGTATAGTGACGGGTAATAGTGATAAAACAGCCAAGGTGTGGGATGCTAAGACTGGCACCGAACTGATGACTCTAACGGGCCATGAGGGTGGGCTCAGGTCAGCGGTCTATAGCTCCAATGGTGCTCGTATAGTGACGGCTAGTTCTGATAGAACAGCCAAGGTGTGGGATGCAAATACAGGCCAGGAACTGATGACTCTCAAAGGCCATGAGGGTCAGGTTTGGTCAGCGGCCTATAGTGCAGATGGCCAGCGTATAGTGACAGCTAGTTTTGATAAAACAGCCAAGGTGTGGGATGCTGATACAGGTCAGGAACTGATGACTCTAGGCCATGATGATAGGGTCTGGTCAGCGGCCTATAGTGCAGATGGTTCTCGTATAGTGACTGCTAGTGGTGATCCAACAGCCAAGGTGTGGGATGCTAAGACTGGACAGGAACTGTTGACTCTCAAAGGCCATGAGGGTCAGGTTTGGTCAGCGGCCTATAGTGCAGATGGCCAGCGTATAGTGACGGCTAGTTGGGATAAAACAGCCAAGGTGTGGGATGCTAAGACTGGCCAGGAACTGATGACTCTAACAGGCCATGAGGGTGGGCTCAGGTCAGCGGTCTATAGCTCCAATGGTGCTCGTATAGTGACGGCTAGTGGTGATAAAACAGCCAAGGTGTGGGATGCAAATACAGGCCAGGAACTGTTGACTCTCAAAGGCCATGAGAATCAGGTTTGGTCAGCGGCCTATAGTGCAGATGGCCAGCGTATAGTGACGGCTAGTTGGGATAGAACAGCCAAGGTATGGAATGCTGATACAGGTCAGGAACTGTTGACTCTGAAAGGTCATGATAGTGGGGTCAACTCAGCGGCCTACAGTTCGGATGGTCAGTGGATAGTAACGGGTAGTGGTGACAAAACAGCCAAGGTGTGGGATGCTAAGACTGGAAAGGAACTGATAACTCTGAAAGGCCATGAGAGTGGGCTTATGTCAGCCGCCTATAGTCCAGGTGGAAAAAGAATCGCTACCGCAGGCGGAGATGGTATTGTCCAAATCTACACTACAGACATGGAAGAACTGCTGCAAATCGCCGAAAGCCGAGTCACTCGCCAACTGACAGCCGAGGAAAAAGAGAAGTATGGGGTCTTGGATTTGAACTGATATAGCTCAAGTCACTGATAATCCCGCTATGGCTGACGGGTCTTCCATTCATCAGGACGCTAAACAGAAACTCAATAGCTATCTCCGTACTAACATTCAGCCTCTCATGCAAATTGGGAGACCTCTGGATTTGAAGGAGATTATGCATCGTGTTAATATCAGGAAACCTAAACTGGTTCAGCAGCTGGGCAATCAGCAGGTCCAACACATGGCTCAATTTCTTCTTGATCAATAACTCTGTTGGAGGGTGATTGATGATGAAACTAGACAAAATGAAATTCTGGATAGCACGTCTGATTTACAAGGTAGGGATGTACGGAACTATATGCCTGTGTTCAATCTAAAAAAACATGGGGCAAGAATTACTCACTTTAACTGGCCACAATAATTCGGCACAGGTGGAAAGAGGGTTTTTCCTGTTTACCTAACAGTCTATCGCAACACGATTGCCCGTAATAATAGATTCTTGAATAGCCATGGCCATGGCTGTGGCTATTAATCCATCTTCCGGTGTTGCAGCTACAGGGTCACCCCTTCGAACGGTGTTGAAGAATGCACGCATATTGTACTCCATCAGGGTGAATCGCTCAGGCGCTTGAAACCTCTCGACGGTAGATTCTTGGGCTTCCCTTAGAGCCCATTCCAGCGTATCTGGCAGCCATTGCGCTCCGCTTATGCGTGCCAGTCCGTTCTCTGTCCAAATCTCCAGCAGATGTCCGCCATCAGCACTAGCAGCACCGATTCCACCACAGGTCAGCGAAGCAGAGGCCCCAGATTCAAACTCAATGACGGCGGCGGCCGCGTCGGGCATTGGGCTACCTCTGAAGGATCCGCCAAATGAGAATGCTGATTTGGGCCGGCCCAGTAAAAATGCCAACGTGTCGAAAAGATGTACATAGCACTCGTTGAGAAGCCCATTGTGATTTTCTGGATCCCAATGTTTTGACTTTGGGGGAGGGCACCAACCCATCATCAGATTGGCATTCGCTATCCACCCTTTGCCCAGATTGCCTGTCATCAGTTCTCGCAACCGCACCATTGCCGGCATACAACGGATCGGAAATTCGATCTGACAGGGTGCATCAAAACTGTGGCACAATTCAACCAGTTCTCTTCCAATTTGGACATTGCCGGCCCAGGGCTTCTCGATCAGCATTGGCAGGCCTCTGTTGCCGGCCGATTCGATCAGCGCCCGGCGGTGTTTGGGCATGACCGCCAGTGCGATCGCGTCCAGCGACTCATCATCCATCATTTGGTCCGCATCTTGGTAAAGCCTGAGATCATTTTCCTTCTCATAGGCTTCGGCACCACCCATACTGTCCAGGCGAGCAGGCATATTCTCAGCCGCGGCTACAACCTGGGCGCCCTCGATTTTCTTCACCGTTTCCACCATCCATTGACCCAGACCCAGGCCAACAATGCCAAGCTTAATAGATGCCATCTCAACTCCTTTGGCTAAGGTTATATCCTGACTGCGGTCGATTTCCAGCGACGACTTTATACCTTTACCCATCTCTCCTCCTTATGACTTCTTAAAATGGCCTCGCATAACACAATCTCTTTGTGCCCCTCAGCAAAGGTCGGAAATGTGGCTGGGGCGGAAAAATCACCGTTGGTGATATAGTCGTAAAAGGCCTTGAAGCACTGCTTGAAACTATCGTCGTAACCCTCATTGTGTCCCCCTGGATAGCTGATGAAGGCGCGGGCGGCATCTGAAACCAGTCCCGGATCGCGCATCAACCATTCGTTGGGCTGGTTGCGATGGCCAATCCAGAGGTCGTTGGGCTGCTCGCTGTTCCAGGCCACAGCGCGTTCGGAGCCGGCAATTTCATAGCGGAGGCAGTTTTTGCGTCCCGAGGTGACCTGAGAGACCCACAGAGAACCGTGAGCCCCACCTTTGAAGCGCAAAAGCACCGCCCCACTGTCATCGGTCTGGATCTCTACAGATTCGGTGGTTTCGATATCCCGGACTTGGCCAGAAAAAGTTTCAATCTCACCTTCCGGGCGCTGGCGGACCGGGTGAACGGTTTTCAGATTGGCACAAACGGACGCCACTTCCAGACCGGTAATAGTCTGAACCAGATCGAGCCAATGGGTGCCGATGTCGGCGACAGCACGCAGAGTACCGCCTTCCTCAGCCAGCACACGCCAGTTGTAATCGGTAGGGTAAAGAAGCCAGTCCTGGACGTAGCTGCCATAGATGGAATTGATAGCCCCCAATTCGCCAGTTAGAATACGACTACGGGCCTCGATATTCAGCGGATAGTAACGAATATTATAGTTGACACCTGCAGCCACCTCGCATCGGGTTGCCAGATCGACCAGGGCGGATGACTCCTGTGTGGTCATCGCCAGCGGCTTTTCACAGAGCACATGTTTGCCAGCTTGGAGTGCTTGCGATGCCTGCTCGAAGTGGAATCGATTGGGCGTGGTAATGTGAACGACCTGGATTGCCTCATCTGACAGAACCTCATTGTAATCCGAGTAGGCTTTTGCGAGACCCAAGGCCTCTGCAGCCCGACGGGATTTTTCAGGTGACGAGCCCAAGATTCCATAAACCTGGACGCCCAGGCGGCGCAGGGCTTCGGTGTGAACTGGCCCCATGAATCCGGTACCGATGATGGCTGTGGCCAGATTGTTTGCCATGTTGCGCTCCCTACTATAGACCTGCTTCTTCGGCCCAGCGTCGAATATGCCTCACGGAGGCTTTTAGGTTCACCGGTGGTGTGTGCTCAATAATCAAGCCATCTAGACCCAACATCTCTTCTAACAATCGTAAATATGTAATATAGTCCATACACCTCTCCCCGCTGGACACGCCTCCACATGAAAGTTTAACATATTTTTAGCATCACATCATCTTTGGTATGAGCCCTCACAATCATATCCCGCAGAATGCGAAAGCCAGTCTCTTAATAATGATCGAAAGTAGCCATGTTTGTTCCGTTCATCTGAATCTGCAGTCCAGACGAACCAATGGTTGCCAACAACGCAGATGTCTTTCGGAATAGACAATTGAGTCGAAATATGTTAGCGTTAAAGAGGGCCTAATCGATTAGGCTCTGCAGCAGAGCAGTTTCCGGCAATCACTGTCGACGTGGAGGCTCGCGCTTCGGCGGGCGGGGACCAGACGGGTAGTAGTTTCGAGCCGAAGTACCGGGCAAGTTGAAGCGATTGAGGTCCTGATGTCGCATCACGTGTACCATCGTCTGTCCTCTAGACAAAAACGAGGACGAGGCGCTGGTCACAAGAGCCGACTGGATGTACGACAAGATCGAATGGGCTGCGGTTGACGATAGGGAGAAGCACTTCGTTGAGTGAGTGCGCCATGGTGTTGCGCCGTCGTGTGACGCGGAAGACGACCTCAACTGCATGCGTATCTCGGGTAGCCTGAAGAAATCCACAGAAACCGGCCAAGCCAAGGCCTGCTGAGCTGACGCTGTCATTAGGCCACCATTGGGGCTGCGCCGGTCATTGGGCCAGAGCTCCTGGGCAATAAACTAACAGTGTCCGCACTGCGGACGAAATGAGGCGCCTGCAAGCGCAAGGAGAGGAGTCGATGTCGAAGTTGAAGATGATACAGGTCGGTACCGGCGGCTGGGGTAAATCCTGGTTGCCCTTCCTGCTGGATTCCCCCGACTGGGAATTAGCCGCCCTGGTAAGCCGGGGCGGCGCGAATCTCGAACAGGCCCGGGCAAAAACCTGCGTTGCAGAGTCCGCATGCTACTCGAGCCTGGAGCAAGCGTTGGAGACAGATGCCGACGCAGTCCTAGTCACCACCCCGCATTCCCTACACGTGGACATGTGTCGGCAGGCGTTGGAGGCGGGCAAACACGTGCTCTGTGAGAAGCCGTTCAGCGACCGCTTCGAGACGGCCAAGGAATTGGTGGCCTTCTCGGATACGACGGACTGGGTGCTGGCCATCAGCCAGAATTTCCGGTACCGGCTCGGGTTGCACCAGCTCAAGGCGTTGGTCGATACCGGCGCCGGCTGCATCGACTCAATGCAGGTTGACATCCGCGAGCCGCAGGGGCCGTGGATCACGCAGGGCTGGCGCGGCAAACAGACAGTGAGTCCCCTACTCTCGGAGGTGCTCATTCACCAGGTGGACATGGCCCGTTTCTTGTGCGGGGCCGACCCGGTGAGTGTCTACTGCCGGTCGTGGAACCCGTCCTGGTCCATCACGCAGGGCGACGCCAGTGCCGATGTGCTGGTGACGTTCAGCAACGGGAGCCGGCTGACCTACGGCGGCACCTGGGCCACGCGGGGCGGGGCCACGCCGTGGGACGGGGACTGGCGCATCCGTTACGAAAACGCTGTCGCCACCTGGGCCGGCGAAGACGTTACCGTGCTGCCTGGGGACGCGGCGACCGGACTGGAAGTTCCCGGAGTGCCCAGTTTTGTAGGGCATGACCGCACCGGTGTCCTGATGGACTTCGCCCGGGCGGTGCGTGGAGAGGCGCCGTTCCCAACGGACGGTCAGGACAATCTGCCTAGCCTAGCCATCATCTTCGCGGCGATGCTGTCGGCGGCGGATGAGCGCATTGTGACCATCGACGAGATCATGGAGACGTGAGATGAGATATGGATTCCTGGGACAGTTTCCTGAGGCCAGGCAGATTGCCGGCGA
>Ga0066834_10001451_pt1 | contig 10686 bp, 7 predicted proteins | sample ETNtaG_30_FD_66729 | JGI IMG/M metagenome (GOLD analysis project Ga0066834, IMG submission 66729) | Marine microbial and viral communities from oxygen minimum zone, Eastern Pacific Ocean - ETNP201306PF43B | ecosystem: Environmental > Aquatic > Marine > Oceanic | place: Pacific Ocean: Eastern... | reverse complement strand
TTTTTATTAAGATCAAAATCATTCTTTAAAGATGATAATCAACTAAATAAACATTAAAACAATGGAAACGCATCAAGTGTTTCCCTTAACAACAGGCTAGATTTCAATTGTTTTGACCACTTTTTGATTGATCTGGATCTCCTCTTCATTAGGAATTTCCTCTTCAAGAATCTATTTATTCATTATTACAGTAGTTAAATGTTTACAATCTTGGTTCCTTTTGTCATGTTATTGAATATCTGTTCTAATGTGGCCTGCTTAATTGAGTACTACTAAATAGATAGAGCTTCTTTGCTATTCTCAATCCTCCCAAAGACGTTCGATAATAAATCACTTTTGTGGATTTTGAACCTGAAGAATGAGGCGTAGTGCTCAATGATGGTTGTCTAACCAAAATTTGTTATCAGAAAGTGCTTCAAAAGTTAAGATGATTGCAGTAAGTTTTACCAATATCTGATTCCCGATTTTTTCGATGTAAACGTATTCGATCAATGTTTCGATGTAAATTTGCTAGTCCTTGCTTAGAGATAGCTGAATGGAGGATCCAAATCCGTTATGGCGAATCTCTTCGAACATTTAGGTGTTTCCGCCCAGTTACAGTATCAGTGATTCGACTTCTTCTTAAAAGACATTCCACTCTAAAAAAATAATTCAACCATCATAACTGTTACTTTTCACTTTCCCAATGCTTTCAAGCGATTTAGCAAAAATTTCCTCATTGATTTTGATAGTTTTAATATCGATTTCAAAGCCCTTCCCGAACTTGTCCTTAAGCTTCTGCTTGTTTCCGATGCATTTAAGCTCACCATCAACTATGATAGCAATTCGCTTTGATAGAGCCTCAGCTTCTTCCATCGAATGGGTCGTCAGGATAACTGAAGCCTGCTTTTTCTTGGAGGAAATACGGGATATAACGTTCCACATGTCGCGACGAGCCTCAGGGTCCATTCCGGTCGAGGGTTCGTCAAGAAGAATGATAGGCGGGTTGCCAATCATAGCCTGTGCGACCATTAGTTTCCTCTTGTTGCCGCCGCTGTAAGATCCGGCCACCTTATCGGCATAAATGGTCAGCCCCATTTCCTTGATCTTCTAGTTTACCATCCTAGTCCTTGTCTTTAGCTCGATTCCTTTGATTGATGCAAACAAATGAAGATGTTCTCTTGCAGTTAGATTATCTAAGATAGCATTGTCCTGAGGGCAATAACCGATCAGCATTCTAGCCTACTACATTTGCTAAGGGATGATGAATCCTCCTATTGTCGCCTGCCCATCTGTAGGATTGATATCTCCTGTCAACATCTTGAAAATGGTTGATTTGCCGGCTCCATTAATTCCTAAAAGTGAAAAGCATTCACCTTGATCTATCGCAAACGAAACGTTCTTAACCGCAACCTTGAACATATTTGCGCTCAGTGGATAGACTTTTCTGATCCTTTGGAGTCTGATCTTTGAGTCATTTGGTAATTGTGCCATCACTCTCTTTTCTTCGGCTAGAACATCGTTATCTTGGAACTTGTAGGGCTTTGCTTTGATGAGATCTTTCTTAACAAGAAGATTGGTGAACCACTTAACGTTCTTGAGCCTCTCCAATGATATTAGAAGGAAGAACATAAAGAAGATCTGCACTATCATCATCCAATAGTCGCCACCACATATTCTGTAATCCCAAAGGGACAAAAGTTCTTTCTCTTTGTAAATATAAGTCAGTTGAGTTCGGGATGAAAGACTTAATAAAGCACTCGCAAAGTTAAATGGAGGCAGAATCAGCCTAAACAGCCAAGGCAAATTGTTCCCATACCACTTAGTGCTCTCAAAAGTTCGAAAGATAAACAAAATCATAGTCAGCATCATTCCTCCAAGAAACGAAATCAAAAACATTACTGTCTATGAGTTTGCCGCCTCTTCGAACTTGAAAGACATGACATAACAGAACATGATAAGTGCAAAACCATGTGTGAAAGTGAGAAGCCATATGAATTATTCTCCACCATCATCAAGGAATATTCGTATGTCATAGTATTTGATAATTAGTGGAACAGCTAGCGCAAAAGGAATAAATTTTAGATAATCCATGACAAAGTTTGCTAGCCAGTAGGCATTTAAGGACACGCCAGAAACAATTTGCTAATGTTTGATATTCTTTTCCCTTTCCATTACAAGGAATTGAGTAATCAATGCAGGGATAAAAGCTATGCCCATTGCTAGATATGAGATCAAATTCATACCTTAAATATTCTGTGTAAGCGACTCATCAAAAAACGAATAGACAAAAGGATATATTCCTAGCTTAATCTCAGCATTGGGGTTATTAGTAGCCTTCTTTAGGATAGCGCTATTCATCTTATTAAGATAATAAACAGTAGACGCCTATCCAGTTGAGTTTGCAAAGAGACTGTAAGAGTAAGTATCATCTACTTTAGGATCAACAAAGTAACTGCCCATTCTGACAGGAGAAATTTGTCTGGAATTGAAAATCTAATTTTCGAGTTCATATTCATTATTTGCAGGAGAAGTTTAAAACTAAAAGTATTCGGAAGAGAATCCGGAACTATAAGATTCTTGCCCAGAGTTGATTATAACATTCTGTGGAGTTGGATAATATCCTTCATCTGTAAGATCAATATTTGGTGAAGGCACAACCCAGGTTACATTGGAGAAGACAACTCCCAAGAAGAGCATGATTATTGGCATGACAATCTCAAAGAAGAGCTCTGCTCTTGCCCTGCTAAAGTGGTAGTAACGTTTTGTGAACATAGCTTTGAACTACATGTTGAATAACTTACCTTTGTCTTTGACTTTAATGTCCTTGAGTGTAAATTCATCAACTCGATCAGTATCAGTTGAGAATTTTCTCACTGGTGTAACATCTTTATCATCTATCTCAACTTTAAGTTCCTGTTAGACTATTTACTTCTTTTTCATCCTTGAGATCCCTTAGATAGAATCAATCCCCTCTGCTACTTTGAGAAATACCTCTTCGAGCGAGGTCACTGAGATTCCAAAGTTCTAAATGCCAAGCTAATCTTTTTGCTGTTCCAGTCCCTTAAAAAGAACTGCGAAGTTTTTGAGATTATTGTTTGGAAGAGTGAAAATTAGCTCATTTGAGAAGTCTTATGGTTCGAATTTTGCGTTTTGAATTTTACTTGTTATCAAGTCAGAAATCTGTTTGTAATCTTATTTGTCAGTTTTGAGAGTTATATTTAGCGAATAGCCAACTCCGAATGTTTTCTTGAGGTAAAGGGAACTCCCACAGGTTTTTATCTTTCCCTCGCCCATAATGGCGATTCTATCCCCAAGATAGTCAGCCTCATCCATGTAATGAGTAGTAAGGATAACTATCCTATTCTGCTTGTAAAGCTTCAACATGTCCCACAGAAGTCGTTTTGACTAGATATCCAGCCCAGAACTTGGTTCATCGAGAAATATGATCTATGGATCACCGATAAAAGATAACGCAACAGAAACTTTTCTCTTCTGGCCTCCGCTAAGATGCTGTACTTGCATATTCTTGAATTTATGCATTTCTAGGTCATTCAATAGCTATTATATCTAATTTTCAGCATTGTTCTTTGTCATATTCTTAAACTTTGCAAAAATCCGGAGATGCTCTAGAACCGTTAGCTGATCATATAGAATATCATGCTATGGACACAGGCCGATATGTTAACGTATTGAATCCATATTATGTCTTATGTCCTATTTCAATAAGTAAGCATTTCCTTTAGTTGGAGTTAGCATGCCTACTAACATGTTTAGGAGAGTTGTTTTCCCTGCACCATTGTGACCAAGTAAGGCAAATATTTATCCTCTATAAATTTTGAGGCTGACTCCATTCACTGCAATTGTACCGTTACTGAACTCCTTGACAATGTTGTTGATTATCATCACAGAATTGTTCTTTTCTTACTCAAGTAGTCCTTAGTCGGTAATGACTTCATTGAACTTAATGTTGCTTTCTTGCTCCTTTATCCTTTGGTACTCCTTTTGAATTACAGCTTTTGGTACAACATGTTTTTTCTTCCAAAGGAAGTTCCAATCCCTTGATGTTCCATATTCCTTATTGAGGACTAACTCCAGATAGATACCAAGAGAAAAGAAGAAAACAATTTGCACAGTGTTCCAGAAGAAAGGAAAGGCCATGTTCATATTCTTGTACTCAAAAGTAAACATATTGTCCCATTGAAGTCCCTCACCTGCTGCATCCAATACCAAAACATTATCTCCAGCAAATGCAGTAGCTATGAATGGATTGACAGAAATCCAAAACATATCATTTGTATCAAACTTGGCCTTGTTGGCCCAGACTAGGTCATGCATTACGGCTTCAAAGAATTTCCAGGAAATTGCAATTATGATCCCAACTTTGGCTTTTGTGAATAATGCACTCAAAAATATTGCCATTGAAAAGAGGGTCATCAAATATAGCCAAAACCAAAGGAAAATGATATAAGGATTGGAGTTCACTGCTATTAAACTGAATATATATGTTATAAGAATCGCCATTAGAGTAAAGTACATAAAATAGTGAAAAAGCCATGACGAAAAGTAAGCCGATTCAGTTAGTCCCATTATCTTCATCGATTCCTTTATCTTCTTTTCCTTTTCTTTGAGAAGATAGTAGAGGAACCGACAAAATGGAAGCAAAAATGGCATGAGAAACTGCGGTACCATGAATGTCTGCATAGAGTAGGGAAAAGTATCAAAGGTATAGGAAGGAGTTTTCATTGGAACTATTTTTGTATCTATTCTGGCGCTTGAAGTGGTTTCTTGCTTAAGAATAAGATTATCAATCCAAGTCTAAACTCTTAGAACACTAGAGTTGAAATACATATCAATTGTCTTCAGATTTCCTCTTTCAAAATTTTATTAAATTATGAAAAATTACTTTTAAATAGGATCAATGGCTCCATGAATGGGATCAGGAATGTCTAGTCCTAAACTGTTGAGGCCTCCTGACATCTGGTCCTGTAAATTGCTTGCATTGTAACGAAGCTTATAGCTGTATTTCCCAAATGTATAAGAATCAAAAGCCACGCCAAAACAAAGAAAAGGTTTCTCTATTCCATACTCTATATTCCTTATATAGTTATCGATTGCTTCATTGTTATCAAAATACTAAAATTCTGTAAGCTTTGTCCCTTCTCTGATCCAAAGTTCGAGGTTTTCAGTAACTGGAATCCTCGGAGCCAGTGCAACAATATGCTTTGTTATGCTACAGTTCCTTTTTTTGAATTATTGAAAAATTATAATGAAAATTACTTGAAATGTTCTGAGGTGATTACTGGTTTCCCTTCCAACTACTTAATTTGATTGAACTATAAATACGATATCTCTGGTATCTTCAATATGCTGTCATCTGGCTTCAGTGCCAAAAACATGTATGCGAACAAGAATGGAAAGAGTATTTCGCAACATGATCCGCACCATCCCCGCTTCCAAATGATGAAGTTCTTTTACGATAATGCACGAAATTGGTTTGTGAAACCCATTTTTGGATAAGTGAGTATTTATTAATTTTTAAATTTTTTATGACGTCAAAAAATTTCGAATTTTTTGAATTCAAAATTATTTATTAAATTTGAAATTTTTAAACAAAATAAGATCATAAGATAATATGTAAAAACGTGACTTTATCAATGTTTGGTTCTGAAATAATCTCTTTAAACATTTGTAAAACAGTCTTCAAAGGTATTTGTTGCCCGCTTTTCCAACTTTTTCAAACGTAAAAGCCTTATTCCTTCGAGTTTTGGTTTGTAACAATATCCAGTTAACATGTCCATATTGGTCCTTGCATCAGCGTTTCTGAAGAACTGATGTTTGTCCTAGGAAAAATGCTTAAATACATTTTTACTCAAAGTTCTTCAACAATTAAGCAAAGAGAATTAACATTACTTTTAGCTTAATGGCACTTTTTTTGGGGTAACAAAAGCTTTTTACCACTTGTTAAATCTTTTTGAAACTTTGTTAAATGGTTTAATTTTCTTTATTTTCTTTAAGGTGTGTTTTGATATTGTGAAAGAAGAACGTTTCACATCTAGACTTTTTGTATTTTGGATTTTATGTGAGTTCTTTCTTTTGGAATTTTGATGGTCTGGTCGAAATCTAAAGCACTTTTGGCGGTAGAATTAGGTTGTTGGTTGCTTGATCTGGTTCTTTTGAGATTGAAGCAATTTTGCTAGATTTGATTGGTTGAATTTTATCTTCGTTAGGATTGGTGTCTTTTCCCTTTTTGTAAATTTAAGTTTGGTCTGTGAAAGAGAGCGTGTATCAGATATTTATTGGAACTTCTTCTTAAATTTGATTTAAGGCAACACTTTCTGACTTTTGACTTAGATTTTCTAAATGGTCTAAGTGTGAATTGAACAAAAGGAGCGCTTTGTTGAGTTGGGAGTCTGGTTTTCTGAATGCACTTGATCCAAATCTTCCTTCACATTAGTAGAGTATTTCCACCTAATATCAGGCAGAACCCCACTTTTCAGAAATTCATCCCTTTCCTTATTTCTCCCTTAATGCACCTTTTTGAAATCCGTTAAGCTCTTCACACACCTCAACTTCTTCTTAATAATCTTTTCCTTCTGTTTGTAGCTAATTTTCCTCGGTGACCGTCTACTTCTGAGGCGTTTCTTCTTATTTATGGAAAATTTATCCTGAGGATGTTCCAAGTACTTGTAGAATTTTAAAAGTTGGGATTTAAAGTCTAAAAATGTGAGGATTTATATTAAGAGGATGGAACTTTCATTTGGTATGGCCTGTTATCTTGAGGTTTAAATAATATTCAAAGCTTTGTTGAAGGTCTTTCCATATTTTCACATGAGATAGGAGATGATAATGGCTACAGATCTAGACTTTCCTTTCATGCTAGGAAAATTAGATGAGTAAATTTAATCATACCTAAACACCAAAATGCTACCTTTCTGACTTAAAGATATAGCAATGAACTAATTAGTTGTTGATAAATATTATTGAATATTTTGGTTAAGTGTGTCTTTAATAGGTACATTCAGACATTAAAAATCCTGTAAGAATAATTGGTGTAAAAAGGGTAGTACGTTAGCGAATATATTTGTGTTGAACATTGTTGCATTAATTATATGAGTGATACTAGTTCGTTTTAATTATGCTCTTCCTAAAGCTATTTATCATGTTCCCAAGTATAACCCATCAATTATTTTAATCGGCTATATATTTGCTCCCATTGGCTATTTAGTTATTCTTATTTGCTAATCCTGTAAAGTATCTTCCATTTTTCACTTAATTTGTAAAAAATAAAATTTTGATAATTATTTATTCTCAAAAATAATTCATTTTTAAATTTAAATTTAAAATTGGGTTTTGCTGTTTTTCAATTTTGAAAATATCCCAAAAATCAAAATTAACCTTAAAAGACCCACCTCAAACGTTGCTTAATAATGTGACTTCCTCATTTTCTTGCCCTAAGCTAGAGAAGAAATCCCCAATATTTTCCGAAAGATTATTCTTTCTAAAACTTTTAAATTATAACACATTTTCTCTTTCGTTTCAGGTGGAAAACAGCGGTCTAAAACGACATTACATTACTGATTCAATTTAAAAAATTCATTTCAAATAGTTTTAATGATAAAAATTATAGAGAATTAAAAAATCTCAGCCAAGAGGAGAATCTATTCCAAATGACCTGCAATTTACTCATTTCAGCAAGGGTTCCGTTTACTAATTCATTACTTTTTCCCTTTGCTCAACAATCCTAATATCGCTTTAAAAAATCAAAAGTCAAAACGAAAGACTTACACAAAAGGCTTGATGACCACTTTGATCCTTCTTTGTTGGTGTTTAAATATAACCGATTAGTTTTGGAACTTTGTATCAGTCTGTAACGAATATTTTGTCTTTAGCATTGGCGACACATTTAGAGATAAGACTTGCTTATTTCTCTTGACTCGCCTAAGCGAGTGATAATACCTGTTATTGTGGTCCTCAAAAGTGATAATCTGCTTGGCACCGTTTATTAGCTCAGAGAGGGAGTATTTATTAACGCTTCTACCTCTTTTGTTATGATAGGACTTTGTTATCTTCCTGGGTTTTAGTGTTAATGGTGTGAGCAACATTTTGAAGTACTAAGCTTGACTCATCCCTTGGATAATTCGTTTTCTCTACTCTCTTCTTTATTTAAAAGTGAGAGGATTTCGAATGTTTTATTAAGGTTTTGGCGGCTTATCTCCTATTGATTTCTTGCCATGAGATTCCAAATTGAAAAACTTGCTCTTAGCTACCTACTTCTTCACCAATTTCCTAATTGATGGCGTATTACTGAGATATTTGCTCTGCATTTGACCCTTGCTTAGCTTTTTCTTTGCAATTGGCGTATTTTGTGCCGAATAGAAATCATGCATAACATGTTAAAAATGGTTCCGTTTCTATTTCAGGATAAGCTTTGGACTATTTCGTTTTTGTTAAAGAAAACCCTTCTTGAGCATTATTGTCAAATCATAGCTCTGTTTAACAGTATTCGATGAGTTGCTGGTAGGGAAGTTCTCATTCAATCCAAATCGGCCTTAAAATATCAGTTATTTAGCATAAAATAGTTTACTCTTCTTCAACTTAGGCTTGAACGGCTTCTTCATGCTCAGGAACTTGAAATCGAACTTCTTCTTTTTCAAGTTATTGTAAGAACGAGTCATCTTCTCATTAAATTATGCTTTCCTGATCTTTTCCAAGTTGCTGGAATGGTATTGCTCTTCCTCTTCTGAAAGAATGTCCTTTAGTCTGGTGTTCAACTCAGGAAATACTGTTATGGAAGGAATTTTGCTTACTTAATTCATTGGCTCTGGCTCTTCTTTATTTTCACTAAATTTTTCTTCTTCCTCAATTCTCTTAAACTCCAAAATCCTCAATTTTTTCTATGACGTTGATGTCTTGGCCGTAGCTTAGTCATTATCCAACAAAGCAAGCGTTTTACACTTTTTTAATTCATTTTTAATCAATGGCCTGCCAAGTTCCTTTTGTATATTGTTACATCTTTTTCGAAAGGCTGCCCATTCGTCCTTGAAAATGTCCTTAAGAGCTTCCTGCTTCTTCTTTTCCTTTTCCTTCTTATCAGCCTTTATGACTTGCATTGCCCGTCTGATGTGAGAAAACTTCGACTCAGGTTTTTTCGTCTTCAGAGAAAAGTAATTCTGGAAGGAAAACAAAACGACTTATTGGTGAATGTCTTCACGGTTAGAAGGATTAAGGGGGGAAATTTTACTTTCTGTTAATCTAGCTCCTCTTCTCTTTCTTTGGACCATAAAATAGGCCTTCTCATAAGTGGTCTTATACTTCTTCATCAAGTAAACCATTATAACTGCTACGCATCTGCAAGTTCCTTTGTCACTTCAATTGTAAATGAAATTAAGAACGATTCAACCTGTAAACAAGGACCTTTAACTTATGCCTAAATTTCTAATCAAGAATTTTCAGAAGCACTTTGTTCGTCTTATTGAAATGCTAGCCGAGATTTGCGTCTTCCTCATTGCCAACATCTATATTCAAATATTTAAAATCCTATTTCATGATAAGAAGATGAAGATAAAAATTACTTTTGGAAAGAAGTCCCTGGCCAGCTTAGATAGCCCTATCACATGTGTTATGCCCCAGTGCTTTAGATGTGGTCTTCTCACAACCTATTGCCAGGATCCCATAAATAGGTCCTTGATAATTTATACTGGGAAATCTTCATGATCTCTTATCTCATGATGCTTCCTCTTTAACATATCCCTATATTCCATCTGTTTAAGCTTTTCTTACTCAATTGTTCGGAGTTGCTATAACATTTGCTTATTTAGATATATAAATGTAAATCTTATTCAGGCTTAAATAAAACTTAATTTTAAAATTGTAAAATTTAGAATTTTGAAATAATTTTGATTTTTTATAAAACGAAAAAATAAATAAATTATCAAAGTTCGTTCTTACTGGATCGAGTGATTTTTTCAAGTTAAATATTTCCTAACGGAAATATTGCGGCTTTTGCACCTTTTACAAGATTTTCAGGTAAGACAGAACGTTTTATCTATTTCTTCCTTGGTCGGCTACTTAAAGAGCTTAATTACTTAGTTTATTGACCAATATTATTCTTTTTTCTCAAAGTTCCTGGTTTAAGTAATTTTTACCTCAAAAAAGGAACTTGTTATTGTCTTTCTTAAGCTAGTATTTTAGTGTCAAATGAGTATATTTTTTTGTGTTTGCGATTAACCTTTTTTAATCGTTGTTTTCCAATTTAATGTTAATCATAACTGTACTTGCTAAGAGTTCTTGGTTACTTCTTGATGATAGAAGTCATAAAAAAGAGGTTTTTCCTCATGTTAAAGAAAATCTTAGCCTATCTTTTTGGTGTGTCATAATCGCTTTGAGTGTTTAGGTGAGAATATGTTTAAAGGATCTTTTTGTTGCCCTAAAACATTGTGATTATTGTTTTGCTCTTTATCTTCATCCTTTTCAGTCGTTGGAAAATTATTTTCTCCCTGATTGAAGATGGAGGTAGTAAATTATTTTACTCCCTAATGATAGATTCTAAGTTATTTTAAACATTTACAGGTATTTTCCTCTTTTCAAAACGTCTGTTAGGTTGGTTGATTTATGGAAGTTTAACATTACTGAATTTTTAGGAACTTTGTGGAAGATTTAGGCTCTTGGCAGGTTTGTGATTCGATTTTGGGATGCGAGTCCTAT
>Ga0066834_10001425_pt1 | contig 10761 bp, 15 predicted proteins | sample ETNtaG_30_FD_66729 | JGI IMG/M metagenome (GOLD analysis project Ga0066834, IMG submission 66729) | Marine microbial and viral communities from oxygen minimum zone, Eastern Pacific Ocean - ETNP201306PF43B | ecosystem: Environmental > Aquatic > Marine > Oceanic | place: Pacific Ocean: Eastern... | reverse complement strand
TTCATCAACTTCTTCTTCTGATGTCTCATCATCTTTCTTGGCTTTCTTATCACGCAAATCTTTATTGTGTTTTTCCAAGTCTTTTAGACTACCCTGTTCAACTCCGCCAGTCGGGAACTCCACCTTGTCGATTACTTTACTATTACTCCAACCGGTAGTAGTTTCATCAACTTCTTCTTCTTCTTTGCCATCATCTTCATCTTCTATAATACCTGCTTCACGCAAGATTCTTGATGTTTCGTCTTCAATTGGTACCTCTGTTTCGAGGGTTACACTATCATAATGGTTATTAATCTTGTCCGCCAATGCTTTCATTTGATCGATTAAATCCATATAAGTTGTTATTGCCATATTAGTCTCCTAACTATACTTTTTTCCTTTTTTTGCGGATTTTGTTGCTACCGCATACATTACACTTTCAGCATCATTTCCATATTTTGCAAAATTATCCTTATGCTTTTTTAACTTCTTTACATTGTGTTCTTTGTTTTTTTTTTCGGTTCCGGAAAGTTTCCTTTCGGTAAGGCCGGATGCTTTTAAAAACCTGCTTATGTCAAATCGAGGATTATCCATTGTAAATACTTGTATTAAAAAATCTGCATGTTCTTGACGTTTATCTGGATCGGCTACATCACGAAGCACGTCAGCAAACATTTCAAAATGTTGTCTGGTCAATGATTCACCTAATTTTCTTCCGACTGGTGCACCAGCATCGCCAGCATTGGCTTGTTTCATTAGCATTTTAAATCTAGCAAATAATTTCGGGTCTGCCATCATCTTTTGGATAGCTTGTGCATATGGTGCTATTGCTTTAACTAAATTAGATGGCATTGTTCCACCTTGACTAACTTTATCTAATCCTTTGGCTACCATAGCGCCACTTGCTTGGCCGCCGCCAACAGTTTTTAACGATGTAGCTTTTTGTACAACTTGTTGATCTGGTTCTTCGTATATACTAGGATCCTTCTTTTTCTTCTTTGTTCTTCGAATTGTACCATCTGATGTTGGCGTAAAAATACTACTGGCTACACCTGCGATACTACCAGCACTGGTACTCCCGCCAGAGGTCATTTCTATAAGTGGAGTTATTCCAATATCCTTTAATTTCATTTTTCGATTCCTGAAAGTTTTTTAAGATCTTCAATTTGTTCATCAATAAATAATTCTTGTGGTAATTTGAACTTGTTACCGCTGCCATCATCAAATTCAATCTCTGCATCACCTGGTGTTACTATTGCTTTGGCTTTCTTCAATACTGTAGTATCCAGCGTCTGGCCGGATCGTACATTTATTGTTGGTGGCTCTTCTTTTTGCATATCTTGTGGAGATTGTGGAGATTGTGTACCTTGTGTACCTTGTGTACCAATTGTTGGACTTTGACTTTTACCCGTTGTTAGTGTATTTACTGATGTTGTTGGTGGTGTTGGTATTTTTTCTGGTATTGGTGGTTTAGCACCATGTGGGCCGCCTACTTTGCCTACATTGTTAGCAGTAACATTATTCGGCCTGCCTGTTCTTGCTAAATTATCTGAGCCGCCTCCAGCATAACCAACCGGGCGTTGTTCACCTAGCACACTTTGTTTAATAAATTCTTTTATTTTCATGTTATCTCTTATGCCACCATTTAGTTCCGGTGCCCATTCGACGCTTAGGCCTCGTAGATTTATTCAATTGTGTTACTCGCCGAGTAACTGGATTAAATCTTTTCGCTCTGGCTGTTTTACGGGCAATCCGTTTACCTAATCTTGCTCTTGTTTTTTTAATAACAAACCGTTTTTTTATATCTAACGGCTTTGAGCAAGTTGCTGGCGATGCTACTAACCTATTTTTACGCCAACCCGATGTACATCGGAATTTAGCTACCACTTTATTACCACGCCGGGCCCACACCCGCCGCGCTTCAAGTATTGGATCTTCTCCTAATAAATCTACCAGATTCATAGTTATATTTATACTAAAAAAGACTTTTTAAAATTATTTTAAAAAGGTCGCAACAACGCCGCCTAAAAGGGTTACAAATGTAGCACCTATTCCCCAAAAGAATATTCTCTCTAGTCGCGAAATAGCGGCAGAATTATAATCTATTCTTTCGCAAACTCGTACTTCGGTGTCTTGTATATGTTGATGGATTGCATAATATCGTTCACTACAAATAGCAACGTGCGCCTCTAAACTTTCAGATTCGATTTCGTATGTTTCTTTAGGATGTATATATAACTGTTTTACAGGTGCTTGCTTTTCCATAACAATAGTATTTATTTCAGGGCATACCAATTAAAAAGTAGGTATTTTTTATTTTTGCATTTTTTGTTTCAATATACTGTAACTTGTCTGATACTGGTATACCATTTAACTCATTAATTAATTGTTTAATTGAGATTAATCCTTGATGTTCAACTGCAAATGACCATGTCCATACATTTCGCAGTTTACTATTATATTCGGAACCAAATTTAAAATTAACTAATTTTTTCTTCTTACAGTCCGGTGTAAGCGAACCCAGCGGTTGGCAAAACATACTAATACAATTAATAATCATATCCCAGTTCTTCTGGGATACATCTTTGCGGCGAGGCGATGATGATATATCTACTAAAGTATAAACCGTAAACCAGGTTGCTGTTTCAGAATTAAATTCATGCATAAAAATATTTAGTAAGAATAAAAAACCCCCTCATCGAGGGGGTTTTTAAAGTTTGATAAACGACTACTTATTAATAAGTATATGCTGTTACATCGGCTGTTGCCAAGTTAACACCGTCTACTGTACCTAATGCTCGTACTGCTACCTGCAATGTTGCGGCTGTCCATGCACTTGGTGACTCAACTGCTACGCGGAAACCTTGGTTTGCTGTAGCACCTGCTACTGCGCCACCAATAAAAATTACTGTTCCTGCTGTCTGTACTGCTTCGACGATTGCACCTACTGTGCCACCGATGTCGTATTTTGCAGAAATATCTGACTTACAATCAACCACGAAGTGATCAACTGAATGGCCAATAAATTGTCCTGCGTTGTAATTACCATTTACTCTTGCTACCATTGGAATTTCTCCTATTTTTCATTTGCTAATTTTATTAGCTCTTACATTTATTTATCATCTGCACATATTTTATAACATATTTGTTAATGCTAACATTATTTTTTATACTTACCGTAATCGTGCCCTTTTGCCTTTCGTAATGTTAAATGCCGGGCTAATTTGTAAGCACCGTATGTTGCGGCACCTGTGAGACCAATGCCTGCGGCAATTTTCGAACGAGTCGACATACCACCTTTTGTGTTAGCAGGCTGGGCAACTTCCATATCTCTGACTGATTTTTTTGATACAAACTTCTTCTCTTTTACTAATTTCATCAAAACTGGTAAAAGCTCAGACATTCTTCCTCTTGCTTTAAGTGCCTGAATAAGCCGAGTTATAACTAAAGTTTTCTGTCCGTGTTTTAAATTTGCCCAATCTGACGTAAGACGCCGAACGGATTTATACTGGCCGTTGTTAACCATTAATTGCTGTTCAATTTTAAACAACATTTGGCCATCAAATTGCTTGTTTACCTTTCCTTTGGCTGTAAACCGCAACCATGCTTTTAATTGTGTTTCATTTACACGTAAATTTTGTAAAAACATCTGGCTTGCTTCTTGATCGGCAAACAATTTATCTGTATCGTCAGTGCCCAATAAGGCCGTTAACATAATATACAGATCTGTACCATTTGTTCTAAATACATTAAAATTTTGATACATCATTGTTTTTGTCGCATACTTGGATGCAACTGGTGCATATTTAAATTCATTTTTAAGAATAACCAATGTACACAGGTATAAAAATGACAAGTCAGCGGCATCCTTTGCAGTGAAACGATTCATCTGCTTTTTTTGCCTTACTAGTCTGCTTTCTGACAGTTCATCTATAAAATCAAGTTTCATAATACTATTTATTAATACTTCTTCTGAAAATTAGCGGCACTAAACCCCAATCTATCAACAATCTTTATAGCATTACCTACATGATCAACGGCTACAAACCCTTCTGGGTCACGCACCTCAATTGAGCCATCTGCTGTGATCTCAAATGTATCCATTGCTTTGATTCCGTTTAACTTTTTAGCAAACATACTTTTAACGCTAAACAACAGGAACCATAATTCGTATAAATCTATAAATTGCTGTTTGTTATTTTCAAAAAATTCTAAACCCTTTTCTAATTCTTGTGTTTTACGAGCAATTGCGTCATCTCGTTTATATCCTGCTATCTTTGTTTCCAACTGTTCTTCAAATCGAGAAATAAAACTTATAGCAAGTTGCTCAGCACTATCAGGGATAGCACCCTGCCGAACACTTGCATTAATTGTAGATTCTAAATCTTTTTTAAGATCTTTACCTAAGGCATCTGTTTCTAGAAAATTAAAAAACTTTTTCCCAGTTGCGATTAGGCTTTTCTTTGCATCATTTATTGCTTTACGAATTGTTGCCGTTTCTTCGGCAGTTAATGTTACTTGCCCACTTACATCGTGTATCGCCGCATCACTAAACCAAATTCTGTCAGTTGGAATTAAATCTTCTACGCCGGCGCCAAATTGAGCATCTTCACTTGCTGGCCAGTTTGGATAACTGGTATGAAACACTATACCTAGTTTGGCTTCATCAATTTTCTTACCTATATCACTTTCAGCAGAAACTGCATATGTTAACGTATTTGGCGTAAACATTATAACTTCGTCGCCATCTATTGTCGCTCTTTTTTTACTGCCCGATATAAAAAGCAAGTCGCCTTGCAATAATCCTTTAAAATCAGGCGGAAAAATCTTAGGCAGTTCTGTTAATACTTCTTTTAATTTACTACGCAAGTTGCTTTTTTCTTCACCTTGCTTATTAGCATCAATTGCATCTGGCGTATCCATAATGCGAGGTGTTTTGGCAAAAATGCCTTTATCGCCCATTACAAATTTACCAGTTGTTGCATCTCTACCTGCAAGAATAGCAGGGGAACCGTCCCATTTTGTTGTTATATTAACTGCTGAATCTGCATGGCCTTCAAGCATATCTAATAATCGATATGCTATATCCAGTGCAGTGTTGGCACCTTCGTACCCATCGTATATTACTTTATCTTCAAAATGTTTAAGATGTGTATTTGCCTCTTCGTCTAACTCAACTTCGTCGTTAATTGCTCTTCGTACATCAGCTAACTTATGAAAGCCTACCTGCCTTTTTCGAGTTATACGCGGGCCTCTGAATTTACGTTTTTGTTTAATATTAAGAATTAGTTCATCAATCTGCATTTTCTAGTCTCTTAAGAGCGTTACTAAATCTCTCTATTTTCCCTGTACGGATTGCATTTAAAAATTTCTTCTGTAATCTATCAGCCACATCCGCGTCATAATTTTTCTCTAATAATTGCATAACATTATTAGCACTTACAATAACATGACTTGCTCTGTTTTCAACAATTAACTCTTTATTTTTATCAGGCAAAATATTATCAATTTCAGTTAATATACTCTTTATTTTCATTGATGCACAAATCCTTTCTAATATTTATCTAAACTAACTTCTTTTCACCGATCCAGTTTATTCATATTCGAAATCATTTTACGAATATCTGCGGATTTGGTTTCAACAGGTTTACCATTTACTTCTTTATCATCGGTAACAGAACTTTTCCTAACTACATTCTGATACAATACCTCTGATGCTTGCTCTTCCTCACCCTCAGGCAGATCGCTGATTTTCAAACTTTCAATGTCAAACTGTAAATCGACACGTTGGCCGTGGCCACTACTACTTCTTGTTTTCATAAATTGTATCTGATATCGTCCTCGCTCTCGCATTGGTGCACTTGTAAAAATACCTAACACATTATCTGCGGTTTGTACTTTACTTAATCCACCTGCAATATGCGAATGATCAAATTCAATCTCTTCTACTGCCGTTCTATTTAATTGTGATGCTGTTACTAATAACGTATCTAACTCAACTGCTAAATTACGCAACTCTTCGGCAACATATTTGTCTTTAACAAACAGATCGCTCGGACTTACCCGTTTATCATTAGGCATCATTAAATCTAAATAATCAATAATAACTGCTTGCGGTTGCCTACCACTCTGTATCTCATACTCTTTTAAATATGATCTAAGTTGCCCAGCATTAACACCACTTGGCAAATATGCTATTTGCATTGCACCCGCTTGCTTAGAAAGCAACTTAACCTTTAACTCAACATCTTCCAAATTTTTAAATAAACTTCGACTACTCATACCGGTTGCCATGCTATCTATTCGCATAGCAACTAATTCTTCACTTAATTCAAATGTAAAATAAATTACATTCAATCCGAGAGTTGACCAATTTAATGCAAGATTCTGTAAAAATAAACTCTTGCCTGTGCCACTGCCGCCAGCAAAGATTGATAACTCGCCTTTATTAAAACCACCAAACAATTTTTTATCAATTGCTGTCCAGCCTGTACTTACTTGCCCATTGTTATCCTTTAAAGACTTCAGTCGTGTTACTGGATCTTCATAATAGTCTGTGCCGAGGCTTTTTGTTAAACCTACTTCACTTGCTTCTTTTACACGTTTTTCAACAGAATAATATTCACCTTTTGTAATATCATCTGCACTTTCTAAAATCGCTTTTTCTAATGCTTTAAATTTTGCAAAATCTTGATACTCATCTAAAAACCATTCCTTATGCTGAGCAGTTACATCTGTGTTTGCATCAACACTAATGCCTGTTTTTGCTTGAATTTGTTCAGCAGTCGGCAAATCATTATACTTCTCTGCGTGTTGAGTAATTAAGTCTACTGCTGGCCTTAATTTATTATTAAAATATGCTGATACAACAATACCTTGTACTCGTACATACAAGTCCTTGTCGCTAATTAAAAAACTCAAAAATAGTTTTTGTAAATCTTCTGTAAACTCTTTCGCCATCTATCGTGTCTCAACTAATATCTGATGTACAAAATGTGGATCTTGAATTAACTTGCGTTCAATGTGCCGCAATACTTTCCACGTTGGTAATCTTTTATTACGTATCTGTAAACCTATTGATCTCAACATCTCTTGTTCTTTAAAATTTAAAGTCAAACCGCAACTATTATTCTTTTTACTAGGCGTCGGCTTATCAATATCATCTATTATATCCATAATTTTCTTATTATCTTCAGATAATTTATCTACTTGCTGTTGAAGTTCATCTATTCTTCTATATAAATCACTAATCTGGGACATCTATATACTCCTTTTTAATACATTAATTTTCACTGGTGCATTTTCTTTTGCATCTATGATACTTTTTAATGTAAACAATCTGCCATACTTTTTAACAGCATCTGCCACATCTCCTATTTCTTTATCCCACTCTGGGAAACTAACAGACCATCCATGCTTAATTGCACTTGCTATTAATTTTTTACCAGGTTGATCTCTATCTGGTACTAAAATAATTTCTCTATTAAAACCATTTAAATATTCTGCTTGTTTATTTGTTACTTGCGAACCCAATAATGCTATACCATCAATACCAATTGCATCAAATGGTCCCTCAACAATTATAGCATACTTTCTTTCCTTTGTAAATAGTTGGTCAACATTAAACAAATAATCTCGTTGTACTTTAACATAATACTTCGGTGTCGTATCTTTGTTTGGAGCAATGTGCCTTGTTATCCATCCTACTATTTCGTCCTTACAATAGCAAGGAACAATGATACGTTTATTTAAATCCATATACGAATCGGGTGACCAATAAAACTCCCAATTTTCATAAATGCCTGCTCCTCGTGATTGTAAATATGCCAACACATCAGTATCTGCATTTTCGGATATACGAACGGCACCTTGCGGCAATGCAATTGGTTGCCAATTTAAATTTATTGGTTTAACTGGTTCTACAACCGTGTCATTGTCCTTCTCTTTAATACTTTCTATTTTTAATTTATTAACATCCGCATCATCAAAACCTAATCCTACTAATAAATCAACAAATTTCTGTCCTAAAATACCACCTTGATGAAATCCTGTTGTATATCCACAGTTAAAACAATGATACGCAATAGCACCAATTGTACTAAAATTAAAACCGCCGCGTTTTCGTTTATCAGGCCTAAGTTCGCCCATACTGGTGCACATTGGACAATTCAATGATTGCCAACCACTCGGTGTAGTTTTTCGACCAGCTAGTCGAGACAGAATTAATGATTGTAGTTTATTAATTAACACTAAACACTATTTTAACTTCTAATTAGTATTTTGTCAATCGTTCCTGTATTACTAGCATCTGGTACATGAACAAATCTAAACCAATTTGTTGTTATATTGAAATTAAATGGATCTATACCTGTTTTTGTTGCGTAGTTATTGTATTCAACAAGACTATTGTCAGTGTGTAAATCTATAACAAACCAGTTCGTCGGTGAAGTTAAATCGTGGCTACCTTCAGCATATACTTTACCAGTATAGTCTGTTAAATATATTGCACATGTATGCAATGACGATTGGTATCCTCTGTTCGGTGCGGCTGTTACTGCGTTGCTTTCATACCGCAAACCATTAAGTACAAATGATGTAACTTCTAATGATTTGGCCGGACTTGGCAAAATACTATCTGTCAACTCGATTGTACCAGTTGCGCCTTGTGCTAAATCAGTATATAGCATACTATCATCGCCGTTGGTGTCTGTTACCGTAACACTATACTCATAAAAACCTGCATCCAAATTAGTCGTGTCGCCCCAACTAAATATTACATCAAATGTACCTTTAACTTCATCACGGACTATAGGATCCTTTCGAAGTACTAATGCACCTGTGTTAGCATCAATAATATTAACCGACAACGTTAATCCACCAAGAGCTGCTAGCCGGCGGGCATCATCATAAACATTAAAAGTTATTTTATCATCAATTCCTTTATGAATTTTAATTGTATCGTTATACATTGGTCCTTCCATTCGTTGGCCATTATTCGAGATCGTTAACTTATATGTTCTCTTGTAAATGTAAAGATCTTTTATAGCCATTTTCTAAATACTCTAAAATATTTATCTATAATAAGTAATAGTAATGATCGAGGACGAATCCCATATAATCGAAAAATATCCATTCTTAACTGGTATTAAATATGCTAACAATGAGATAATAGGAATTATACAAAACCACAATTCGCAAATCACCAGTATCTATTGCTTTGACTTATTGCTTGACGAAGAAGAGAAAAGGCGATTCCTTATGACTGGAGAGACATGGTGGTGGGAAAGTAATCGAATAACACCCATTAATTTATTTTTACCAAAAGAAATTGAGCGGTTTAGATATTGTTTAAAAAATTATATTAGCAAAGATGTTGAATTTCTGTTCGGTCCTATTACAAGCCTACATAACATTATACGAAAACGAGTTAAAAGACGATCGATTCAACTAATTCGCAAACCTTCTTAACTGCTGGCCTTCTCTACAATCAAGTTTAATTGCACTGCAATCGCCAACGCATAGGACACCGAATGTGCTTTCTTAAAATAATAACCTTCCTCAGGTTTTATCCAAACTTCCTTCATCACCTTTTCCCAACTTTTACCTAACAGGTATCGTTTTGCTGGCCGGATGATTGCCAACACGGCCGCCAATTGCTCTATAGTAGTTGGTTTCATTTGGCTCACTATATCATAATGATTATGTATATGAAACAACTGCTCAACAATTTCTTTATGTTCTAATAATTCCCAAACCGGTTTAGTATCTATTAGCCTATGTAGATGATCATTATCAATAACATCATTATACACACTTACATTCAGCAGATCCAATTTAAAATAGCCACGTAACTCAGCATCTTTATAATTAATACTTGCTACATTGGCAAATGGATTAACTGGTATATCATTAAAATATACACCTGTATTGTGTTTCTTCTCGCCGTCGATGCTTGCCGGAATATGCTTTAATACATTTAGAACATCTTCTCGATTTTTAAGATCAATATCTATGTCAGGTAATTTCATAAGCCTGCTTCTGTTAAAATAGTACGAACAAATGTAACTTCATCTTGATTATTTTGAAATTTCTTATACCAGAAATTTGGATCCAATGCGTCAGCAACTAACCCCATCTGTTCATCACTTAATCTGTTTAACGCAGACTGCCCTGCTTCACAATTAAATACCACCCAGGGAGATAGCCGGCCTGTTCTTACCCAATATGTAAAAATGTTAGGACCAACATCTTTAAAAAATGTCGTCCAGTTTTTCTTTTCTCGTTCACCCCATCGATGCATAAACTTAATACTTCGTTCTAGTGCTTCGTTTGCAGACTCATTGATTGTATACTCTCTCACAAACAACTCGTAGGCACCGTCTTTGGCCCAGTCGTCTAACTTTAAATTATGCTTAACAAGCCAATCGACAAATATTTCGTGTTGCAAACAATTTACATCCTTTGCAAACCTTCCGAACTTAATGAACCCGAGATAAAATTGGGAAGTACGAAAATCATCAAATGATTTTTGCTTTGGTTTAATTGCCGTAGAGTTTAATTCATGAAATCGCTGAAATGCTCTGAATCCAAGTTGTACATGTTTTTCATTTTGTGCAGTATGCCGACGCTTTTGTTCGCACATATGAGCACCTAATGTTTTTACACTCTTAAATTCTCTATTACAAAATTTACATTTAAACCCATCAGGTTTTTTTCTTTCTTGATTTTCCATCAAAGATATCAGAAATTTGTTTGTCGTTGTATCCCATTTCTTTTGCAAGA
>Ga0066834_10001424_pt1 | contig 10764 bp, 9 predicted proteins | sample ETNtaG_30_FD_66729 | JGI IMG/M metagenome (GOLD analysis project Ga0066834, IMG submission 66729) | Marine microbial and viral communities from oxygen minimum zone, Eastern Pacific Ocean - ETNP201306PF43B | ecosystem: Environmental > Aquatic > Marine > Oceanic | place: Pacific Ocean: Eastern... | reverse complement strand
GGCGAGGTTGGAAGCATCAGCGAAACAATACGGTATTTATATTCAAGTCGCAGAAGAAACATATAAAGTCTGCAAAGATAAATTTATCTGGCGTGATTTAGATTATGTGATTGTGATGGGGAAATCAGAACCAGCTCAAGTGTTTGAACTGATTGCTGAAAAAGGGGAAATGCCTCCAGGGTATGATAAACTATTAGATACATATCATGAAGCATTGGCTTTGTATCGAAGCCAAGAATGGGAAAAAGCAATCGAAGGATTTAAAGCATCGGATAAGTTAGAGGATATGTTTCCGGGAAGAAAAACAAACCCAAGTCGTATTTATATTCCTCGCTGTGAACATTACAGAGATAACCCTCCCGGCGATAATTGGGATGGTTCGTGGGCGCTAACGAAAAAATAAATTAAAAATGATAATTCCTGTTTCAAGTTTCCTAAAAAGGTAAGAATTTCAGTTATGGATATTTTTACAACGGCCGTCCTTTTGTTAAAGGGCGGCCGTTTTTTTTTAACTTTTAATCCTCTTTCATTTGAAAATCCTTGGGTCCTTTTGAATGATTAATCAGGAAAAAGCCATTTTACTTCTTGAAGACGGCCGATCATTTACTGGTAAAGCATTTGGATATCTTGGCGAAACAACGGGTGAAGTCTGTTTTAATACCGGCATGACCGGTTATCAGGAAATATTAACAGACCCATCTTATTGCAAGCAAATCGTTACCATGACAACACCTCACATTGGGAATTATGGAATAAACCCTGAAGATGTTGAATCAAACCATATTCAAGTTGCCGGATTTGTTATCAAAGAAGAAACTGACACCCCATCCAACTGGCGATCTACGCAACCTATCGGAGAATACCTTAAAGAACAAAAAATAGTGGGTATCCAAGGAATTGATACGCGAGCGCTCACCCGGCATATCCGTGATAATGGTGCGATGAATGGCATAATATCAACGGTGGATACCCAAATTGAATCTTTAATAAAGAAGGTTAAAAATGCGCCCCAAATGGCCGGACTAGATTTGGCCAAAGACGTAACCTGTAAAACCGCCTATAAATGGAATGAAATAGAAAAAAAACAATTTAAAGTGGCCGCCATCGATTTTGGAATAAAACATAATATTTTACGATTATTGGAAAGTAACGATTGTGACACGACAGTATTTCCAGCAAATGTCACCTCAAAAGAAATAATGAACTTTAACCCGGATGGTGTGTTTTTAAGTAATGGTCCCGGAGATCCATCTGCAGTGACTTATGGCATTAGAATGGTGAAAGATATTTTAGGAAAGAAACCCATATTTGGAATTTGTCTTGGACATCAAATATTAGCATTAGCATTGGGCGCTAAAACATTTAAATTAAAATTCGGACATCGTGGATGTAATCACCCTGTGAAAAATATAAATTCAGGGAAAGTGGAAATCACAAGCCAAAACCATGGATTTGCTGTGGATTTAGATTCGCTCCCACCCAACGTGGAAGCAACACATGTGAATTTAAATGACAATACTTCTGAGGGGATTCGATGCACAGACTTACCTGCATTCTCTGTGCAGTATCATCCGGAATCCAGTCCCGGTCCTCATGATAGCCGTTATCTATTTCAACAATTTATAGAACTAATGAAAAGCAAAAACACATGATTGCAGATTTATCAATAATTAAGAACGTCCATAACCGCCATATATCGATGATTATAAAATGATACTTGAAACCAAAAACCTGACAAAAACATTCGGCCTCCGAAAAGCAGTGAATGGCCTGAATCTGGAGATCCCGAATGGGTCGGTCTATGGATTTTTAGGCCCAAATGGCAGTGGAAAATCCACAACCATTCGAATGATGACAGCGTTGATTTCACCCGATCAAGGTGAGGTATTAATTAATGGACAATCAGTACAAAAATTGGGTAATAAAGCATTATTGAGCGTCGGGGCACTCATAGAAAGAGCAGATTTTCATAAGCATCTTTCAGGTGAAACAAATCTTAAAATGTTAGCCCGTATGGATGGCACAGATGAATCTCGGGTTCAGGTTGTATTAAATCGAACAGGATTAGGAGAACGGGGGAAAGATAAGGTTAAAACTTATTCTCAAGGGATGAAGCAGCGGTTGGGTATTGCACAAGCCATATTATCCAACCCAAAATTGTTAATATTAGATGAGCCTACCAATGGTCTTGACCCACAAGGGATGAAAGAAGTGAGAGATTTGGTTCGTGAATTAGCGGCAGAAGGAATTACCATTTTTATTTCATCTCATTTATTAGATGAAGTTCAAAAAATATGTTCTCACGTAGCTATGATTAGTCAGGGGGAATTGAAAACGGCAGGCCCCATTGAGGTATTACTTAAAAACTCAGATTTACTGGTGACGGAAATCCATGTGGACCCAATTGCACCAGCAATCAAACTATTATCGACCCAAAGCTGGATCCATCGATGTGAAGAAAAAAATGGGTTATTAAATGTTGGGGTTAGCCATGATAAAATATCAGACTTAATCCAGTTGCTGGTTCAAAATAATTTACAGGTTTCTGCTGTTATACCTCGCACCAGCTTAGAAGATGTATTTCTATCTAAAGTAGGAGAGGAAAACCAAATCTAATGCTGGGTTTAATTCAAAACGAATTATTAATCATTATCGGACGGTGGCGAAGTTATATAGGATTTATTGGTATTTCGATTTTGATGCCACTCATATTGTGGGGGTTTTTTGTAGGCGGAGAAGAACTCCACCAAGATTATGCTAAGGAATTGGGGGGTACTTTTATGGTCGTGGGTTCCATAATTAATTCATTTTTGGCCACCTACGTTATCATGAATACTTTATGGATCCATATCCCATTTTTGGTCACATTAGCCGCAGGCGATTCTGTAGCGGCAGACGGGGCCAATGGAATTTTCAGAATTACACTTACCCGATCAGTAAGCCGGTTTAAAATTTTGATATCCAAATTATTGGCCAGTTATATCTATACAGCAACACTGCTCATTTTCTGTGCATTTTGGAGTTTGGGTATTGGGAGCTTTGTATTGGGGACGGGAGATTTGATTGTCATTGATAATGGGATATTAATATTGGATGAATCCCAAGCATGGGTACGAATGGCATTTTCATTTTCTCTTGCAATTTTTGTTATGTGTATGGTTGCCACACTTTGTTTTATGTTTTCGACCATGGTTAGTAACGCGGTTGGTCCAATTATTGGAACCATGTTTCTAATTATAATAGGGTATATGATTATAGGGATTCCGCTAGAAATATTTGAAAAAATCGAACCATATATTTTTGTGAAGTATTTCAATGTCTGGTGGGATGCATTCAAAGATCCAATCCCATGGGGAGAAATTGGCAAGAAACTTGGCATACTTGGAATTTATTTGGTCGCTTGTTTTGGGATTGCCACATATGTGTTCTTAAAGAAGGATATTAAATCGTGAGGCGCTTGATTCTTTCAGTTTTATTTATTTCATCCTCACTATTGGTGGCTCAAACACCATCCATTGAACAAATTAGAGATAATATCATTTCTCAATTTGATCGGATTAATGATTATCAGGTGGATATAAAAATATCGGTAAAAATGACGGGTTTCCGAATGCCGAATAAAAAGATTCATATGTATTATAAGAAACCGGGAAAAATTAAAGTAAAAACACGAGGATTTGCCATCTTGCCTAAAATGGGTGCGGGTGGAAATCCTAGTGAATTCTTGGATATGTTAAAGTACGTATCAGAAATCAAAAGAACCATTCGTAACAATAAACCATTTTACAAAATCATGGGAAAGGTGAATCAGGATTCTTTGAAAATTCCATTGTCTGTAAAAAAGGATGAATTTCCTGATATAACGATGAATATTTTTGTGGATGCGAAAAAATGGATCATTACAGAAGTGGGTGTTTACTTGGATTCAGAAAGTGTATTTACATTGCAGACAGATTATATTGAAGAAAGTGGAATGATGGTGCCAGAAAAATCCGTATTCAAGGTTGGTGTAAAGGGGATTAGTCGATGGTCGACTCAAAATCCATTTGATTTCGGTGGACCAGGCTCAGATCGACAAGAATTTGAAAATATAGCCAAGAATGCTGGGTTTGATGCAGAAAATGATGAATTTGTTGGTGAAATGATTATGATTTTTTCTAAATATAAAGTGAACCAAGGAATTGATGATGTATTGTTTATTGAAGAAAAATAAATGCCAAAACGAACTGATTTAGAATCAATATTAATTATTGGCGCAGGCCCCATAGTGATTGGCCAAGCCTGTGAGTTCGACTATTCTGGGACCCAGGCGACCCGCGCATTAAAAGAAGAAGGATATCGCGTCATATTGGTGAATTCTAATCCAGCAACGATTATGACCGATCCAGATCTTGCGGATGCCACCTATATTGAACCCATTACTCCGGAATATGTGGAAGCCATTATAGAAAAGGAAAGGCCAGATGCCATTCTGCCAACAGTGGGCGGGCAAACGGCCCTAAACCTTGCCATGGATTTACATAAAAATGGCATCTTGAAAAAATATAACATTCAACTTATTGGTGCTCAGGTGGATGCAATCGATAAGGCAGAAGATCGGGAACGATTTAAAGAAGCCATGGATGCGGTTGGCATCGAAACGGCTCATGGCGGATTTGTGCATAGTTGGGTAGAAGCGGAAGCATCCTTGGATAATATGCAATTCCCTATCATTATTCGCCCGTCATTTACCATGGGGGGTACGGGTGGATCCGTCGCCTATAATTATGAAGAATTTCAGGAATTGATTGAAAATGGATTGAGCGCAAGCCCCACAACAGAAGTCCTAATTGAAGAATCATTACTTGGGTGGAAAGAATTTGAAATGGAGGTCGTTCGAGATAATGCAGATAATGCGATTATTATTTGTTCTATCGAAAATATTGATCCCATGGGAGTTCATACCGGAGATTCAGTAACCGTAGCTCCGGCATTGACTTTAACCGACAAAGAATACCAGAAAATGAGAAATTGGTCTATTCAATGTTTGCGAACGATTGGTGTGGAAACGGGAGGTTCCAACGTGCAATTTGCGGTGAATCCTGAAAATGGACGCATGATTGTGATCGAAATGAATCCTCGCGTGAGTCGGTCATCAGCCCTTGCTTCAAAGGCCACTGGATTCCCCATCGCAAAAGTGGCGGCAAAGTTGGCCGTTGGTTATACTTTGGATGAACTTCCCAATGATATTACCGGAAAAACCTTAGCGGCATTTGAACCGACAATCGATTATATTGTCACCAAAGTACCGAGGTTTGATTTTGAAAAATTCCCATCAGCGTCTGGGCACCTGGGGGTTCAGATGCAAAGCGTTGGGGAAGCCATGTCCATCGGCAGAACCTTCCGGGAATCTCTTCAAAAAGCTTTTCGATCGTTGGAAGTAGGATTGGAGGGGTTGGAATCCAAGCCACTGGCAGAGGGAGATCCAGACGTGAGTCGTGCGCGACCATTGGATATGTCTACTTTACGTTACGGCACCGCATTTAGGTTATTAAAAGTCCGCCAGGCATTTGTAGAAGGTCAATCTGTAGAAGATATATTTAAAGCCACAAAAATAGATCCTTGGTTTTTGCATCAGATTAATATTCTCGTAGAGACGCAGTACAATGCAACGCTGAAAGAATTAAAAAAAGATGGATACTCTGATAAACAAATCGGGCGGATGACTGGAAAAACTGAATTGGAAATACGTGCCAAGCGAAAAGAAGAGTTGATTTACCCATCTTACAAAGTCGTGGACACTTGTGCCGCTGAATTTGCCGCACAGACGCCCTATTGCTATTCCACATATGATGAAGAAAACGAGATTAAACCCATCGATGGGAAAAAAGTCATAATACTGGGTGGGGGTCCCAACCGAATTGGGCAAGGTATTGAATTTGATTATTGCTGTGTTCAGGCAGTATTTGGATTGCAAGACCAGGGATATAAAACAATTATGGTGAATTGTAATCCAGAAACGGTGAGTACAGATTTTGATTTGGTAGATCGGCTCTATTTTGAACCTGTCACCTTTGAAGATGTACTTAATATTGTGGAATTTGAAAAACCAGATGGTGTGCTGGTTCAGTTTGGTGGACAAACGCCATTGAAGATCGCAAATGCGTTGGCAGACGCCGGTGTTCCAATTATCGGGACGTCCCCGGAAAATATTGATTTAGCTGAAGATAGAAAAAAGTTTGGGAAAATTTTGGACAAACTGAGTGTCACTTGCCCAAAATATGGGACAGGAAGAACATTGGATGAAGTGGTGGTGGTGGCAGAAGAAATTGGCTTTCCTGTATTGGCGCGTCCCAGTTATGTATTGGGTGGCAGAGCAATGGAAATTGTGTACGCCAAGGAACAACTCATTGATTATATTTCCCGAAACGCAGATGTGACCGAAGGGCATCCTATCCTGATAGATGAATTTTTAGAGGATGCCTTTGAGTTTGATGTGGATGCTTTATGTGATGGTGAATCAGTTCATATCGGTGCCGTGATGCAGCATATCGAGGAAGCTGGGATTCATTCCGGAGATTCAGCATGTGTTTTGCCACCATACCGAATTACCACTGAAGCCATGGATGAAATTATTCGGATCACCAAATCATTAGCGCGCGAACTGAATGTGATTGGTCTTATTAATCTCCAGTTCGCTTTTAAAGATGGTATCATTTATGTATTAGAGGTAAACCCTCGAGGGAGTAGGACCGTTCCCTTTGTGAGTAAGGCGACCGATAAGCCTTTAGCGAGAATTGCTGCACAGCTGGCAACAGGCGCTAAACTATCTGAATTTGATTTAAATAGTTGGGATGACAATAATCATGTAGCAGTTAAAGAAGCGGTTTTACCATTTAATAAATTTCCTGAAGAATCTATTTTTTTAAGTCCAGAAATGAAATCTACAGGTGAAGTTATGGGAATATCCAACACCATGGGTGAATCATTTAGGAGAGCTTCAATTAGTGCGGGAAACCAATTGCCAGATTCTGGGACAGTATTTATTTCTGTGAATGATTCCGACAAAATGAATGTTATTCCCATCGCAAGAGATCTTCATGAAATTGGATTCAAATTGGTGGGGACATCAGGTACGGCAAAAGAATTAAACCGGAATGGCATTCCAGCGATGTCGGTATTTAAGGTAGGTGAGGGTCGCCCAAATGTAGTGGATGGAATCAAAAATGGGGAAGTGAATTTGGTGATTAATACCCCCATGGGTGCCCAGGCAAGATATGATGAAGAAGCCATCGGACGATCCTGCATCCAAAAAGGGATCCAAGCTATCACAACGCTTTCCGGCGCTGCAGCAGTTGTGAGAGCTATTCGGTTGGCGGGGAAGAAAATTGAGGTAAAATCGATTCAGGAATATCATAATTAATGTTGGTTCCTGTTCTCATTATCTATTATTTTCCTTTTGTTATGTTAGACAATCAACGCAGGAATAGAGTAGAACGACGCCGTCCCAATGAATGGGAGGGACATCGGTAGCGCTTGTCGTTAAGTCATTAAAAAAGATTTAAAAATAAAGCCCTCCGGATGTTCCGGGGGGCTTTTTGTTATTGAAAGGAAAAGGATGAAAAATAAAAAAATAATACTGGCCTACAGTGGAGGACTTGATACCTCTATTATTTTAAAATGGCTGGTGAACAAAGGATATGATGTTATCTGCTTTATTGGTGATGTGGGGCAGAAAGATGATTTTAAAGCGGCAGAATCAAAAGCATTGGATTTAGGTGCGTCAAAGGTCCATGTGAAAAACCTTCAAAAGGAATTTGTTACGGACTACATATTCCCGGCACTTCAAGGCAACGCACTTTACGAAGGGCGATATTTATTAGGGACATCCCTGGCTCGGCCCGTACTGGCAAAAGCTCAGATTAAAATTGCTCATGAAGAGGGAGCTACGATTGTATCTCATGGATCTACGGGGAAAGGAAACGACCAAGTCCGATTTGAGTTGGCCTATTATGCTTTAGACCCAAATATTCAAGTATTCGCCCCTTGGAAGGATATTGAATTTTTAGAACAGTTTAAGGGCCGGAATGATTTACTTACCTATGCGGATGAGTGGAATATTTCTGTGACAGCAACAAAAAAAATGCCATATAGTGAAGACGAAAATCTCATGCATATCAGCCATGAAGCGGGTGTATTAGAGGATCCATCTGCCCGACCGGATGCATCTGTATTTAGCATGACCAATGGGATTAGTGATGCACCGGGAAAAGAGACATTATTGGAAATTGAATTCGAAAATGGAATGCCGACACAGGTAAAAAACTTGGATGATGGAACGATAAAAATCGATAGTCTAGAAATGTTTTTATATCTGAATGAAATGGGAAGTCTCCATGGTATTGGTCGAGTGGATATGGTGGAAAACAGATTTATTGGTATCAAATCCAGAGGTGTTTATGAAACACCCGGGGCTACCATCCTCTGGGAAGCACACAGGGATCTGGAAGGGGTTGCCATGGATAAAGAAGTGATGCATATCAGAGATATGTTAATTCCGAAGTTTGCAGAATTGATATATAATGGGTTCTGGTTTTCTCCGGAAATGGATTTTCTGTTGACATCAATCAATAAAAGCCAAGAGGCTGTAGATGGCACGGTGCGGGTGGCACTATTAAAAGGGAATGTGATATCTATCGGAAGGGAATCACCCACATCATTGTATGATCAAGATATGTCCAGCATGGATATAGAAGGCGGATTTGACGCAACGGACTCTCAAGGATTCATCAATATTAATGCCATTCGACTCAAAGCACATAATCTGGTATTGCACAGAAGAAATCCATATAAATGGAGAAAGGAATCAAGTGATGAGTAAACTTTGGGATAAGGGTGTCGATCTTGATAAAGCAGTGGAAGCATTCACGGTGGGAAAAGATCCTGAATTAGATAATGTTTTAATTCCTTATGATTGCAAGGCATCCATTGCCCACGCCCGGATGTTGGGTGAAATGGGATACCTTGAAAATAATGAAGTTGGAAAATTGGTCATGGAACTTGAAAATATAATCACCCTTCACAGGGAGGATAATTTTACCATAAAGGTATCCCAAGAAGATTGCCATACAGCCATTGAAGAATATTTGGTTGAGCAATTAGGGGATGTAGGTAAAAAAATTCATACGGCTCGATCTCGAAATGACCAAGTCCTAACTGCCCTCCGGCTCTATTATAAAGAAGTATTACAAGAAATAATTGATCTTGGTGAAGGCTGGATAAAAGTCTTGGGGAAATTTGGAGAAGAGAATTATGATGTTTCTTTTCCCGGCTATACCCATATGCAAAAAGCGATGCCCTCTTCAATGGCCATGTGGGCAGGTGCTTATGTCGATGGAATGAAAGACGATTTATCCATGCTTAAATCAGTTGCAAAACTGATTGACCAATCGCCCTTAGGTTCGGCTGCCGGGTATGGCGTGCCCATTAAAATTGATAAAGAAATGACAGCAAAAGAAATGGGATTCGATCGGGTTCAAAACAATCCTATTTACTGCCAGCTAAGTCGTGGAAAATTCGAATTATCTATTTTGCATGGTTTGGGCCAGATTATGTTGACTATTAATCGTTTGGCTTCAGATTTGATTTTATACTCCATGACTGAGTTTGGGTATATCTCTCTACCGGAAGAATTCTGTACGGGCAGTTCAATCATGCCCCAAAAGAAAAATCCCGATGTGCTGGAGCTTTTACGGGGAAGTTATCACATCATTTCTGGGTATGAAACCCAGGTGAAAGGATTAACGGCCAATCTCATTTCCGGCTATAACAGAGACATACAATTATCCAAAGAACCTATCATGCAGGGGATAAACTTGGGGATTGATTGTTTTAAAATCAGTGCGGCTGTTATTGAAGCATTAAAGGTGAATAAAGATATTTGTGACGCTGCCATGACAGATGAACTTTTTGAAACAGAAAAAGCGTATAAACTTGTTGAAAAAGGAATCCCATTTCGGGAAGCATATCGGCAAGTGGCAGATGCCATCAAAAAGTAATTAATTAATTAGGCGTTGTATTCCTTTTAAATAACCTATTTTTCCTAATCCGGAAATTTGATCAAGACATACATCCTTAATGACCGAAATTTCCCGAAAATCTTCCCGAGTATTAATATCACTTAAATGAACTTCCACGGTGGGAACGTTTATAGCTGAGATGGCATCACGTATGGCATAGGAATAATGGGTGAATGCGCCAGGATTAATAACGATACCGCCCACATTACCCATGGCACCGTGGATGAAGTCAATGAGTTCACCCTCATGGTTGGACTGAAACCAGGTGATGGAATGCCCATCTGATTCCGGTTGATCGTTTAACCAATTCTCAATATCAGATAATGATTCGCTACCATAGATATCTGGTTCACGAACACCAAGTAAATTCAAATTAGGCCCATTGATAATAAGTATTTTCAATTGAGCGCCTTCAACGATTCTTGAATTAATTCTTCAGTTACATCTGTAGAGGATAAGGCGTTTCCCAGACCATCTAATAGTACAAAATTCAGGACACCTTTTTCTGATTTTTTATCGGTCTTGATAAATGGCATTAAATGATTTCCGTTTATATGGGATAATTGTGGTAAGGGTAATCGATTAATAGTCTGGCTCAAAGTTGTCAGTTCTTCTTTTGAAAGCAGATTCAGTTTTTGAGAAATAAACCCAGCGCATTTCATACCCAGAGCCACGGCCTCTCCATGACGAATTTTTCCATAACCTA
>Ga0066834_10001416_pt1 | contig 10820 bp, 10 predicted proteins | sample ETNtaG_30_FD_66729 | JGI IMG/M metagenome (GOLD analysis project Ga0066834, IMG submission 66729) | Marine microbial and viral communities from oxygen minimum zone, Eastern Pacific Ocean - ETNP201306PF43B | ecosystem: Environmental > Aquatic > Marine > Oceanic | place: Pacific Ocean: Eastern... | reverse complement strand
AGGACAACGCTAATTGCCGTAGGCGCTTCCACATGGGCATCGGGCAACCAAGTGTGGAAAGGAAAAATCGGCACCTTAACGGCAAATCCAATGAAGAATCCAAGAAATACCCAGATTTGGAATGTGGGATCGGCCAGCGCGTGCCCTGAGGTTTTTGCCAAATTAATTAGAGTTGGAATATCGAATGTTCTTAATCCTGGATCAACATTACTATTGAGATAGACCGCAATCATTGCAATTAGCATCAACACACTACCAAAAAGGGTATACAGGAAAAACTTAATTGCTGCGTATTCTCGTCGTGGTCCTCCCCATACTCCAATAAGAAAATACATGGGAAGCAAAGTCAATTCGAAGAATACATAGAAAAGGAACAAGTCCAAAGCACAGAAAAACCCAATCATTCCGGTCTCAAGCAACAGGAATAGAGCAAGATACGCTTTAATTCCTTTTTCTATTTTCCATGATGCACCAACACAGATTGGCCCTAACAAGGCGGTTAGGAGTATCAGCGTTACGCTCAGCCCATCAACCCCGGTGTGGTATCGAATATTAAATGCTTTGATCCAGCTAGTTTCCACTACTTCCTGAATCTCAACACTTGTTGGATCATACTGGAAATAGAGTAAAACAGCTAAAAACAGCGGGATTAGTGTAACCAGAAATGCAATCCACTTTGCGGCATCTTCGCGATCTCGCGGGACAAGCAAGACAATGATCGCACCAACTAAGGGGATAAAAATCATTGATGTTAATAACATCCAGCAAATTCCTCCTAAAACCTCAAACCAATAACCTAAAAATGATGATCAATAATATAACACCCGTTAAAATAACAAAAAGGTAATTCTGAATTACCCCGGTCTGGGCTCTTCTAACTCCACCACCGAACTTCCATGTTATCTTGGCCACGAAATTGACCAAAAAATCGACGATCTTGCTATCAAAGAGACCAACTAGAAAAGCGATAATGTAGTTCACAATTATTGCGACAAGATTGACCAAACCATCTACTAGATACTTGTCGATACCACCGAAAATTTTTGCCCCAATCACAGTTGCACGCACAACTATTCCGTCATAGAATTCATCAACAAAGTATTTGTTCCAAAGTATCCTATGTACACCTCTAAACTTATTGGCGACAGTTTCGGCCGAGAATGTCTTCCAATGATAAAATAGGGCTGAAAGCAGAATTCCCAGTGCTGCCACAAAAATCGACAATCCCATGGCAATGCTGTGAGCTGGACTATGTCCTCCATGTGTTGTATGACTCATCGAATCATTATGATCAGCTGCTCCAGCCGCAACATAAAGCACAGGTTGGTCGACATGTTTACGTGCTAAATGATTATGCGTTTGCTTAGGTTGCTCAACATATTTATCAAAAGACCATTTGTTAACTATTGGAAAAGACAAAGCAGCTAATATTATCAGGGGGATAATCATCGATTTGGGCGATTCATGGGCATGCGCATACATTTCTTGATTTTGGGGTTGTCCCATGAAAGTCAAGAAAATCAAACGAAACATGTAAAGTGCAGTGACTCCGGCCGCTGTCAATGCCATGAAGAAGAGAATATAGTAGTGGGTAGAACCAGATTCCATTGCTCTTTCAAGTGTTGCGCCAAGAACTTCATCCTTACTCCAAAACCCTGAGAATAAAAATGGCACACCGGAAATTGATAAGGTAGCAATTAACATTGTCCAAAAAGTAACCGGCATCTTATGGCGAAGTCCACCCATATTTCTCATGTCTTGTTCTGGAGGAATTCCATCCCGCTCAACTGGATGATCACTATGTTCATCATCGTGATCGTCATGATGATGAACATGCAATGCATGGATAACACTACCAGATCCAAGGAACAGAAGTGCTTTAAAAAAGGCATGTGTTGTCAGGTGAAAAAGTCCTGCGACATAACTACTCGCTCCTATTGCCAACATCATATAACCAAGTTGGCTGACTGTTGAATAAGCCAGAACACGCTTGATATCCCATCGGACAATGGCAATGGTAGCAGCAAAAATGGCGGTGATACCGCCAACATAGGCAATGAATAACGAGGATACATCGGTCAAAATTGGGAACATTCGGGCTGCAAGATATACACCGGCAGCAACCATTGTCGCCGCGTGAATTAGCGCACTAACAGGAGTTGGACCTTCCATGGCGTCTGGCAACCAAGTATGAAGTGGGAATTGGGCAGATTTGCCGATAGCACCACAGAAAATCAGTATTCCGGCAATTGAAAGCCAAGTTAAATCGCTAGATTCTAAATTATTGATCGACTCAAAAATTCCACTATCGCCAAAAAGAGCAAATGTGTGGAATTTGGTAAAAAGCATCATCATACCAATAAACATCCCGACATCACCAACACGGGTCGTTAGAAACGCCTTCTTGCATGCGTTGGCAGCGGAATCTTTTTCAAACCAGAACCCAATCAGCAAATAGGAACAGAGTCCCACAAGCTCCCAACCGATATAAATACCTAACAGATTATCTGCAACAACCAGGAACAGCATCGAAAAAGAAAACAAGGAAAGATAAGCAAAAAATCGCGGGTATCGCGGATCCCCATGCATATAGCCGATTGAGAAGATATGAACGAGACTACTGACAATTGTTACTACCAACAACATAATCGACGTTACACTGTCAAAAAGAAATCCCATTGGTAAGGATACATTGTCAATTTGTATCCAATCAATTGTGTGTGTCGACGCTCCTGCATGCTTGTAGATGCTGGAATTGCCAAGAACTTGTACGAAGAGCAGGAAGGCGCACGAAAACGCAATTAGCATAGCAAAGGTCGAAATCAAATCCTGACGGTTTGATTTGCGTCCTGCCAAGGCCGAAATCGCGAAGAAGGCGAATGCCGCAAGTGGGCAAAGCAAAATAATAAAAATAAACGTTACGATCATGCGATATCCCTAGCTGACCCCTAGCCCTTCAAAGTGTTGACCTCGTTCGGACTGATTGAATTGAATTCTCTATAGATCGATAGAATTATGGCCAAAAAAACTGCTGCTTCGGCAGCAGCTAGGACAATCACAAATAAAGCCATGATTTGCCCTTCTATGGCCAAACTCACCTCTCCAGCAACTACAGTCGTCGGAGGCTTGATGAAACGGGAGAAGGCTATAAAGTTAATATTGCACGAGTTTAGCATTAACTCGATACCCATCAATATAGTAATTGCATTCCGACGCGTTAAAACTGCAAAAACGCCAAGTGTAAAAAGGATAGAGCTGATTAATAAGTAATGCTCAAGAGTTATATTGGCCACTATTCCTGTTCCTCTGTACGCGAAATAAATACCGCACCAATCAAAGCAATCAAAAGAATAATTGAAGCGACTTCAAATGGAAGCAAGAACTTCTTCTGCAAAATTGCTATGCCAATTTGCTCAACAGTACTATCCGATGAATCAACAACCTCTGATAAGACATTCCACGGTGTTTCAAAAGTAAGCAACAACAGTACAACTAAGAGAGCTGAAGAAACGACAATTCCTCCAAACATCTGCCATTTGCTGACTTCAATGTTAACCTGCATTACAAGTTTACTGCTCGTCATCAATACTCCAAACAGAATAAGTACTAGGATCCCACCAACGTAAACGATTACCTGTGTTGCAGCTAAAAAGTCAGCTTGCAGGAAAACGTAAAGACCAGCAACAGAGAAAAGCGTCACCATCAAGGAAAAAGCCGCGTGCACAACGTTAGGTAAGGTCACAACAGCTAATGCAGACACCACAGTTAATAAAGCAAACAAATAAAAAACAAGCTCAGAAACTTCCATGAATCATCTTCCTTCACAACACCCATTGTTTCGTACAACCATTATTTATACAATTCCGGTTTTACAAAACTGTAATTGAGGCTGGCTCGGTCAAACTCAGAATATTCGATGCCTTGCAAGGTGTCGACCATTGTCAAACATTCAGTGGGACAAACTTCAGTACATAGACCGCAATACATGCATAGCGCCATATCAATATCAAACCGATCCATATAGAAAGTAACCTTCTTACGTTCGACGATCCGATCAACATCATTACTTGAAACTTTCCTGGTCTTCCCCGCTGGTACTGTTTGACTAATAGTAATTTCTGTATCAGGTTCGATTTTTTTTGTGTTTCCTTCAACAATCCCAATAATCTGTTTTCTATCCTTGAGGTGGACTACGTTCATACTTTCCCATAATTTCGCACCGCGACCACCTGAAGGTTTTCGCGAATCAATATAGATACAATCAACCGGACAGATTTGTACACATTTATTGCAAACGATACAGTCTTCAACACGATTGTGTAACTGCCCACGATACCCAATTGGAATTTCACGGTAATTATCTTTCCTCTCAAACTCATATTGATACGGATATTGGTGCGTTACGCGTGGCTTTAACATCTGCCTAAAGGTAATCACCATCCCAACCAAAACTGTATAGACACCAACATATATATTTGAAATGTATCCAACCATAAAAATCAACCTCTTTTCAATTATCTAAATCGACGGTGCTGGAATAGTTTCCTGCTTGGTTCCCGAGACGCCTTTGAACACTTGCCTCAAGAGGATAAAAACCGCGAGAACTATAATAACTAAACTAGGCCCTAAGCTTTTCATATCCATCGTATCGGCCCCCAAAACCAACATCCAGATCCCAACACCGAGGATATTAAAGAACGAAACAGGAATCAGATATTTCCAACACAAATTCATCAATTGATCCACCCGTAACCTTGGTAAGGTCCAACGAATCCACATCATAACAAACACGAGAAAGAGAGTCTTGAAAACAAAACCTGGTAACCCACCGAGTATGTCTATTCCTGGCAGAACACCTTGCCATCCGCCAAGAAAAAGCGTAGCAGCAATGGCACAAACAGCGAACATATTGGCATATTCAGCAATGAAAAAGAGAGCAAAACGCATACCACTATACTCAGTATGAAAACCAGCAACTAATTCAGATTCAGCTTCAGGAAGGTCAAAAGGAGTTCGATTGACTTCAGCAATAGCTGAAATAAAGAAAACGAAAAAAGCGACAAAACTAAACGGTGTCCGAAAAATCAACCAACTATGAAGCCCACTACCTTGCTGATCAACAATTCCTTGCATATTAAGTGTCTGTACCAACATAATCACAGACAGAATCGACAAACCAACTGGGATTTCATAGCTAACCATTTGAGCCGCTGACCGCAAAGAGCCAAGAAGAGACCATTTGCTGTTCGATGCCCACCCAGCCATAATTATGCCGATAACTATAACAGAAGATACAGCCAAAATGTAGAAGATGCCAATATTGAGATTGCTGACAATAAAAATATACTGCTCATCACCCAGATCTATCGCACCAAAAGGTATAGCAACAAAAGCCGCTAGCGAAAAACAAACGATAATATAGGGAGCAATACGGAATAGCACTCTATCACCGTATGGAGGAATTAGATCTTCCTTGAAGAGCAATTTCACACCATCTGCCAAGGTTTGCAGAATTCCCCAAGGGCCGACTCTCATCGGTCCAGTTCGATCTTGAATAAAAGCGGAGACTTTCCTTTCAGCTAAAACCAATACAAGGGGAATTAATGGAACAACCGCCACGAAGATTCCACAGGCAGTAATCATAGCAAGTAGTTGTTCATATTCTTCAAGAAACGCCGGTAGAGGGGGAAGAATCTCTACCAACAAGCTAGCCAGTGGTTTGCTTGAACCAACCGCTACTTCAGACAAATTATCAACAATACTAAAAAACTGTCGCATTTTCTGTTTTGACTCTATAAATAGCTTAAACGAAATCCCAAAAAATCAAGGAAAAAGAAAGCTTATCTGTCAATTTCTCCCATAACAATATCAATACTACCAATGATCGCGATAATGTCAGCAACCATCAACCCCTTACTTAATTCTTGCAATGCGCTTAATGCCGTAAAACAGGGCGATTTGGCCTTTAGGCGAACAGGCTTAACACTACCATCACTAACAATATAAAAACCGAGTTCCCCTCGTGGAGCTTCGCTACGGTCAAAGATTTCACCAGCTGGGGGGCGCACAGCTTTGTATTGTGCTATGATCGGACCTTCAGGAATCTCCTGATTGAGAATCTGCCGAATAATTTTGACGGATTCTTTCATTTCGTCCATGCGGACTTTATACCTATTCCAACAATCCCCAAGAACAGCACCAATTCTAGGAATATCATGACCAATAGGGACATCAAAATCAAATCGATCATAAATAGAATAAGGTTCATCCTTCCGCAAATCCCACTTTTTGCCTGCACCACGCAAATTAGGTCCTGTTATACCATAGTTGATTGCCATATCTTCATCCAGAACAGCAACTTTGACTGTACGTTCGATGAAAATTTTGTTTTCTGTTAACAACGCATTGTACTCATCGACCTTCGGCTCAAAATAGTCAATAAAGTTTTTCACATGACCCAGCCAATCGGGAGGCATATCCCTCGACACTCCGCCAATCCGGATATAATTATAAGTCAAACGTGCACCGCAAATCTCTTCAAAAAGTAAAAGGATCTCCTCACGGTCACGAAACGCATACAAAAATGGTGTAAAAGCGCCGATATCCATACCATAGGTACCAAAGGAAAGGAGGTGACTCGCAATGCGATTTAACTCCCCAACGAGAACACGCAAGTATTCTGCCCTTTCAGGCACTCCAGAAAACTTTTCATCAGCAGCCATCATCTTTTCGACAGCAAGACAGAACCCCCAATTTTGATTCATGGCAGCGATATAATCCATCCGATCAGTAAATGGGATGATCTGCGGATAGGATAAATTTTCGGCGTGCTTTTCAAAACACCGGTGTAGATAACCGATATGCGGGATGGCCTCACGAACGATTTCACCATCAAGTCTTAACTCCAACTTCAGAACACCATGGGTGCTCGGGTGCTGAGGTCCCATGCTAAGGACCATCTCATCTGAGAATGGTTGGACTTCAATAAACTTGCTTCCTTCTGCTGCCATTATATCATCCAGTCTAGTATGGAACTTTCATTCCTCGATATGTATCAGGTTCCTTATAATCTTTGCGTAATGGATACCCTTCCCAATCGTCCGGTAACAAAATTCTTCTCAGGTCGCTGTGCCCCTCAAAAACAATCCCAAAGAGATCATAAGCTTCACGCTCATGCCAATTTGCGGTTTTCCAGATATTCTCCACCGTTGGCAAATGGGGATTTTCTTTCGATACAACGGCTTTGATTGCAACCTTATGCAGATGAACATCTGAGAAAAGATGATAAACAACACTTAAGTTCTCATCTTCAGGACTGAGATCCAAACCACTGAGACACATCAACATGTCAAAAGCCAAGCGCTCATCATCGTACAGATATTGGCAAATCGCATTAACTGATGCAGGATCTACGAGAATACAAGAATCATGAACGGCGCCCGCTTCAACTGGCGATATCTTGTCACCAAATTTTTCACAAAGCAACCCTTGAATTTCTTCGATTATCATCTTAAATTTAGCAGTTGGACTCGATTTTGTTAACTAGCGTTGAAGAGCTTTCGCAGGAAAGGTACGGTGGCAGGCCCACTTTTAGTTTGTTCTCGAATCTTCTCTTGTAACTTCATAAGCCCTTCAAGTACGGCCTCAGGACGCGGGGGACAACCAGGCACATAAACATCGACTGGAATAATCCTATCGACACCTTTCAGCACATGATAACCATGTTGCCAATACGGACCACCACTTGTTGCACAACTCCCCATTGAAATCACGTATCTAGGTTCTGGCATCTGCTCATAAAGGCGAACAATTCGAGTCGCCATTTTCAATGTGACAGTACCTGAGACAATGATTAGGTCTGATTGTCTCGGGCTAGCCCTCGGAACACCAGCTCCAAAACGATCAAGATCAAAATTAGATGCGGCTGTCGCCATAAATTCAATTGCACAGCAGGCAAGTCCAAAAGTCATCGGCCAAAGTGAGGACTCCCTAGCCCAATTAGCAACAGCATCAATTGAGGTAACGATAATGTTTTTATCGAAATCCTCATCACTAACAAGATTGATAGGCTGATTTTGTTGTTGCATTACTTATGTCTTCTCCTCTTGCACAGATTGAATTGACCGAATCCACTCCAAATCACCTTTTGCCCAAACATAAGCGAGACCAACCAAAAGAATCAGGATGAAAACAAACATCTCACCAAAGGCAAGGATACCAGCCCCATCCTCAATTAATTTCCTAAAAACAACCCCCCAGGGAAACAAAAACACAATCTCAACATCAAAGATTAAAAAGATTAACGCAATGACGTAAAAGCGCGTATTAAATTTAATTCGGGTATCGCCAATTGGCTCTTCACCACATTCATAAGGCATTTCTTTTTCTATCGAGGGAAGCCTAGTCTGAAGAAACCGGGAGAGAATTAGGTTTATGGCTACAAATACAAAGCCTCCTACCAGGATCAGGAGAACATTTGCAAAATTAAATAGCATCCAATATACAGCCTTTTCAAAAAATCTCAGCTATGATTATATACTACCGACTACCTGTTTGTAAACAATTTATTGACACTCAGTCAAACTCACCACTACACTTACGACAAACAATATAAAATTGCATATCATCGGACTGAGCATGTTGTTTGATGAGATCAACAGCGACTTGTGGAAGTTCTCCCGCACACTTCGGACATTTATATAGCGACCCTTCAGTTTCGGGTACTTCATCTATATTACCAACAATATTTCGCCAGTAATTAAATTCCCAAGGAATCTCTATCTTTGCTCCCTTAGCGATATCATAACCATGACGAATTAACCTTTGATATTCTGAGAATTCAACAGACTCGAAATGATACTGGAATTCTTCGGAGATTTCAAGTCCCTTTTTGGCAGAGAAATTTTGCCGAATTTCGTTTGGGGTCAACACATTATCATAGATACTTAACTCATCAAGAATACCTCCATATCGAAAGTATCCTCTAGGACTGGAGCCAATAATCAGGTCTCTTCCGTTTGTCATACTTTTGCTAGAAACTTCCTCTGTACCAGCATGCTCTCCATCCTTATAAAAAAATACTGTTTCTCTGTCGCGAACCACAGCAATATGCACCCATTTATTAGGTACCAATACCCGATCTGAGTAGACACAGGTATACCCACGCCCATTTTCACTACCTCCAACACATAATTGGATTGTTTTATTTCCCAATGCAGAAAATTGATAATTGAGAGGATCTCGCTTGGTAACAATGATATCAGAACGTCCATTCCAATAAATCCAAGCACATAATGTCATGCGCCCTTCTAGGTTTAGACTTTTGTGATGTGGCACAATTATCCGATCCTTTTTTCTACCGCTGAACCTTAATCCACCACGTATTTTACCCTGGGCTATCCTTGGGCGGCCTTCGATTGTGCCGTGATTCTCCCCCCACACATCTTTAAGCGTCTTGCCTCTAATACTAGCTAGATCAAAAGACCAGTGGCTCACCAAGTCATCGGTTACAAGGCCTGCGGTCTTTTCTCGGTCACCAGTTTCTTCCTTTGATTGCTGTGCGATATTGTGGGATTTAGCAATCTGTGTGCTTCGACGGTAAAGAATTTCCTCTGTTACGTTAGTGACGACTAGGCAATCACGAATTCCTTTCTTCCACAAGTCAAGCAAGGTAATCATTGCACGTAGATTACCATCGGATCGTTGCCTAGCAATTACTGCTAATACTAAGCCTGAGTCTTTCGTCCGGCTAACGAAGCATTCATAGACTGGATATTCAGGCGGGGGGAGGTTTCGGCTCGTGTAAAGAAGAGGAGCGTAGTATTTACAGTTTCGATCGCAGCCAGGAATCTTGGCCCGTTTAGCACGACAACACTCTGGACAAATAACAATATTATTCAACGCTGGACATGCGCGTTTACCATTATCAGATCCACAGGTGCGACACCGGACTGTTTTAATTCGTAACCGATGTTTTCTAAATGGATCGGATCTACGCATTTCAATCCAGTCTAACTATTTTGACGTCCCGTTAACCCTTGTAAATATTCACCAATTTTGTCTGCAATCTGCTTAGCATCGACATCCGCAAAGTCAAAAAGCTCCTTTAGCATTGGAGAAATCGCTCCAGTATCAAGGATGTTGCTGGCCAATTTTCCCATATTACTATCACCTTTGCCATCCGAACCACCCATGTCGAGAATCTTAATAGAATCAATTTTCTCCACAGGTTTCATCAATCTCTCCGCTAATTCAGGTGAAACCTCAATAAGTTCAAGTAATGCTTCTTGAACAAGAACACGCTTTTCAGCCACATTTCGTGCTTCCAGATGTATCATCTCTCCTGTGGCTTTGGCACGTGCTTCGGCTAGAATAGCATCGGACAAACGCTCGATCGGTTGGGCTTGAGCTTCTCCACCAAGAACCGCTACATCGCGCTGCCATTCTGCTTCTCTAACCCGTTGGGCCGCTGTGACTTCAACTTGTGCTTCAGCTCGCTCCGCTTCAGCGAGTAGTTGTCCTTTCTCAGCTGTCGCCGTTGTAACCTGCCTATTTGCAACATCAATCTTTCGATCTTCGTCTTTGAGTTGCACAACCAGTTCCTGATCAATTCGAGATTGCTCGACAGAACGAATCCTTTCAATCTCTGTCAGTTCAACCTGCCGACCTTGACTAATTTGTGCCGTTTCAAGAACTAAATGCTTCTCGATATCACGCTGCTGGACCTGCTGTTCCTGACCAATCTTGGCTGTTTCAACGACCAGTGTCTTTTCGACATCTCTAAGACCTACACCCTCTTCCATAGTTAGTTTGGCTCGTTC
>Ga0066834_10001403_pt1 | contig 10877 bp, 5 predicted proteins | sample ETNtaG_30_FD_66729 | JGI IMG/M metagenome (GOLD analysis project Ga0066834, IMG submission 66729) | Marine microbial and viral communities from oxygen minimum zone, Eastern Pacific Ocean - ETNP201306PF43B | ecosystem: Environmental > Aquatic > Marine > Oceanic | place: Pacific Ocean: Eastern... | reverse complement strand
TTATCGCCTGCACGTCGGGGCAATCGATTTCCGTGAGTTCGCGGCTGGCGCGGTGGGTGATAACTTCCTTGACTTCGCCGCACAGTTGGCGCATGGCATCAATCGTGTGCGTGGCCTGTTCGAGGATCTGCCCCCCCGATTTTTCATACTGCCGGATCCATGCGTCGGGATTGCCGCGCCCGCTCCCACTCCAGTATTTTCCGACGACCAGACCAACGCGCTGATCTTGCAGAAGTTCGCTGGCAGCCACAGATGCGCCGGAGTATCGGAGTTGATATCCGACGCAGGTGATCAGATTTTTCTCGGTGACACCTTTGAGGATTTCCTGGGCGATTTCCATTCTGCGGGCGACAGGTTTTTCGACAAAGAACGGCAGGCCTCTTTCGATGACCGCAAGCTCGGGAGCTCCATGGGCATGAACGGGCAGGCTCAGGTAGATACCATCGAGATCGTCCCGGGACAGCATTTCATGCAGGTCAATGTAAGGGTCTCCGCCGGTACGTTCGGCGGCTTCGTTTGCGTTCTTTTCGATAACGTCACAGACGGCTACGACACTGGCGCCTTCCATATTGTTCAGGGTGTTCATGTGCCCGCGAGCGTTGCCGCCGCATCCGATAAAGCCGATTCTTATGGTGTCTGACATAGGAGAAAGTGGTTGATGAATTGGGTTAGGATTCGGGATTCAAAGATTCAAGATTCACAGATTCACAGATTCAAGATTCACAGATTTAGGATTCAGGATTCACGGATTCACGGATTCAGGATTCACGGATTCAGGATTCACGGATTCAGGATTCACGGATTCAGGATTCACGGATTCAGGATTCACGGATTCACGGATTCAGGATTCAGGATTCAGGATTCACGATTCACGATTCACGATTCACGATTCACCATTCACCATTCACTCTTCACCTCTTTAATCATCATTCAGGATGCGGCATCCATTCTGCCATTAACCATCTTCCGTCAAACATCCATCTGATGTGCTCAGGAGCTGCTCGAAGCAATCCAGAGTTTCTTTGGCGGAAGGGCGATCCTCTGGGCGTTTCTGCAGCAGTCTTGAGACGATGTCTTCGACTTCGAGTGGTATATCAGGGCGGACGGCACGGAGTGGTTTTGGTGCTTCGCTTATCTGCATCATGGCCACGGCCATTTTGTCGCCCTCGGCGGAGACGAACGGCACTTCTCCAGAGAGCATTTCATACAGCATGATCCCCAAGCTGTAGATATCCGCCTTGCCGTCGTACGGCTTGTTTCTCAGTCTCTCGGGCGACATGTATGCAGGGGTACCGAGGAGCTCACCTGTGCTGGTCAGTTTCTCCGGATTAAGAGATTGGTCGATGGCTTTGGCTAAACCGAAATCGACGACCTTTACCGTTTCAGCACCGTTTTCCCGGTGGAGAAAGACATTGGAGGGTTTGAGATCTCTGTGAACGAGACCTTCGGTGTGCACTTCGGTAAGCAGGTCGACGACTTGGATAAGCAGCTCGATCGCTCGTTTGGGTGAAAGGGGGCCGGCAAGACGCAGAAGCTCCGCGACAGTTTCGCCAGTGAGCATCTCCATGACCAGATACGGGCTCCCCCAACTGGTTGAATCAATATCCATTACTCGAACCGCGTTTTTGTGTCTGACTCGGCAGGCGGCGACGGCCTCGCGGCGAAATCGCATGATGTCCTGCGAAGTAGTGAGGAGGCTCGTCTGAAGGATCTTGACCGCCACGGTCTGATTCAGGCTGAGGTGCTCGGCCTGAAAGACGGCGCCGAATCCGCCCATCCCAATCACCGATTCCAGCTTGTATTTTTTATCGATGATCTCGCCGACCGGGAGCTGTGGCGCTGAAGTGTCTACGCTGACTGTGTTCAGCGTAGTTGCGGCAGGCGCAGCCTCGCCAAGCTTGAGGTGGGTCTTGACCCGTGCGAGGACGATGGGGAAATCAAACGGTTTGATGACGTAATCGTTTGCGCCGAGATCCAGAGCCTTGACCACCTCTTCAGTGTCATCGACTGCTGTGGCCATGATGATGGGCAGCTCCGTCAGAGAGTATTTGATTCGAACGGCCTGGAGTACATCAATGCCGCTCAGCCCGGGCATCATGATATCCAGAAGCACCAGTTGAAAACTCTCGCTGTCGATGAGTTCCAGGGCCTGCGCTCCATTCTCGGCCGCGGTCACCACATACCCGCCTCTCTTGAGCCGGCGCATGAGAATGTCTCTGTTGGTTGCGTCATCATCGACGACGAGGAGATGTGAGCCTTGATTGTCCTTCGCAGGCATTCGTAGTGTCGGTGGGATGTCGGCCATTAATTCTGTTCCATGGACCTTCATCCACTTTTTGGGAGAACAGTTCAACCAGAGTTCAGTCTCTCGTTGGGCCTTTCGTTTTCTATCGTTTTACTATTCCCGATCGGCCAATGGCGTGGAGGCGGGTCTGTTTTTCTGGGACGGCTCGGGGGCAGCCTCGCCTTTGATGGTCGCCATCACCTTGAGTGTCTCGCCGGCAAACGTGACAGGAGTCGTACACAGAATCTCTTCATTCTCAAGGCCACGGACAACGACCGTCTCCTGGTCGCCCCAGAGGATTTCAATCTTCCGTCGTACGAGGAAAGAACTGCTGTCTTTAGCCTTTGCTGCTGGATCGGAGGGCTTCGATTTTCCTGCCGGCCTTGTCTCCTTTGTGACCAGCAGGACCTGGTTGCCTTCGCGGATCGAAGAACGCGGAATGACAATGACGTCTGCCAGCACACGGCCGGAGATTTCCGCCTCGACAAACTGGCCCACTTTCAACGGTGGTTGCCCCTCGCGCTTTCCATATGGATTCTTAATTTCGGCAACGACAAAGAGCTGCCGACTCTTCACATCGAAGGCCCCCTCAGCCCTCGCAATGTGCCCCTCCCACGTGAATGCGTGCCGGCCGATCGTGGCATGAAGCTGGGCTCTGGGCGCGTTTGCCTCGCCTTCCCAGGCATCCCCTCGGTATTTGTAAGGCAGGTCGAGGTAATCCAGTTGGCGGCTGGGCACCGGCAGGCGGACCTCGGCGTAATCCACTCCGTAGATGGTGGACAGCACGGTAGTCCGTGAAACTGTCTGGCCAAGGTCCACGAAACGCCGCAGGACGCGTCCCGCGTAAGGGGCACGGATCTTCGTCCGTTCCAGGTTAAGGCGTGCCTGAGCCAGTTCAGCCTTTGAGGCCGTGATGATCGCCTGTGCGGTTTCAATCTGTGATTCCACAAGGCCAAGGTCGAGCTCGCGCTGTTTGAGCTGCGCGGCCGCGGCATCCACCGCGACTTTTGCCGTGGCGATCTGTGGATCGGCCAGTTTGAGATTCTGCTGTTTCAACTGAAGCTTCGCTCCCGACGCATCCACTCCTGCCTGCGCCGTGGCGATCTCCGGCTTCGATAGCGCAACATCATTCTTTGCCTGCATCAACTGCGCTTCCGCGGCGCCTACAGCGGCCTCGGCATTCTTTATCTGAGGTCCGCTTAGAGTGACATCCAGCTCGGCCTGCATGAGCAGGGCCTCCGCCGCTGCCACCGCGGCTCTTGCTGCGTTCAATTGTGGAACGCGCAGTGCAAGCTCACCGGGCTTCGAGCCGTCTCCAATCGATTTCCAGTCCTCTGCAGCCTGTTTGGCCTTTGCCTCTTCTTCTTTCAGTTGGCTTTTCGCTTCCGCCAGCTTCGACATGGCCGCAGCCACCATCGCCTGCATGCTCTTCGCGGAGACCTTCTCCTGCTCCACACCCAGACTTGATTTGGAGACCGTCGACTCCGCCACCGTAATCGTGGTCTTGCGACTCTCTGCTGCAATCTGCGCATACTTCAGAGCGGCGGCCGCTTTCGACAGGTCGGCCTTGGCCGCGGTGACCTCGACTTCTCGATTTACCGCGCTGATGCGTTCCTCTTCGAGAGAGAAGACTGCCTTGGAATGCAACGCCTTTGCTTCCGTAACGAATGCAGACTTGGTCAGCTCGCCCACCTTGACGCGCTCGAGTTCGAGTTCCGATTGTCGAAGCCTGGATTTCGCAAGGGTGACAGCCACCTCGTAATCCCTGGGATCGATCTCAACCAGCACGTCCTCTTTCTCGAAGAATCCGCCTTCACGAAAGGCAGGCGCAATCTTTACGATCCTTCCGATCACTTCAGGAGTGAGCGTGCTTTGAGTTTTGGCTTGAACCGTCCCCTGCGAAGTGAGCACCACCTGATAGTCCTGCTTCTTCAGCCTGACCGCATCCACCGCCAGAATCGAAGACCGCTGGCCACGCCGACGCGGCTTGGGGGCACGTTTCATGATCTCCAGATAGCCGAAGTACGCCCCCCCGATTACGGCAATCGGCAGCAGGACGCGAAGGATGGTCTTGAGTACTTTCATCAGTGGGTGATGCGTAATGCGTAATGAGTAATGAGTAAGTATTGTGCAAGCGAGAGCAGGGGTGGCTTGAAAGCGGCCCGGGAAGGCTGCTCAGTGCCTAACCGCAGGCCCAGGCAAAACCGGCACTCCGGATTCCAGCTTACTCATTACGCATTACTTATTACGTATTACCTCTCGAACCCACCGCCCAGCGCCAGGTAGAGCGCAACACGGTTTTCGAGAAGCACAGACTGTATGGCAATTAATTCGCTCTGCACCTGAAACGTCCTTCGCTGGGCGGTCAGTAAGGTGATGATCTCGACCAGCCCGCCGCTGTAATCCTCAAGCGCCTTTGCCTCTGCGGCTTGTGATTCTTCGACTGCCTGCCTTAGAGCGACTTCCTGCTTCTTGAGGTACTCCTCGTTTTTCAGTGCTGTCTCAACTTCGCGAAAAGCGATCAGGGCTGCTCCCGCGAATTCAGCGATGGCCTGATCCTCCTGGGCCTCCGCCAGAGCAACTCTGGCCTTCAGTCGGCCAGCATTGAAAACCGGCTGAGTCAGCCCGACCGCAATGTTCCAGATAAGAAAGTTGAAATTGAGGACATCCTGGAGGGCATCCGTTGAGGTGCCACCGTTGCCCGTCAGTCGAAGGGCCGGTAGCCGGTTCTTGCGCTCGCCCTTCAGGCGGCTGCGGGATGCCTCCAGGCGAATCGCGGCAGAGACCATATCGGGACGCCTCTGCAGCAACTGCGAGGGCAAACCCGCGGGCACGGCGGCGCTCATCGTCGGGAGTTCTGCGGCGACCTCGAGCTCAGCAGACGGATATCGTCCGAGCACTGTCTCCAGCACACGTCTGGTGGCATCCAGCACTCGATGGCGGGCCTCGAGCCTGCTCTTCGCGCTGGCCACCTCCGCTTTGCCCAATCGATAATCGACGACCGACAGGGCGCCGTCCCTCGCTCGACCGCGAATCGCTGCGAGAGACTTCTCAAAGCTCTCAACGGTCCGGACAGCCAGTTCGACCTGTCGCCGGGCCGCGATGGTTTCAAACCAGCCACGCGCCACCAGGGCCGCCAGCGAAAGCCTCGCAGCCGCAAAATCTGCCTGCGCGGCCCGGAAACCCTGATTGGCGGCCCGCCGTTCATCACGAAGTTTCCCCCAGATATCCGCTTCCCACACCACGCGGAGATTGAGGCCGAAATCCGTGCTCTTTATCGTACGCCTCACCGCGCCGCTGTTGAAGATCCGTTCACTCTTGGAGGCATCCAGACTCAGTGTCGCATCGGGATAAACGCTGGCACCTTCAATCCGCGCCAGTGCTCCGGCTGCCTGCAGTCGTGCTGCCACCAGTCGCAGGTTCCAATTTTTCTTGAAGGCCTCCCGTACCAGCAGAGGCAACTGCTCGTCCGTAAAATCAGCCAGCCAGTTTTGCGGGGCAGCATCTTGGGCAAGTTCGCCAGACCACTGAGTTGGAGGAGCAGGCAGCACGACCGATTTGCCCTGACGTGCAGTACAGCCCGCGCAAAGGAGGATGGCCAGCATCGTGGCGCAGGTTGAAAACCTGCACCACAGCAATCTACACGAACATGAAAACATCCTGTTCAAACTCTTGTCCGCTTATTCTGACATAAGACCGTTAGTGCCTGGGGAACGAGCATCATATCCTTACTTGAGTGTTTGTTCGCACGATGTCCGGCCTCCATGAATACAAGACACTCCCTCTTTCTCCTTACGGCCTTCATTTCGTTTGGGCTTGTCCATGCCGAGCCCAAGACCATTGCCATCGTCTCCCATCGGCCCAACACCCGGGGCACATGGGGGCCGTTGAAGCAAGACCAGGCATTCCGGCTCGCAGCGGGTGTTATCTTGAGCGAACACCTTTCGAAGACGCCCAGCCTGAGTTTGCTCGACTGGCACAGTACGTCCGGCACCGCAGGGATCGTAAAGTCTGGTCTCTACATTTTTCAGAGCGGCGATGACAGCGATCCCGGCTTCCGATGGAAACAATGGCGTGAGCTAATCCGGGCTGATTTCTTTGTGGAGTATTTGATTACGCAAAAGGCGTTCACCTTTGACGTTCATACGAAATCAAAGACCGCGAGCAAGACCATCGCATCGCCTGCAAGGCAGCCGAAGCTCGCCATCGGGCAGTTTGTTTCGTTCGTCTATCAACACACCGGCACGACGCTGACAAAAGAGCAGCAGCAAAAGCTTGAAGACCCGGAAACCACGGAACCGTCGCTGTTGTTTCGATGGGCCGAGTGGTACGACCACCGTCCCAACATGTATAACGATAATCCCTGGGGAGACCCCAACGCATCCGCGGCGGCAATCATTCAGAAAGATCCCAAATTCATGCGCGGCCTTGCCTGGGCCCTTACTATGCGTCTGCGACCGATTCAGAAACGAACGGGAGCCGGGCCGGTAAAGAAACGCATCGCCAATCCGGTGGATTTCGATAACCACGTGCTGAGGGTCCTTGACACTCGCTGGGCCCCGATGGTACTGCCGTCGTACAGGGCCCGCCTGAAAGATCCGCAACTGCTCAAGGATTCGATCAAGGTGCTCGCGTCCTCCGAGATCCACTTCGAGCCGGCGGACATCGAAACTGAGGAAGATGACGGTTTGGGCCTGGACGATGTGAAGCCGACCGTGCAGGCCAAAACGACTCCGGAGATCCGCAAGAACGTCTGTCTGGCATTGTCAGGACATCGGAGTCCTGTCGTGTTGTCCCAGATCATTCGCGTGCTCGAAGTCGATGAAAACGCGGCTGTGCGTGCCGCTGCGGCCGAATCGCTGGGAGGCTGGCCGGACGATGACGATGTAGAGGCCACTCTTCATAAAAATGCAACGGAAGACCCGGAGGCCCTGGTGCGGCTCGCGGCGTTTGAGTCGCTGGCAAAGGTGAAGGCCCTGAATGATCCGCGTCTGGCATTGGCCCTAACCGACAAATCGGCCGAGGTGAAGCAGTTTGCCTTTTCATGGCTGGCTCAACAGGAAGGTGCGTCAGAGAAAGTGCGGGCCCTTGTGCTGAAGGCGATGGGCGGCACAGATGCGGAGCTCCGTGTCCGGGCCTTTGAAATTGCTCCCACGGTTTTTCAGAAGGGAGGCCGGATTTCGGCAGAGATTAAGAATGCGCTGACCAGCGGCAGCGACCGGCTCCAACTGGCGGCGATGAATGCTGTGAGCCACTTCGAACTGAGGGCGATGCTGCCGGTCATCGGAGAGCATCTTCTAAGGGTCAGCAACGAAGACGTCCGCACGTCTGCCACTGAGACCATGCTGCAACTGAGCCCGGCGTTGCTGAACAAGCTCGTCAAGGCCGTTGGCACTGACATCGCGCCCGGCGTCCTTATCGCCCTTGCCCGCGGAATTGGCCGTCACGGGGGTAAAGAGCATCAGCCCTTTGTCGAGACTCTCCTGAAAAGCCAGGCCCGCGCGGTCAGGCAAGCCGCGGGCAACGCCCTCTACCGCATCGCTGCTGACAATCGCACGACCATGATTCGCTCGATGCTGGTCGACCCGAGCATGCGCGCCAACTTTTCCGCACTCCGCCTGATGGGTCGCATTAGAGGCGACCTACTCGACGACCTCGTCTGGGCCGCGGAACACCACTCCAACGAATACGTCCGTGCCCGTGCGATGCACAGTCTGGACGGGATGGACCATTCTCAGATTCACGGCATCGCGCTTCGTGCGCTTTCCTCTTCCTACTGGATTACCAGACTCTACGGCGCAGACATCCTGACCCGCCGGGCCATGCCAGGGGATGCAGAAACCCTGAAGGCGGCGTTCTCGAGTAATCGGGACAAGTGGCTGAAACTCATCCTCGAAGATGCTCTCTGTAAAAGTGAAGGCCGCCAGCCCCCTGAGCGCACCCGCCTCCGTCTCGGCAAACGGAAGCACATCGAGGGAGGCGAATTGCCCAACGGCTGGCAGCTCTGGCAGGGCACGATTCCCAAGGATAAGAAGGAAGCGCGAAAGTTGGTCGAGGAGGGTTACAGATTTGGCCGTGTATTCAGCGCGCCTGCAAGCAACGCCATGTGGGCCATGCAAACCTGGGAAGACAGCAAAGGAAAGATGGACATCTACCTGCTGCACATGCGCAGTCAGTTCGATGGCAGACTCAATGACGCGGCGCCATTCATGAATCACCTGATGTTTTTCGATGAGCCGCACGGCCCCGGCGGCGGTAACGGCGCGGATAAGCTTCGAGCGTTTCTGCTGGAATTCGGCCGGCCCGATCTGATTCCCGATGCAAACGGCAAAACCCCGCCGTTACCAGCACGCGTAAGAAGCGCGTTTGGTTACTGGAATCGAAAAACTATCGGCGAGCTATCTAATTTTATCGTGGGCGTTACTCGCATGACCTTTGGACGGCAGTATCCGGATATCAAGATGTATCCCCAGACGATGACCTATTTCGGTTCGCAGGCCGACGCGTACGATATCACCGATACGGACGGTGATTACTCGTGGCGTTACGATCACAGCAACCTTTTCGGCCATTACGGCAAGACCGCGCTGATGCGGGCCATCCATCCCGATCAACTGGTGGGCATGGTGACCTGGATGGGCTATATCCGGCCGGCGAGATTTCAGCTTGACCGTGTTTTCACCGACACAAAATTCCCCGAGGGACCATGGCGTCCGCTGGGCTACATGGGGACGTGCGCGGCCCTCGCTCTTTACGCGGGCGGCTGCGAGACCGGCTTCTTCAATCACGTCGGTCTCGATCCCAGAAGCGCCCGCGGCAAAGATATCGGAGGCGTAGAGACCTTCCCGCTGACTCCTCATTCGCCCGCGCTCACCGGGGTCATCAACAAACGCATGATAGGCGGCGACCGGGTTATGTGGGGAAACCGATTCAAAGAACTGGATGGCCTGGTTGCCGCCGCCAGGAAGCCGGCAAATGCAGAAACGGCATTAGACGAAGATGACGAAGAAGAGGAAGAGGTGGATGAATTCCTCGACGAAGCCGAAGGCAAGAAGACGCTGACGGTCGCGGAAGAGGCACAGCAGAAACTCGATGCTGAAAAACAGGAACACTTCATGAACGCCATGATCGGTGTCTCGTGGATGAACATCTTCAATTGCGATGTGACGCGAGCCATGGCCAACCTGCCGACCCCGCGAAACGTCACCACAGACACTCTCCTCATCTTCCCCCGCGGCACTCGCTGGAACGGAGACGGTAGCACCTACCAGGCACCAGCGATCGCCCTCGCCGACGGCTTCGACATGGTGCCCAACTACGATTGCATCAGGCTTGTCGACCTCATGCGATACGACACCCTCATGCTGCTCGAAGGCAAAGACGGCGTCACTTCGGAGCTCGTTGCCAAAGTGAACCGCTGGCTGCGGAACAAAGTGGGCGGTCTTCTTTACCTCGCCGGCAATCTGAATACCGAGACAGCTCTGTTTCCTGAGCTGACGTTTGATGAAGTGAAGGAGAATTTCCCGTGGGAAGGTTCCGTCCGCGCTGTGGCCGGTCCAACGACCGAAGAGCCAATCCTAGACCGTAGAAAAAAACCGACCGGCAAGATGCGCACGGTTTTCAATCGGCTCGGAGTATTTGAAGCCGACGGGAAAACAGTCACTGCCGAAACATCACGCCTGCGTTACACCTGGGAAGGAGACATCACACCGCTGCTCACACACAAAGCGGACCCCATTCTTGCACGATGGAATGCCCCCGCGGAAATCAAAGCAGTCGTCCTCTTCGATGGTATTACCGAGGCCGGGCCGGCCTACACCGGGCAACTTGAGAGAATCATTCTGGCAGCGGACAAGGCGCGCAATGCTTCAGTCACTCGAAAGCGCCACTGGGGACACATCGTCATGGAGAACGATCGTTGGGCCATCCAGGTCGCCCCCCGCGGCTACTACCCCCTGCAGAAGGCCCGGCCGCGCCAGATGAAAGGAGTGGACATCATCACCGGGACCATCAATCCCCTCATTCAACATCGGGCGGGTGTTCTCATCCTCAAAGATTACGTTGGCCCCTACGCCGGCGGCAAAGGCGACTGGGCCGTCATGGCTGCATCCGAACTGAAAGAAATGAAACTGCTCGAGACCAAGCGGCTCCGAGTGCACTCAAAAGGCGTAACGAGAGTGACGCATATCGGAGAGGACCCCATCAAGCTCGACAGCAGGGCGGATTTTGAAGAAGTCGAGAATCAGCTAGACGTGTGGAAGCTGAAATGGGAGGGGAAGAAGGCATACAGCGCAACGCAGATTCCCGGTGGATGGGAACTGCATTTTGTGAGTGATGAGCCGGTAAGCGTGAGTAGTGAGTAATGCATAATGCGTGATGCGCACTGCATCCATATAAGTTACTACGTACGAAATTCCTGTTATGGATATGTTTTCGGGTCACGTCCGGGGCCTGCCGCGGCGAGCATGATTGGTGGCCAAGACGGGAGAGCTTTTACGGGTTTAAGAAATGGGAGTCCTCTTGTTCAGGGGCGAAGCCCCGGTCGTTTGCCTAGCCCAGCCCAACGGGCTGGGTTTAGAGAAGGATTGCCATT
>Ga0066834_10001393_pt1 | contig 10920 bp, 10 predicted proteins | sample ETNtaG_30_FD_66729 | JGI IMG/M metagenome (GOLD analysis project Ga0066834, IMG submission 66729) | Marine microbial and viral communities from oxygen minimum zone, Eastern Pacific Ocean - ETNP201306PF43B | ecosystem: Environmental > Aquatic > Marine > Oceanic | place: Pacific Ocean: Eastern... | reverse complement strand
TCACGTGGGGAGGATTCGGTGACTCGGCGAATGAGAAGAATCGTCAACAGGTCCGAGCCGACCTTACTGACGCTGTCAGATTCGCGGAAAAGCACAACATCAAAGTCGCCCTGGAGCTTTACGATAACTGCGTCGTCGGCACCGTCGAGGACATAGTCGACTTGGCCGAAGGGCTCGAATCGCATGCCTTGGGCATCATGATGGACCCGCCGAACACAATGAAGGAGAGCGACCTTACAGACCTGCCCGGTTACTACGCGCGGCTGATACAAGACGCCGGAGACCGGATGTTCGGCGTTCACGCCAAGGGGGTTCTATTTGAAAATGGGCAGAGGAAACTTCCAGGCCCCGGTGAGGGTCAGCAGGATTACGTCGCGTTCATTCGTGCCCTGACCGACGCCGAATTCGACGGCCATCTGCTCATCGAACACGTGAGCAGAGGAACAGTCGAAGCAGCCCGCGACTTTGTGGCAGGCAAAATCGAGGAAGCGCTCGAAGGACGAGGCTGAGAAGTTCTTGCTGCGGACCCCGCACACACCAGCAACCATCAGATGCCCACACCAAACACAAACACTGCCGATTTCGAAGCACTCAAGGCCAAACAGGTCCTGCCCTCAGGACCTGCCATTAAAACTACGACCGTAGGCTCGTACCCCGTCCCCGACTGGTTACCGGGCTCGACAAGCGAATCCGCGATTGTCGATGCCACACGAGTCGTCTTTGACACACAAAGGCAAGCGGGCATTGATCTGCCGACCGATGGCGAGCTTTACCGATTTGATCCAAGCCATCCGGACACGAATGGCATGATCGAATACTTCGTTCAGCCAATGGGCGGGACCAGGCAGGACTTCGGACGCAAAGAGACGGAGGAGTTCAGAGCGAAACAGACGATGGGTTTTCGCGCGAAGCCGGCGGCAGTGATCGATGAGGCCCTCAGTGAAGGCTGCCTCGATCTCCTGTCCGATTGCGTGCGCGCATCTGCCGTTTCGGGCGGTCCGTTCAAGTTTACGCTGACCAGCCCGTACATGTTGGCCCGTACTCTTCTCGATCATCACTACGGCGATTTTGAATCCATGCTGATGGGCGTGGCAGACGTGCTCGCCGACCAGGTGCGAGGCCTGCCATGCGCATGCGTGCAGGTGGATGAAGCGAACATTCCAGGCAATCCGTCAGAGGCGCCACTCGCCGCTGATGCAATGAACCGCGTACTCGATGCGATTGACGAAGAAACCGAACGCGCGGTCCATTTCTGTTTTGGGAATTACGGAGGACAGGTCATCCAGGGTGGAACATGGCAGGCGCTCACGGACTTCCTGAGCTCGCTTCATACCGATCATCTGGTGCTGGAGCTGGCACATCGGCCGGCGGAAGATCTGGACGCGCTCAAGGAGGTGAATCCCGATATCAAGCTCGGCATCGGCGTCATCGATATCAAAGTAAATCACGTGGAAACCGCGGATGAAATTGCCACCCGCATCGAAGCCGCGGAAAAGGTGCTGGGCCCTGGACGCGTCGGTTGGATTCATCCCGATTGCGGTTTCTGGATGCTTAAGCGGTCTGTGGCCGACAGCAAGATAGAGGCGCTCTGCAAGGGACGCGATTTGTTTTTGGGCAGAACGGAATGACGGGATGGTGGAATGGATGAACGGAGATGGGGCGGGCAAAGGTAGATGGCAGAGCGCAGACCAGATGGAGCAGCGTTCTTTCCGTCATTCCAAACTTCCTTCCAGCCACGCGGGCAGATCATTGATCGAATCGAGGGTCCATGTCGGCTTTACATCTGATTCGCTGATAGTCTGTTCATCGTAGCTGCCGGTCTTTACCTGGATTGCCTTGAGGCCGGCGTTAATGGCGCCTTTTGTGTCGCCGTCGAAATTGTCGCCAATCATGACTGCGCCGGCCTTTTCGAATCCTGCCCTTTGCAGTGAGAGTTCAAAGAACCGGGTATTGGGCTTACCGATAATCGTTACCGGTTTCTTCGTCAGCGACTCCATGGCAACCACCACCGGGCCGAGGCCGACGCGCGTGACGCCGTTCTCCGGATAAGTCATGTCACGATGCAGGGCCACCGCCTCCGCCCCCTCTCGAACCAGTCTGAATGCGATGTCAATCTCACCGAAGTTGATCCAGTGATACTGGCCGATGATGACGAAGTCCGTGGGCCGTTCCTCACGGTGCACGTATATGCCCGCTTCTCTGAATTCTGCTTCCGTATCTTCGGAGGCCATCATGTAACAGATCGCGTCTGGCTTTCTGTTTCTTACGTATTCGATCGCGGCTACTGGAACCGGAAAGACCTCGTCTTCGCTGATTTCGTAATTCAGATTCCGCAGGCGTTGCATGATCGCACACTTGGGAATCCGCGTGGTGTTTGTGACCAGAAGAAACGGCAGACCCCGCCTCCGAAGCTCCGCGATCGCTTCAGGTCCGCCGGGGATGACGTGGTCACCGTCGTAGAGGGTGCCGTCGATATCGATGAGGAATGATCTGATGTTCACAGAAACGCGGCTGGAAGCAGAAACTTCCTACGTAATACCAGATACTGGCGAAGACGCCTCAGACAGAACCGCACAAATGCGAAACTGCAGGCCACGACGGCGCACGACTATTGGTTAACCGTAGGCGACTGACCTACGGCGAACGGAGAATTGAGGCTCGTGACAGAATTCCCCTTCCTTTCATGGTCCTTTTCTTCCCCGAATTCTGCGGCAGTCTCTGGCCACGCCCGCAGAGCTTCAGCTCTCGCTTTCGATCTCAACTTTCTTTCTTCAAGTAAGTTGAGTTTTCAGGGGCAAAGCCCCGGGCCGTTTGCCTAGCCCAGCCCAACGGGCTGGGTTTTCGAGCAGATCATCCCTAGGGGCAACGCCCCGGTCATTTGCCCCAATGAATGGCATCTTTATGAATGTCCGGGGCGTTGCCCCTTTTCAAATCTTTGTACCATTCACCCAGCCCGTTGGGCTGGGCTAGGCAAACAGCCCGGGGCTTCGCCCCTGAAATCGATTGTGTCAAGTTTCCCGGGACAAATCCTGGGCACGCCGCCGTCCCGGCGGCATTAGCGAGCGAAGCTCGCTCTCCAGAGCCAGCGGGACGCTGGCGTGCCCGGCGTGCCCAGGGGCTCCGCTTCGCATTTTGGCAGTAGAAGGAAACTCGTTCGACGGTTTGAGGAGAAGCTTCGCTATACTGAATACGGGTCTATGGCATGAGCGGAAGGTCGTTGACGAAATAGCCTTGGGATGTTCAAGTTATCCGTTTCAGTTTTCTACTTTCCGAGAGGGTGAAGTGATGAATGTGTACGAAGCCATGAATTCTCGTTACAGTGTCCGTTCATACCAGGTCCGCGAAGTTGAAGACGATAAGCTGAACCGGATCCTCGAGGTGGCCCGGATCGCGCCAACGGCAAGAAACCGCCAGGAGTGGAAGATTGTGGTCATCAAGGATGATGAATCTCGAAAGACCATCGCGAGGACCTCCGAACAGGAATTCCTCGCTGATGCGCCCGTTATCCTCGCAGTTGTTGGGCTGACTCCCGGGCAGGAAATGAGTTGTCTGATTCCCATTGACCCCGTGGATTGTTCGATCGTATTGACGCATATCGCGCTGGCAGCAGTCGCCGAGGATCTGGGGACATGTTGGATTGGCCACTTTGACCAGGAGAGGACGTGCGAGCTATTGGGCGTGAAGAACGCAAAGATCGTCGGCCTGATGCCGCTTGGCTATCCAGCCGGCGGGCCTCACCCAAAGGAAAGGAAATCCCTGGACGCGCTGGTCCGCTACGAGAAGTTCAGTTGAACCGGATGCGAGTTGTAGAGGCCAAAACATGTTCGTGTCGAACATGAAATGATCGGCAATCCTTGCAAAGCTGAAATTGTGAAGATGAGACGGGCTGCCTGTGAAAATGACACGGGCTGCCATAAAAAAAACCGGGCGCCCCTGGTGGGACGCCCGGTGCCATTTAGGGAGGGCTTTCGACTGACAAGGTCAGCCGCTCTCCCTCCTTAAGTTGGTCTTGTGTGTTTCTATCATCCAACCACCTCCTTTCTACGATGCGCGCCAACCGATCGTAATCGGCGCTGGTAAAGATGGTATATTCCTGAGCACTCAGGATTCACGAGGCGGAATAATATCAACTTCTCCTCCTGTCGCATGGCTACAGCCCGTCGCAATGACCCGATGCTCCCCATTTACTTTGACCATCTGAGGCAAGCCTTGTGCAGATTAGGAAGCGGCGAGAACCTGGCGGACACCTGAAGCTCAGTCATGGCATTCACCCTTGAAAATGTTGTCCCCTGGGGAAGGAACCTGGAGGAGTACACGCGTATGTTCGAGCTGAGCGATCCCGATCTCGATGGCCGCATCCTCGGCTGTGCGGACGGTCCGGCCAGCTTCAATGCCCGGGGCGGCTGTCCAGGTAAGGCAGTGACGCGCTCCTCTGGCTGAGCACCGTTAAACTCCGGTGGATTCAATGTGAAGATCCTGTGAAAGCCCTGGCGATTCAGGTGCAAAACAGGTGGATACTTCCAAAGCAGTGATTAATCTGACGCAAACTTTCTGGAGATAAGAATGTCTGACAAGGCCTACAGAGTCCGCGCTGTTAAATGCCCCCATACGATTTCCGATGAGGAAGTTTATGAGCACTTGAAGAACGTCACCGCCTCGCTTGACCGATCCTGGGCGAAGATTGAAAGCGCAAAAAAAATCGTGATCAAGATGAACACGATGATGCCCGAAGACAAACTGCGATATACCGGGGGACGCCGCCAGGAGCTGGTGGATAACTCGGTGGCGGAGGCGACCTTTCGTCTCCTCCGGGAACGTTCGGATGCGAGGATTGTTCTCACCGATACGCAGCGCTCGTGGGCCGAGGATGAATTCACTATTCGGCCGATTGTGGAAAGGTCTGGAGCTGAGTATGCGGAATCCAACAATCCCCCCCACACCATCTTCGAAGTGCCTGGTGGCGGGCAGATGTTTCAGCGCTATCAGCTCGGCTCGGTGTTCGAGGATGCGGATGCGATGGTTTCAGTGGCTACGCTGAAATCACACGCGTTCATGGGAATTACCCTCACGTGCAAAAATCTTTTTGGCCTGCCCCCCCGACCGCCGCATGGCCGGCGTCCCCGCACTTATTTTCACCACACGATCCGGCTCGCACACGTGCTTGGCGACCTGGGGCGGATCGTCCAGCCCTGCCTGAACATCATCGACGGCATGGCCGCGCAATCGCTCATGGAGTGGGGCGGCGACGGCCGGATTGCGGATGTGATGATTGCGGGTGACCATACTATCGCGACCGATGCCTGCGGCTGTTACCTGATGGGGCATGACCCGGCATCGGATTGGCCCACGCCGCCTTTCAAGCGAGATCGCAACCACCTCCTGCTGGCGGCGCAGAGCGGGTTCGGCACGGTCAACCTGGCCGAGATCGATTTTGAATCAGAGGTCGAGCCGCCTGTCACCGATTTCGATTCAGCCGACTGTGATATTGAGCTGATGGGCAGCCACATGAAAACGGCCAGCAGACAGGGCCTTTTCTACAAAGAGAACGAAGGTAACCTGCTGGATAAGTACGGCGGCGAGTTCATCTTCATCCAGGATGGGGAAGTTATCTGGAATGGCGACGACCCGATGCAGCCCGGCCCCGTGCACCAAGTCGCCTCAGAGAAACCGGAGCAGGGCGTCTGGCTGAAGAAAGTCGAGCCGGAACAAGACGAGGGGGAGCATTACTCGATCTATGAAGACAGTCTGAACGCTCTGCCCGCCTGAGTTGAGGCACACGGAGGAGTGCCATTCTGATCTTGTGATTCTTTGAACTTAATGGAGAAATGCGATGGGCAAGATCATTTTCGGCATCATCATGATCGTTGGTGGACTGAGCGGTCAGCTGGCGTTGCGCGGGACAAGTAGTTCCGGAGGACTGGCCGCAGTCGGGGCCATTGTGCTTGTGATTGGAATCGTCCAGGTAGCAAGCAAGAAGAAATGAACAGCCAGGGATCTTCTACGCGCCCCCTGTAATCACCGCGTCATTCCCCTTTGTACAGCCTCTGGAAGTACGGGCAGTAACCCCCTTTGTCCGGCCATTTGTAGCCTCGCGGCCGGGGGCCTTCGCCTCGATTGCGGAGCCAGGACATGACCAGCGGATCGGTACCTCGGCGTTCCACCTCATCGATAGCGGCGGAGTGCAGGCGCTCGACCACGTCCGAGTTTTCGGACTCGACGCATTCCTGCGTGCCTCGGCGAATAAGTTCTGAATCTTCCGGTTTGGCGTGAACGAGGAGTGTCCACTCTTCGTCGAACGCGGTGAACAGAAAACCTTCGGAGTTCCAGTGGTTCGAGCCCGAACCGGAGAGCGCGAGTTGCCGTCTGCCCGGCTCACCGTTCCGGGCCAGTTCAAAGAGGTTCTGGCTGTCGAGCTCGGAAGGCGGCGTCTGGCCGGCGAGGCCGAGGATGGTGGCGAAGTAATCCTGCGGCTGGGCGAAAGCAGAGCTTCTGCCGCTGCCGCCGCCGGGGATGCGGATAAAGAGAGGTATGTGTGCTTCGTCACCCCGGATGGGGCTGCCCTTCCCAAACTTGCCCCAGTGGCCGTTGTTGGTGCCGTGGTCGCCAACGAGGATGACGGCTGTCTTTTCCGCCAGGCCCGTTTCATTGAGGGTGTCCAGGAATTTGCCAAGACAGTGATCCATCCACGTAAGTTTGGCCGAGTAGGTGGCCTTCACCCGCTCGCGCGCGGCTTCGGGCAGGTTGGGGTTGTTTCGCCCAATGAACTGCCTCGGGTCAATGGTGCCTTCGTAGCCTTCGGTCTGATCGTATTTCAGCATGAATTCCCGTGGTGAATCCCACGGTTCGTGCGGGTCGAAGCAGTCGACCCAGAGAAAGAAATTCTCGCGGTTGACATTCTGTTTCAGAAAATCGGACGCGGTGAGAAAGAGGCGTGCACAATTCCAGTCTTCATCTTTTTCCCGACCCTTGTTCGCCGCGGCATAGGAGACGGTTTGCGGAGCCCATTCTGCTCCTTCTTCCAGACAGTCGAACAGCGGATCGTATGACCAATTGCTGAGCGGCTCGTTATCGCCAACGATGGTGGGCCGATCCACCTCGGCGCCCCGGACGAAAGTCCACGCGTGAAACGGCCAGTCAAAATTGTGTCCGCCGTTGACCAGGTGTGGCGTGTCGTGAATGAGCTGGGTGGCGTAACCCGATCCACCGAGAGCCCAGGGCAGCGTGTAATCATCATGCGAAAGCGGCTGCCACACGTGGAAGGGCCCGCCGTAGCGGCCGGTCATTACGTCGCGCCGATAGGGAATGGTCGGGAAGCTCGCCGCGAACGCGTTGTCAAAACACCACGACTCCGACGCCAGCCGATCCAGGTTTGGGGTCTGCATCCAGTCGTTGCCGTTGGCGCCGATGTAGTCGTAGCGAAGTGTATCGATAATCAGCAGGGCGATGTTCATGATGATTTCTCGTTTACTGGAACTGTGGGGGAATGCGTTATTCGCGTCACCGTAGTTCTCCCCGAAATTGCCACGGTTGGCAAGGCTGCCCCCAGACTGTGCCGGCATACGTTGCCTTTCGAGCATCCCCTGGAGCCTGAATCGGTCGCCAAATAATTCGCCTGCGCGGCTCGCCGCCTCTTCGGTTGTGGATGGAAGGCTGCCTTGAGTAAGATTGCCCCGAACATTGACTCATTCCTCGCAGACCTTTTCAGATGCGCACAAACACCTTTTTAGAGAAACTTTCCAACGGTGAAGTTGTCACTGGCTCGTGGCTGATCATGGGCTCACCTGTGGCTGCTGAAATCTTCGCCCAGGGCGGCTTTTACGATACGGCCGTGATGGATATGCAGCATGGATACTGGCACGAACACACTCTCCTGCAGGGGCTGCAAGTCTTCCTGAATACATCGACGATACCCATCGCCAGGGTAGTCCGGAACGATGTCGGTGAAATCAGCCGGGCCCTGGATATGGGCGCCATGGGCATCATTATTCCGATGGTGAACTCACGTGAAGAAGCAGAGGCCGCGGTCGCGGCCATGCGGCCGCCTCCTGAAGGCGAACGTTCCCTCGGGGGTATCCGTCTTCTCTATTATGGTGACGACGCATTTTCCTCTGAATCTTGCCGGCAGATAGCCTGCATCATGATGATCGAAACAGAGGAAGCGGTGGAGCGTGCGGAGGAGATCCTCAGCGTGCCGGGCGTCGATTGCGGTTTCGTGGGGCCTGGTGACCTTGCCATCTCGCTGGGCTGCTACCCGGAGCGCGGCCCGGTGCACGAGGAAGCGCTGAAGAAAATTGTGGAAGGGGGCAGAAATGCCGGCACACCGACGGGCATCCTCTGTCGAAGCCCTGAAGAGGTAGGGCACATGGCGGACCTGGGCTTCCAATACCTGCCCCAGCTCAGTGAGTTCCGCGCCATCAAAGAGGCCGCCGAGGAAAACGCCAAAGCCATCAAAGAAGCCCTGGCCAGGTAGCCATCTTTCGAGGAGTTACTCTTGGCAAAAATCAAACGTGACGCGCATTCGCTGGAGACCATTCGTGGAGGCGGCATTGTCGGTGTGATGGGGGCGGTCAGTTTCATCGTCGGGATTGCGATGCTGGTCATTTCCATTCGAGAAAAAGAGTCTGTCCTGTTCATCCCAACGGTCCTCTTTGGCACACCGGGCTTCTTCATGTTGTTCGGCCGGCTCGGGACGAAGATCGATCTGCAGCATCAGCAGGTCGTTCGATGGTTTGGGCTCCTCGTTCCGATGTTCAGGACCACGTATTCCATGGATGATTTTGAATACGTTGGCGTCACCCGGGCGAGTGCGGGCCAGAACAACTCCAAGATTGTGTATCCGGTTTTTCTGAGACGGAAAGAAACGGAAGATGAAAAGCAGAGGGACGAAGAATTGGCCAAGGCACTCGCCCACCTGAGAAACCTGAACTTTCAGATCAACAACGATTACCTTCCTTCACGAGCCCTTGCGGAATCCATCGCCCGGATGCTTGGGATGGAATTCCACGATGACAGCTCCGGCGAGATGATCATTCGGACACCGGACGAATTTGATGAAACCCTCCGCGACCGTTTGATGAAGCGCGGCGTCCCCGACGAGCTTCCGGATGCGCCGGAGAAGACGGGAGTGCGTGTCCTTACCGATGGCGATTCAATGACATTCGAGTTTCCCGCGCCGGGGTTTCAGGCTGTGCACATGCTGGTCATGGTCATGTCTCTGGGGTTCTGCGTCACTGCGGCCTGTATGGCGTTCCTGGTGAAGTCCAACCTTACGAGCTCGGGCGGTGGCATTCTCATCGGCGTCTTCTCAGTGGTCGGGCTGCTTCCATTCGTTTTCACATTCACTCTCTCGCGCAAATTCGCCAGGACGCGGGAGACTCTGACTCTGACTGGCGAAGGGGATCTCGTTCTCGAGCGCCGCTACCTTTCATCCGCGAGCACAACCATTCCGGCAAACGAGCTCGAAGAGCTCTTCGTACGCCATCCGGAACGACAACCCATTCTTGGCATGAGCATGTCAAAGGTCTACGCTCGCAGCGACAAGGAGAGCCTGGAGTTCGGCACCGGCTCGAGTGCGGCCGAGCTGGACTGGATCGTCGCCGTGATCGAGTACCGAGTAGTGACAACGGTGTAGGATTTGGCAAGAGCGTATAGCATTCAGGCGACCCAATGACACCTCATGGCCAAGCAGCCAAGCACGCATGAAGAAAATGAAAGCCGCCATTTACAGCGACATTGAATGCATCGGAATCCGCGAAGTGGACTATCTTCCTCCCGCAGCCGGCCACGTGGTCATCGACACCAGATGCACCGGGGTATGCGGCAGTGACCTTCACAACTACTACGGCCACTGGAAACCCCGTTACGATAAGTTTGCCGAGGGACACGAAGTCGCAGGAGTCATCGCAGAACTCGGCGAAGGTGTCACCGGTTTCGAGCTCGGCGATCGTGTCACGCTGGAGTGTTTCACTCACTGCGGCGAATGCATGTATTGCCGCGCGGGGCATTACAACCATTGCCAGCAGCGCGGGTTGTTCTGCCGAGAAGGCCACGGCGGATTCGCAGAATTCACGACGGTCCATCAGTCGTCGCTGTTCAGGCTGCCGGAGTCGCTGAGTTTTGAACAGGGCTCGCTCATCGAGCCGCTGGCGGTGGGTCACCGTGCGGTTGCCCAATCAAGGGTTGGCCCCGGGGCCAGCCTGGCCATCATCGGCGGCGGAACGATCGGCCAATTCTGCCTCGCAGTAGCAAAGGCGTTGGGAATTACTGATGTGGCGATCACCATCAAGTACGACCACCAGGCCGAGCTCGCGCAGAGCCTCGGTGCGAACCATGTGGTCGATGTGAGAGAGGGAAGCTTAAAGCAGCATGCAGACCAGACACACAGCCCCAGCTTCGACGCGGTGGTCGAGACTGTTGGCAGCGCATCCGGTTTTAATGACGCCCTGGCATCGATCCGCAACAGGGGAACGGTCGTCCTGCTCGGCGGTTATCACAAGCCACTTGAAGTGAACCTGGGCACCATCGTCGGCAAAGAGCCTATCGTGACCGGCTCGAATTGTTACGGATGCAGCGGAATGAAAACCGACTTCGCAGCCGCTTTGGATTTGGTTGTTTCAGGAAAAGTGGACGCGTCGAAACTGGTCACTCACAGGTTCCCGCTGGAGGCGATTGCGGAGGCATTCGAGACTTCGGCCGATAAGAACTCGGGAGCGGTAAAAGTACAGGTGGTGCAGGAAGGCTGATGGTAAGAGAGGCGGCCCATGCAATTGCGCCATTTAGGCATGCGCCATAATGGCGCACTTTGGGCTAGGTGCGCCATTTCGACATTGCCGCAGATCTCCTTGAGAGTGGTTTCGGTTATAAATACGTAATATGTAAAGACTAATATGATATTCATTTTCATGCTTATTTGGCACGGCG
>Ga0066834_10001392_pt1 | contig 10924 bp, 4 predicted proteins | sample ETNtaG_30_FD_66729 | JGI IMG/M metagenome (GOLD analysis project Ga0066834, IMG submission 66729) | Marine microbial and viral communities from oxygen minimum zone, Eastern Pacific Ocean - ETNP201306PF43B | ecosystem: Environmental > Aquatic > Marine > Oceanic | place: Pacific Ocean: Eastern... | reverse complement strand
GTAGTCATGAAAGCGATCCGGCCGCGTGGGGAAGGGCCGGAGGTCCAGGTTATCCGAATTGCATCGGACCACGTTAGTGACGACGCGGCCGGTCCCGTCTCGGAAGCTGATTCCGGCCACTTCGTCGAGCTCGTTGACGTTCCTGATCAGATCAACGATCGCCTCTTCGCCTTCGCCATGCACGATGGAATCGAAGGCGGGAAACTCGCCTAGCAAACGATCCGAGTGAAAGGTTGCGAAGTGGCCCCCGGCCGTGATGTGGCCAGCGTATCCCTTGCGTCTCAATGCCTCAGCCATATCGATAAACTCGCGTGCACGAATGGTGAAAACCATGGATAGCCCCACCATTCCGGGATCATATTCCAGCAGCGCTTCAATGATCCCCGGAATCTGTTCGGGCGCATGGAAGTCAAATATCCGGCCCTCGTGCCCGGCAGCAGCGACGCTGGCGTGCAGATAGCGTAGAGCGAGGTTCTCTTCCAGTTCAGGTCCAACCAGTGCAACTCGCATAAGAATTCCTCCCTTTCGTCATTGTGTTTTCGGCAGGGTTCTCGCGCAGCCGATGCGTGAATCTAATACGGGTTCGAAGGCATGATGTCCCAGGCTTCGAGCGTCTTAATGCTGGCCGGAGCGCCTTTGGAAAAAAGGATCACTCCGACGCTGTCATGCCGGGAAGGATAGATTCGCCGCATCACTGCCTGGCGGCCGTTGGCAAACACTTCCACGACTGACTTGTCCACGAAGACGCGGAGCTTCAGCGGCTCGTCTTCCTTCAGTTCGAAAGGGCCAGCTTCGATGTTCTTCGGGCCCTCTGTCGCACTCGACTTTCGGGTGTCCACCTTCAACTTCTTCTCAGCCCGGTCGTAGAAGACGAGGGTCTGTTCCTCGCCTTCCGGAGAGCAGCAGACTTTTATCCCGAGTTGGCTGGCGCCTTTGGCGTTCATCTCGATAGCCAGCTCGATGCTGTTTCCGCTGATGCCGTCGAGCGGCAGATCGGTATCGGCCTTTAACGTGATGTTCTCTTTCTTCCTCGGGTTGTAGCGCAGTCGTTCGATTTCCCTGGGTACGTCCATGTGCAGCACGCCGTCTCCGCCGAGGGACAACACCCGCGGCAAGCTCATGGTGCCAGACCATCCGTATTCCATGCGAGTTTTGAAACCGGCCCGATCAAAGATCCAGGCCCACATGATCCTGCGCCCCCTGTCGTCCAGCAGGCTCTCGGGAGCAAAGAATGAGTTATCCACCCAGCTCATCCTCTCGTGGAAAGTCGGATGAAATTTTTCGTCCTTCCATTCCCCGAGGTAATAGCGGCAGCCGAGACGGTGGCTGATACAGAGGAGCATGTGCTGGTCGCCTATCTTGAAGAAATCGGCGCAAGACACATCCTCTTTGATCGATACACCATCGACCGCGTTGGCCATCAGGTCACCCACGTAATTCCATTTGCCCGCCAGGGAATCGGACTTTGCAATCGCGGGCCGCTTGCCACCAAAGATGGCGTAGTAGGTCTCGCCCTCCAGCCAGCCGAAGGGGTCCCACGAGCGGTACTTGCCGTGGTGCGTGTCGCCCGGTTTCGTCTTTGGTGTAATCGGATTCGAGTCCAGCTTCTTCCATTCGTTCAGGTCATCATCGAGGGCCACGGCCATGGCGTTGCCCTGGCCGACCTGGTGGTAGCACATCGTGGGGCGGCCGTCTTTATTGATGAAGCAGTTTCCGCTGAACATGCCGGCGGTCAGCCCGGTCTTGTGATGCCGCCAGTGGAACAGATCCGTGCTCGATACATGTCCCCAGTTGTGCCCTCTATTGTCCTGGAAGATATAAAAGAGGTGGTAGCGTCCTTTCCAGAAGATGGCCCCGTTCGGATCGAACGGCATGCCCCGCCCTTCAGGAATGACGAAGTGGTAGCCTGGCCGGTGACGGTCACTGAGCAATTTCTCTCTGAGGGCACGGGCCGCATTGTTCGCATTGCTGAAATCAAGCGCGGTCTGTCCTGCATCCGGCGCGGCCTTTGATGCCATCAAGTAAGCGCCGCCCTCATCGAGGTGGAGCTTGCCGCCATCAATCCTGGCGTTCCCGATGAGGGTAGTCGCGGGGAAAGTCTTCATCCGGTCTGTGGCGCTGCCGCCCTCAAAATTCCACCACGCGAGCGGCTTGGGCTCCGAGGGCTCATTGGGTTTCAGTGCAGCGATGATCTTTTCGTCCAGAGCAGAATTGTAGATCCGGGCGTCATCGATGGTCCCCGTGAAGAATCGATTGTTCTTGCCGGCGTCGAGGTGGCGCATGCCTATCACTACGAAGCTGTCGCTCCCGAATCGCTCCGAGCCCTTGGCGGTGTAGCCCGCATACATCTTCCCGTTGCGATAGATGGTGATCTGTTTGCCCCTGTAAACGATCGCTATCTGGACAATCGTCTTGTCGTCCGCAGTCTCGGCGGGAAAGTCGCCCTGTTTCTTCTTCGTTCGGGCGAAACCGTTACTGCCGGGCATCCACCTGGCCGTTGCCAGCTCGCCAAGCACAATCGCATCGAAGACCCCACGAGATTTCTCGATGGTCAGCACGCTTCCGCCACGCTGAGTCAGGTTAGCGGGGGTGACCCAGGCGACCAGCGTCTTGTCGGTGATCGCCGGCTCTGCCCGGCAATCCATCAGGAATGTCACCCAAAACATGGCCAGGGCTGCGAGCGTGGCCGGCAGGCTCGTCTGCAATATGGACTGCACAGTCATGGCTCTACTCCGGGTCGGATTGGGTTACTGAGCGTACCGACCGGCACGTTATTGTGGAGTCACTCTTTTGTCATCCGAAATGACAACGCTCGGTTGAGCCGGTGCACGACGGGCGAGTTCTTCTCTCTTACTGGCAGAAACCTCGCGAGCTCCTGGTGGTCGTGGGCAATCTCAGCCAGTCCATCCAACCCGATGGTCGCACTATCAGGCTGGAAATCCCTGCCGAAGATTACCGGCTGATCCGTGTCAGTGGAACTCGCTGACAGAAACACCAACCTCCGCCTCGAACAGCGTAAACGCTGGCAGTGACAATCGAGGTCCATCAGGTTACTGTGGCGCTTTTGAAGGGCTGACTACGTGTCTTCTGAAGCGCTCAGAGATGAGGATAATTCTGTTCGCCACGAGAACGGTTTTCTTACGAAGGCAAATCATACACGCTGGGAATTGGAGATAGTCGAGTCTTTGCCGATGAGGGCGGGCCTCGCAAAGGGCCAAGAGATACCGGCGGCCCTTCGCCGGAAGCTGCAGAAGGTGGACGCCGAGACGCGCCGGAAGGCGGGGCGGAAGGGGTTAAACGGAGGAAGCTCGAAAGGAGGTTTCGTACCTATGACAAGAACAGTGACGGAAAGGTCTCCGGTTCAGAATGGCTCTCTATGTTTGAGGGCTCATCGAAGAATGCGGAACGGCGGGAACGCGTCAAGACCTGGGGACGTAAAGCGGACCGCAACAGGAACGGTTCGATCAGTTTTGCAGAATTCAGGTGGTGGGAGGAAGTCGGCAAGGGGCAGCCTGAGGGCCGCCCTTCGGAAGAAGGCGGGGGCGCCGCCCGCAAGGGCCTGCGTGATGGCGAGGGCGAGCGGAGCGGCCCGCGTGATGAGGAAGGAATTTCCCGGGAGGGCCTGCGCGATGGTAAAGGCGAACGGAGCGGGCCGCGTGATGGGGAAGGCGGCAGTGAGCGACCGGTGAAGTCGAAGAAATCGAAGGTCGGCAGGATCTACCATTTCTATGATAAGTCAGGCGATGGGAAGGTGGTCTTTTCCGAATGGGAGAAGACCAAGAACTATCGGCTGACCCCGGCACAGAGAGAGCGTGAAAGAAAGTGGTTCAATCGTGCGGACCGGAATAGCGATGGCGGCGTGACGTTTGAAGAGTTCAAGTGGTGGATGGAAGTAGGCAAACGCATGCCTGAAGGAGAGGGCAAAGGCCCGCGTGACACAGGTCGCAGCAAAGAGTAAGACCGCCGGTGAGGAGTCTGGCTGCTCCTCGTGTCTGTCTGGATTGACGTGGCGTTTCGGGGGTTGCCAGAATCGGCAGACTCTGGGGGCCCGTCGCCATCCATTTCAGATTCCACGGACCATTTACCTTGACGCTGCCAGACGGCCGCAACCGAATCGTGGCACGCCGTGAATCACGGGCGGGACGCCCGTGCCACAATGTTCTTCGTGCCACGCGGAGAAGTGATAGCCTTAGACTTTAAGGCTGCCAGACGGCCGCAACCGAATCGTGGCACGGCCGTCTCGGCGGTGAATCACGGGCGGGACGCCCGTCCCACAGTGTTCTTCGCGCCACGCGATGCAGACATAGGCTGAAACTCTATAGCCCCCCCCGCCGGAACCTCGAGATGTTGAAACTCGCGATCGCCTCAACCGCATGTATCCTCACATCCAGTGCGTTCGGCGAAATCGCCGATGCTGAGCTTCGCAGCCGTGTCACAAAAGCCATGCGCAAGGGTGCGGTTTTCTATCGCTCAAAAGTCGCTCGCCACGGCGGATATGTCTACCACTACAGCATCGACCTCAAGTTGCGTTTGGGTGAGGGCGTGGCGACGGAGGATCAGATCTGGGTGCAGCCGCCCGGTACCCCTACGGTGGGTATGGCTTACCTGAGGGCATACGAAGCGACGAAGGACAGTTACTACCTTGACGCGGGTCGGGAAGCGGCCGAAGCACTCGTCTTCGGGCAGCTCCGTGGTGGAGGCTGGACGAACGCCATCGACCTCAAGCTTCGCCGGACGGGGGCCAAATACTCGGGAGGCCCGCGCAGGCGGGAAGGGAACTGCTCGCTCGATGACGGGCAGTCACAATCAGCTATCCTGATGCTGATTCGGGCCGATGAGGCCCTTGGCTTCAAGCACAGGGAAATTCATGATGCCACGAAGTTCGCACTCCGATCCCTTCTCGCAGCTCAGTTCCCGAACGGTGGGTTCCCGCAGGTCTGGCGTGGGCCCGTCAAAAAGCAGCCCATTGTTAAAGCAAGCTATCCGGACTACGACTGGAGGACTGAAAACCGAGTCAAGAACTACTGGGACTACTACACACTGAACGACAACGTCTGTGGTTACGTCCTTGACACGCTGCTCGAAGCTCATCGCGTCTATCGAGAGGACAAGTACATGGCCTCCGCCCGGCGCCTGGGAGATTTTCTGCTTCTTGCCCGGATGCCAGAGCCTCAGCCTGCGTGGGCACAGCAATACAACTACGAGATGAAACCCATCTGGGCCAGGAAATTCGAGCCGCCGGCAGTGTCCGGCGATGAATCGCAGGAGGTTATCGAGACGCTGATGAAGATTTTCGAGGCCACCGGGGACAGCAAATACCTCGAGCCGGTTCCACGTGCTCTGGCCTTTCTGAGAAAGTCCCTTCTTCCGGACGGACGCCTCGCACGCTACTACGAGCTCAAGACCAACCGCCCGCTTTATATGGCGCGTAAGAGCAGGAAGGTCTACAAACTTACTTACGACGATTCGAGGCTCCCGGGCCATTACGGTTGGAAGAACGAGTCAAGACTGGATGAGCTCGAACGAGCATACAGTTCACTCAAGTCGGGCCGCTCATCAAATAAAGCAATGACCTCAGAATTGAATGCGGAAGTGCAAGACATCCTCAAGAGCCTCGACAGCCAGGGACGCTGGATCAGCACCTACCGCGGCGAACGCTTGATCGGTCAAGCCAAATTCAAGCTCAACACCCCTTACCTCGCGAGCTCAGTCTTCAGTCAGAATCTGGAAACACTGAGCAGTTATCTGATGGGGCCCCGGTGACTCCGATGCGAATCCTCTCCTTGCTCGCCCTGTCGTCCTTCTGCCTCTCCTCGTCCCGGGCAGAAATCGTGCTTGCTGAACGGGGCAAGAGCGACTTTGCCATCGTGCTGTCCCCTGAGGGCACACGGGCTGGACTTCTTGCAGCCAGAGAGCTGCAGCGCTTCATTCGGAAATCAACAGGTGTTGAGCTCGAGGTCCTGAAGACACCGAGGGAAGGTAAGCCGCACGTGTTCGTTGGCCCCAATGAAGTCTCTGCCGCGGCCGGCATCAGGGCAGGAGACCTGCCTGCGGAAGGTTTCCATCTGAAAACTGCCGGCAGAGACATCCACATCGTTGGCCGCGACACACAGGGCAATCCGCAACGAGTGGCCGGATCAAACAATGTCCAGACAGGGACGTTGTCTGGTGTCTACGAATTCCTCGAACAGTGCGCCGGCGTCATGTTCTGCTGGCACGATGACCTTGGAACGATCGTCCCCAAACATGAACGGCTCCTGATCCCGGATTTGGATGCCAAGGACGCTCCGGACTGGGATTACCGGATGTTGGCCTACTCCCCTGAAGGACAGGCAGGCAAACTCTTCGGGCGCCGACTGCGGCTGGGCCATCCGCTTACCTTCTCCCACGGCCACGCCTGGTATCGGATTCTTCCGACTGAGAAATACGGGAAAGACCATCCCGAGTACTTTGCCGAAATCGACGGCAAACGCCGGGCTCGGCATTACCTCGGACACCACGGCGGACAGGTCTGCACCAGCAACGCGGACGTTGTGAAGATCTTCGCTGATGGGGCAATCGAGTATTTCAACAAGCTGTCCTTCCGCGACATGTTCTCCGTATCACCCAATGACGGGGGCGGCTTCTGTCAATGCACCAACTGCCGCGCTCTTGATTCCGGCGAGCTCCGTGCTGATGGCGCTCCTGTCATGACGGACCGGATGATCACGTTCTACAACGCCATCGCTGAGCGCCTGGTGAAAGTTCATCCAAAAAAGTATCTGGGCGCCTACATCTACAGCTACTACAGACGGCCCCCCAAACGGGTGAAGCCGCATCCCAATCTGGTGCTCGTTCACGCGACCAACAGCGCGTTCGCCCAGGGCGACGGCTGGGAAGAGGAGACAAAATGGGAACAGGCATGGAGCCGTCTGACTCCGCGGTACTACAAATACGACATCTACTATTACCCGCGCTTCTCTCTGAATCTCATTGCCCCCGTCACTTCGCACCTCATCGATAAGATTAAGGCCGAGCACGAGAATGGAGTTCGAGGGGGATACCTCTACATGGGCCAGTCCTACGAGCAGCTTGGAGCGGGACACTACCTGCTATCGAAACTGATGTGGGATAAGGAGGCAGACGCCAGGGCACTTGAGAAACGCTACTACAAGGCACTCTACGGAAACGCTGCTCCACCGGTGATGGCCTATTACCAACTGCTCGAAGAACAACTGAAGCAGGTCTACACCGGCAAACTTGAAGGAACTGCTCCCGCGCTGGCCAGTCGTCTTTCTCAGAGGAAGGGCCGCAAAAGCGACGTTGCCGTTGCTGCGGCCTACTGGCCTGTCTTGGATCGGGCGTCAACGATTCTCGAGGAAGCGTCGAGGCAGACGATCACGGAGAACGAGGACCTGCGCCTGCAGAGGCTGCGGGATCAGCATGGCTTCATGCTGCACACGGTACGTGGATTGGCAGCGGCCTTACGCCTCGAAAAACGGGGCGGCACGATGCCCCGGGATGCCGAGACTCTCAAACAGTCTGTTCAGAAGCGGGAGGACAGCAAGAAACGAATTGGGAAGTACGCGCCGACACTTGCCCATTACATTCAGCGCTCCGACAAAACGGAAACGGCTCTCATTTCGCCGTCAGGTGCTTTCTACCAACTGGCCACACGGGAGAGGCCGCCGAGCATCACTGCCTTGCGGATAGAGACACCTCGTGGCAGGCCTGGACTGGCTGAACTGAAGGGATGGAGAAGCGCTCCGCTCCACTATTTCCTGATGACCAAGAGCGCTTCACAGCCCAGCCTTGGAGCCAGGGCCGCGGTGATGTTCGACGATTCTAACCTCTTCGTGCATGTGGAAGGTCGCGAGCCGGCACCGAGCAAAGTTCTGAAGAACGCCAACGGAATGGATGACACCGGCGTCTTCAGCGACGACAACATCGAGATATTTCTCAAGCCGCCGGGCGCGAAAGGCTATTTTCAGATCACCCTCGGAGTTGGTGGCGGGCGGTTCGATGCTTCCTATCCCTCAGGAGATCCGACGGCATCGGACCCGAACTGGAGCCCACCATTTAAAACAGAAGTGGCAGTGACCGAGACTGGATGGGCAGCATGGGTCTCCATCCCGTTCGCTTCGCTTGGGAAAGACGTGAAGCCAGAGGGAGACTGGCGAATGAACATCTACCGTACACGTCGCGGAAACGTCGAACCGGACGAGTACACCGCGGTGGCGCCTACCTTCGGCGGCTATCACCTGCCCCAGAGATTCGCAAAGTTGAGATTTGTCTCGAAAGTAACCGGGCCTGCCCTCAAACACTCCACTTTCGATTGGCTCCGCAAAGAATTCGTCCGGGACCTGCGCTTCTATCCCCGGGAAGGCGCCACTATCAGCATCGACACCACGCGCGTCTGGTGCGGGAAACAGTCAGTTCACGTGAACGTTCCAAAAGGGGGCATCGGTGCTATCACGCTTTCGTCTTCGGCAGAGCCTGACAAGAGCTATCGAGCCCAGGTAGCGTTCTTCGGAAAGACCACCAGCCTCAACCCCAAAGTCCGGCCGGAAACACCCATCACCCGGGTCATCTTTCGGAACACTGACAGCAAGGCCGTGACCCCAACGACAGGTTATTCCTGGAAGGGATCTCCGGCTCTGGAAAAGCAAGGCGCCTGGAACACGCACACCCACATCTTCAAGACCCCGCTCGGCACAGAAAAGATCTCCTGGACGATTTTCCTGCATCACCCAGGCGACTATTGGCTGGACGAAGTGCGGTTGGAGGAGCTCTGATTGAGGCTCAAAGATCTTTTTCGAAGATTCTGCGCGGTGTAAGTGTACACCTCTTAATCTTTATCCTAATCCTACTCCTAATCTTCTGAGAGCAAGAAGATTAAGAGTACGATTACGATAAAGATTAAGAGCCAAAGACTTCATCCTCGGTTGTGGCTAAGAGCTGCCGTTGGAGAGGTATCATTCATACACCCCGACCATTTCTATCTCATGACTCCATCGGAGTACAAGAAACTCAGCCACCCCTGGTGCTTCGCTCTGCTGGCAGTTGTTCTGTTGGCACCCGGCTTCAGGGCGGCGGCAGAAGGCCTGACGAGGAACTCAGTCCGTGCTTCGGACTTCCCACGCACTGCCGCCAGAACCGAGTTCTTCGAGGAGAGGATAAACGCCCCGGATTGGAGAATCAGGTATCGAATCCTGACCGAGGTTGGGTACTTCTACAGCTCTCCAGATGAAGAATACGTTTCATTTCTGAAGCGGATGGCGAATGACCCCAGCCCGGAAGTTTGCGGAGCGGCGATCAAGAAGCTCTACGACATGTGGGTGCCGTTGAAGTCTGAAGACCTTCCACGCAAGTTTTCCGGCTATCACCAGAGGCAGTTGATAGACAAAGCCGATCCCGGGTTGGTTCACCAACTGCAGCAGGCAAGCAAGTCTCCCAGTGCAAGTGCAGGCTACGCTGCTTACGTGATGGGGCTGCTGAAGAACCGCAACGCTATCCCGCATCTGCGGCAGTTGACCGACCACGCCAACGTTTTCGTGAGGTACGCGGCAGCACGGGCCCTCGTCGAGTGTGGGGATCGAGAGACAGCCTTGGAGACGTTCGACCGCATGTCGCAGCTCGAAAACAGCGGCCCCAAGCGTTCCGATGGCACGGCCAACAGTCCCAAGGATGAGCTTCGCCGAGCAGGAAATCTCGTGCAACATCCATTCTATGTTGCAGGCGCCTGTAATGCCCTGGTGCGCCTGGGGCCCGGGTCAAGAAGAAGGGGGCTGGAAAGACTCGCTGAGTTGTACCACGTTCTTGAAATGTCTTCCGGTGCCAACGACCGGTCAAACCTGCCCCACGTTCAAGCCATATTGGCCCGAGCATGTGGCAAGTACTTCCTGACAGCCGCCGAAGCGAAACAGTGGCTGGCCGCTTCAGCAGATCAGCCGGAGCAAGAGCCTGCCGGCAAAGAAACCAAATCACCACTCGAAACCGAGTTCAATCGAACTTATATCGACGACATCAATAAGAAGGTTCTCCTTTCTCGCAGAGTGGCGGCTCCCCCGATTCTCAACGGCGTGCTGGATGATGCTTGCTGGAAGACTGCCGTCCCCACGCAGAGCGCGTTCATCCAATGGCAGACGAAGTCTCCGACGCCCATGCAGACGGTCATGTATTCATGTTACGACCTTAACAACCTCTATATGGCGGTGGTGTGTGAAGAGGTGGAGCCAAAGTCCGTGAGGATGCTGTCTCGACATCCAGGCGGCAGGAAGAGATGGTCGACGGCTGCGAACGGTGATGCCATGGAAGTATTCCTGGAGGTCGGTGGCGTGGCGGGGAAAGGAACGGTGTTCCAATTCATTTTCAATATCTACCCGGAGGTCCGATACGACGGCATTTATCCTCCTTACGTCCCGTACATCGGTACTGGGTACAGGCTTGGTGGGGATTTGGCGAAAGATCGGTGGACGTGTGAACTGGCTTTCCCTTTCAAAGGCTTCAATACAGAGCGGACGGAAAAGTTGGACTTTCGATACGTCGGCCCTCCGCGGCGGGGAGAAATCTGGGGCCTGCGAGCGATACGTAGCGGAAGGAAGGAAAAAGATAAGAAACGGAAGCGATCTATCTGGACGCATAATCCGAGCAATTCATGGCACATTCCATGGCCTGCAGGCCTTCTGGTATTTGGCGATCGCAATGCACTCGTCAACGGAAAGCTCAATGAAGTCAAGGCTGGCACACCGGCCGGCTGGGAGATTGACGAGCTGTCTAAGGATGTGGATTTCAAGTTCAAGGGGGCATCGACGGATAACTATGCGGACCTCACCGTTAAAGCATCCAAAGACACCGGCGGAATCCGGCTTACGCAGTCGTTCGGTGTCCTGCCCGGCAATGACTACCGGCTTACCGCGCGCGTCCGCAAGAACACACGTTCAGG
>Ga0066834_10001391_pt1 | contig 10929 bp, 8 predicted proteins | sample ETNtaG_30_FD_66729 | JGI IMG/M metagenome (GOLD analysis project Ga0066834, IMG submission 66729) | Marine microbial and viral communities from oxygen minimum zone, Eastern Pacific Ocean - ETNP201306PF43B | ecosystem: Environmental > Aquatic > Marine > Oceanic | place: Pacific Ocean: Eastern... | reverse complement strand
CGTCCTCTCGTTCACGGACACCGGCCTGAAGCCTTCGACGGTGTACTCCTATCGGGTTCGAGCCAGTAATACCTCGGGTGAATCGAGCTGGTCGAACACGATTACGGAAACAACGAGGAGCGCGGAGCAGAGCCCGGTTACGATCACTTCGCCGGCGAAAACCGTGGAGCGTCTGGTCGAAGGCTCGCAGTTGACCTTCACCGGTGCAGGAAGAGACCTCGTATGGTCTTATTCCCTGGCTGCTGCTTCCAGAGTTTTTGGCAACGGCGTCGCTGCGAATTTTGAGCTGCCGGACGCGGCGAAGCCCGGCGCAAAAGTGACGGTGACGCTGAAAGGGGCCAACGGCTCCGAGAGCCGTACCTACCTGGTCGTCGCTGAGCCGGAAGTGCCCACGATCAATGTTGTCTCGCCCCAGGCCGGCGAGAAGTTTGTGCCCGGGACGATCCAGACGGTCCGCTGGGACGCCCTTCTCGTCGATGACGTCACGATTTATTATTCGACGGATAGAGGCGCCAAGTGGCGGCGGGTGGTATTGAGCGTGGATAAATCACATCCGCACTGGCGGCGGTATCCCTGGAAACTGCCGAACACGCCATCGAAGACGTGCATCATCAAAGTCGTGGAGTATTTCGGCGAAGCGGAGGACGTGGGAGATAAGACGTTCGAGATCGTCCCGAAAAGGAAAATGGCGCCACCGCCTCCCCCGCCTGGAAAATAGTCGGCAACAATTCCGATCATTCGTCCCGCAAGGGATACTGGACCAGCGCAACCGCCCAGTATTGGAAGGAAGGAATGGCGATCTCAACGGCTGGTTTGGAGACATCGATTTTGACCGGGCGGACCCAGCCAGGCCACTCGTAACTGATGGCATAGGCTCTGGCCTTGTCGCGGGGCAGATCGGGCGGCTGCCTGAAGGTCACCGTGCTCTCTTCAACGGGCGGAGGGGCTTCGCATACGCGGACGTTCATCTTGTCTTTCAGTGGCTGATTCCAGAGATGCACGAGCATGGTGAAATGACCCCGGTCAGTAATCGTGCGACCGAAAGGCTTCCATATTACCGGGCGTGACGAATCCACTTTGAACCTCCCGCCGAATTCCTGATCGCTATCCACGTATGCCAGCGTGAACATGCTGGGGTGGAAAAAATACATGGCAAAACGTTGCGAGAAAGCGACGAGCTCCCGGTGCCAGGGCTCGTGGTTCACGTTGGGCGCGGCCACGTTAGTACCCCTGGCCCCGCAGGCATACGACAACGAATAGGCGTGTTGGATGAACGGAGCTGCGCCGAAATTCGGATGTCCCCCCGTGTAGTGATAGCCGCCGTAACGCCGCACCATCTGGCTGCCCTTGTGCCAGAAATTCAGAGTGCGCGCCCAATTCCGATGCATACCGGCCGGGCGATCTTTGCTGAAGCTCACGAAGTGCTTCTCATCAATGATGAGTGAATCCCGAACCATCTCCGAATAGGCGCGCGTCGGCTGCGGATTGATCTCGTCGTTGTCCGGATAAACGGAATTCGCCACCTGCAGGTTGTAGCCGAGCACGAGATTCGGCAGGGCTTCCTTCATACGCCGCTTCCAGCGTTGGATGATCCGGACATTCTCGGCATCGGGATCATCAGAGATATCGAGACGCCCCTTGCCATCGTAATAACGTGTGTGAACAGCGCCTCCCGATCCAATCTGCAGCAGCCAGTTGAGGTGCGGCTGATAGAAGTAGCCGGGATGCCAATCCCACCGAATACAATCAAAACCGAATCGTTTGATGGCACGGACATACTGGTCGATGCCGTCGTCGAGGACGGAATCATCGTTGAGCCTGGGAATCATCGTCCAGCGTTTCAGCTTGCGCAGTTCTGTTGCGGACACTTTCGGATTGGCCTCAGCATTTTCCCATTCCTTCAACGCGTCGGGCGGAAAGTCTTTCAGTTTGCCGTTTGGATTGCGATACCAGACCTTGTCCGGATTCGCCTTCGCCCACCGATAGCCCTCCGTCCCTTCGAGGGTGACGCGCCCATAGGTGATGGTGAACATGCCGCGCTTTTTTGCATGCCGAACCATGAGATCCACATCATCGAAAGACACCCGATACCGCATCTGCGCGCAAATCCATGAATCCGTCTTCGGATAGATCGTGCCCCAGTTGCTCGGAGCCCAACAGGAGATGTGCACCACCGGAATGCCGAAATCGTGAAACTTCTCATACGCGTAAGCGACCGGATCAGCCCGGCCGGATTTGAAGTAGCCCGGGCTGATGCCGACCAGATTAGCCGCGGCCTTGACCAGATTGTCCGAGACAAGGAACACCTGCCGATCTATCGCGATTTCACGTTCTTCAGCAATGAGACGAGCGGTCACGTCGCAACCCCAGAGCTCGTCATTCGGCGTCTCCCACTCGATGGACTTTTTGAATTGCTGTCCCGGAGCAAGAGTGACTGGCTCATTAGCAATCTTGAAACGCGTGTCGATGTCACAGTGGACATCGATGGAAAGTCTCGCCGTCGCCGGTGCGTCACCTGTGTTCTTCCCTGTTACAGAAATTTCGATCTTTTGGCCTGGCTGACAGGCGACGCGATCTGTTGTGGCTTCAATGGTGACATCCTGTGAAAAGGCGACACCAATACCGATCAAGGAATGTAAGAAAAGCGCTTTCATGAATAGTCCGTTCGCACCTCCGGATTGTGGTTAGATATCGCGGCATCGTCTGCCACGATCAGAATGTTGACCTGAGCATCACCAATCGTAATATTCCTTTTATGAGTACAGCAGCCTACCTGGACAGAATGTTAGATCCTGTTTCCCAATGCTTCACCCCGGAAGTGGCGGACCGTTTAGTGCACGTTCAGATCGATCCGACGCTCCAGATGCGCATCGATGAGTTGGCGGACAAATGCACTGAAGGGGAACTCTTGGATGAGGAAAGATCTGAATACGAAGCCTACGTCCGCACGGGGAATCTAATTGCGATTTTACAGGCGAAAGCTCGAAAGTTACTGAGAAACAGCGGCGAACAGTAATGGATTTTGAGCTGAGAGCACTCGTCCGGCAAAGGGCGAGGAATCGCTGCGAGTATTGCGGGCTTCATCAAGAGCATGCACCATTCCCGATCTTCCATATCGAGCATATTCGCCCGCGTAAGCATGACGGCAAGACCGTTTCACTGAACCTCTGTCTCGCGTGCAGTTACTGTAATCTGCACAAATCATCGAACCTGACCGGATATGATCCCCTGACTGATGAAATCACTCGCTTGTTCAACCCCCGCAGTGATATATGGAATGATCATTTCCAGCTTAAAGGCGCAATAATCGAAGGCAGAACGGCTATCGGCAGAACAACAGCCGCCGTGCTGAATATGAATGATGAAGAGAGAGTGGAACTGCGGAATGAATTAGTGGAACTCAATCTATTTCAGATTCCGTGAAAACCTCAAGGCTGCCCTCTAAAAGTCTCTCATATAAACGGGCCCCACGGCTTCTTATCGAGGATGGTTGATGCGTGCCGGCGATAGTTCCCGCCGACGATTTTACGGATATCTTCGTCGTTGAGTCCCTTGCAGACCAGGCCTACGGTCAGCAGCGGCCAGTTCGTCCAGTCCAGAGGACCTGGCGCCCAACCTGGGATGTAAGTGCGGTCCTGGCCGATGCCGACATGATCGATGCCGGCCATTTCGATGGCTCGCTCGAGGTGGCGATACCAGACATCAAAAGATTCCGGCCCAGTGCCAAGCATCGAGGCAATAGTGTAGATGGCGACGATTCCGCCTTGCCGGCCGACCTCGGTCAACAGCGCGTCGCTCGCGTTGCGGGAATGGAGCTTTTCCGGCCGTGGAACGCCCCTTGCATAGGGCTGCCTCATGACGGCATCGATGTAGGTCGTGTCAGAAGAGTCATCAAAAATCGAACGGCAACCGGTATGGCTGATCATCACCGGCTCATGGGACGCAGCGATAATCTCCGCGGCCGATTGTTCACCCGTGTGAGCGAGGTCCACCATCATCCCCAGTTCGTTCATGCGCCGGACAGCCCGCTTCCCAAGGGGCGTCAGGCCGGAATCATGTTGCTGAAACCAGGAGGAACAGAGCTTGTTCTTCTGTATGTACGTGAGCTGCGACATGCGAACGCCGAGCGCATGGAACAGGTCGAGATTTCTGAGCGTGTCATCCGAGTCAGCGAAACAGCTAACGCCGGAAAGATGAAATATCACACAGTGCCGTTTTTCCGTGTAGCCGCGCTCGATGTCGGCCACGCTGCCAACCCGAATCAGATCATCCCGGTGGTCATGGACGAAGCTGTTGCGGGCCAGCCGATAGAGCGCCCTCTCGAAAGAGTTTTCTTCCGGCCCGGAAACATCGGCGAGGCCGAGATGAACGCCGGCAATCTGACTGAGAGCTTTCGATTCCTCAATCCATTGCGGGTCGAATGCCGATTCAAAGATCTTCCACCGGTAATGTTCTGCGCCCACCTTTCGGTGTAGCTCCAGGCCTTCGTGTCCTTCTTCTTCATACTGCTTGCGAATCGGTTCGAGATCCTTCCGCAATCGCTCTCCCGCCAGACCGCCAATGTAGGTCATCGAGACCGATCCGTGCACGTCTCCGACGTAGCTGTCGTAATGCAGATCCAAGCCATGTTCGAGTTGCCTTCGTGACGGCTTCACCTCGTTGATGAAAGTCTGATGCCCCGCATGGATACGCTCGGCGGTTTCCGGGCGCACCTCAAAGCCTCTGATTCTGTCGAGCGGTAATGGCACTGATTGCGATGTCATGTTTCTTCTGAATCTAATCCAGGACACAAATGGCTGTGCGAGCTTTGGCGAGGGGCAAGCTCTTGGACCTGCACTCGCAAGATAGAAATTGCATCACGAACATCTATGTAAACACCAGAGTTCCGCTCAGATCATTGCGGTGCACTTTTCCAAACATGCAAGACCAGCAGGAAATCTGGTAACCGTCCGTCTGGCGATGGCGGATGACGTGGAGTTGCCAGCGTTCCCCGCTCGAAGGTGGTGGAGTGTTTAGTGCAGCGAAGGGGACTGCGATCTCAACGAACCAATGGCCGGACTGCTGCGATACCGCGGCCTGCCATTCCACGTTGTAGATGATTCTGCTTCCACCTTCCTCCACGCTGAACCAGGCATGGAAGCGCTTGCCCGCGGCGTTCACGCACAACTGATTGAAGAATGTGCCCTGACCTGGCGCACTCAGGCGGACCTCGACCATGTCGTCCTCGCTGAAATTGAATTCAGGTTCGTTCTCCTCGTGAGTGGCGACCAGCTTGTCCAGCAGCGGCTCTTCGCAGTCCGCGCTGATATAGAGGTGGTCGCCGTCGCGGGTGAACATCGCACGGGTCTTGACCGGTGCCGGATCGAGACTCTCGAACTTCACGAAATCCTCGGCCACTCCTGAATTGCCGAAATCGTGCCAGCAATTGTCGTCCAGGCTTCCGTCGATAAAAGGAGGGTTGGCGCAAATCCCACAACGAACCGGAGGCGGCCCAGCAGATGCGTTGAAAAGCTCCTTTGACCCGGCCGCACGGAACGCAAACAGGTCAGCCTGTCTCACGCGTAATCGAAGCATGAGGGCCTGGCCTGCAAGAGAACTCAGGTCGCTTCTTCCGCGCCAGGCAAGCGCATGGTCGGTCCCATCGCCGATAAATGGATCCGATTCGGCATAACTGAAGCCCTCCATGAGGTCCCCATTATCGGCTATCAGTTCGGCCTCGATGCTGCCGGTTTCCGCTGTCTTCGCATTCAAACGCAGTTCGCTGCCTTTGAAAAGGAAACGCTTCGTCAGCAGGATGCCTTCCTCTTCTGCGTGTAGCGATACGAATCCGTTTCGCCTGAACGCGGCCATACCGATTCCGCCGGGCATGGGGCTGCTGTCCCCGTGCTTGTTCGAATTCCCGGCATAGTAAAAGCAATGCTGATCGTCGCCCTGCACGACCGGGCAGAAGGAGTGGATCATCTCGCTGTCGAAAGCGCCCGGTTCGCCCAACGCCACCACGTCCTGTTCGGGAAATACGGCCTGCCACTCTCGTCCTTCACGGCTGAATCCGAGCTTGAGACGAATGGTCTGCTGGTCTCTCGGCTCCAACGGCTCGCTGCTGTAGAAAATCCATGGCAGGCCCCAGTAGACGCCGTCATCGATGAAAACGTTCATCCCGTAAATCTGTGCTCCGACCCCGAACTCCGGTCCTGCGGACCAGATGATGGCAGGGCCGCTCCATTCAATAAGATCATCGCTTTCGCCGAGGGATAACAGCCGAATCGTCTGGTACCGTTGCCAGACGCGCATGTATCCACGCCACTTGCCCACGCATTCGTCACGCAGGAAAAAGAAGCACTCCTCGAGGCCGTCGCCGGAACCGTTCGGCCAGACCGGGTTTTCACTGTAAGGCGTCCAGACGATTCCGTCTGGTGAATACGCCAGGAAGTAGCTGCTGCGATAGTAGATCATCTTGTAGCGTCGCGACGGATCGGGATCGTCCGCGTCGTAAACGACCCTGCACGCGGTGTCGCTGAACGGCGAGCCGTCAGCCAAAGTATTCAAGTTGCTGCCGTCATCGTGCATCGCCGGTTTCGTCCAGTTCAGACCATCGTCTGACAGCGCGCAATGTACCGATTGGTGGCCATCCTCGTGATGGCTGAGATACCACATCCGGAAACAGCCGTCCGGCTGATCCTTCAATACGGTGACCGGTGCAAGATAATGCGCTTCACACTCGAGTGTCCGCTCGATTACCGGATTTTCCGAGTGTTTGACCGCCGGATGGAAACGCCTGGCCAGCCCCCGGGACGCGGCAATCGGGCCGTCATCAACAAAGGTCTGCGCAGAATCAAGGATGTTCAGTACTTCGATATTCATGGCTTGGTGTGTTTTACCAGGGCTCAATGCTTGGTTCCCTGTTCCGCAGTTTTAACAGATCTTCACGATTATGAAGGGCATCATCCAGGGAGCGCATCGAACCTGAAAGTCTGGCGACGTGCCGAATCCGGTCCTGCGCGAATCAGGATCTGAATCCATTTTCTGATGCCTTTCTGATATAAACTCGGTGGCAGATAAGACATTCCGTCCAACCTCTGGAAAACTCGGCCCCCTTACATGCCTGACGATCCAATCGAGCCACTTCGCGAAGCCCTGAAGCATTCGCCGGAGAATGTTCCTCTCAGGAAACACATTGCTGAATTGCTGCTGAAGCAGCAACGTTATGACGAAGCTGAGAAGGAATTCAGAGAGTCCCTTGCACATTCCCCTCACGATCGAGATTTGAAGCTCGGCCTGGCGAAGGCTTTTTATCACGGCGAAAAGAATTCAGAGGCCCTGGTAATTATTGAGGACCTGATCGGCAATCCCGATGTGGAGGCGGATGCATATATCCTGCATTGCCGTCTCCTGATTCGGTCAGGTAACATCGAGCCGGCGGTTCGAGAATACAAAAAAGCGATGTTCGAAGATCCATCGGCCGCGGATGAAGATCTGGAAGAGCTGCTCGGTATAGACAACACGGAAACAGAATCGGATGTGGTGGAAGGCAAGGCGCGCCAGCTCTCCGGCATGCCCGATTCATCTCTTAACATCGATCTCGAGCGGCCGAAACTGAAGTTCGAGGATGTGGGCGGCATGGATGACCTCAAAGAAGAGATTCGCATGAAAATTATCATGCCCCTCGAGCATCCCGAGCTTTACGAGGCATATGGAAAAGCCATTGGAGGAGGGATACTGATGTACGGTCCGCCTGGTTGCGGTAAGACGCACCTGGCGCGTGCCACGGCGGGAGAAGTAAAGGCAACCTTCCTCTCGGTGGGCATCAATGACGTCCTGGATATGTGGATCGGGCAGAGCGAGCAGAAACTGCACGGGCTCTTCCAAACCGCGAGAGACAATACACCGTGCGTATTGTTCTTTGACGAGGTCGATGCCCTGGGTGCCAGCCGCACCGACATGCGTCAGAGCGCAGGGCGGCAGCTCATTAACCAGTTCCTGGCCGAGCTCGACGGGGTGGAGTTCTCGAATGATGGCATCCTCATACTGGCAGCTACCAATGCGCCCTGGCATCTGGACGCCGCATTCCGCCGGCCGGGCCGCTTCGATCGAATCCTGTTCGTGCCTCCCCCCGACTTCAAAGCTTGCGAAGAGATCCTGAAGGTGATGCTCAGGGACAAACCCGTTGATAACGTCGAAGCCTCCGTGCTTGCCAAAAAGGCCAAAGGCTTCTCCGGCGCGGATGTCAAAGCAGTCATTGACTGGGCGGTGGAGGAGAAACTAAAAGAGGCCATGAAGAGCGGAGTGCCGGAGCCGCTGCGCACCAGGGAACTTCTCCGTGCGTTCAAGGCTGTCCGGCCTACAACAAAAGAGTGGTTTGCAACGGCCCGGAACTACGCCCTCTATTCCAACCAAGGCGGGCTTTACGATGACATTCTCGATTATCTGAACATCAAGAAATGACCCCGCAGATTCAGCGAGCCCAATTGCTGCTCGAACAGGCGCGTTACGATCTTGCGGAGAACGAGCTCCGCCAGGCCCTGGGCGAAGAACCACAGAACCCGGTCTGCCATGCCCTGCTTGGTCTATGCCTGTATGGGCAGGACAAGTACCAGGAAGCCACAGAATCTGCGGAAAGGGCAATTGGGCTGGCACCGGATATTCCTTTCGGTTATTACGTGCTCGCACAGGTGCTGCTCCAGCGCAACATGCACAGCAGGGCGCAGGAGGCCATCGATCAAGCACTCCTGCTTGACCCGGAAGATCCGGACTACTACGCGGTTCTGGCTTCCATCCAGATTCAACTGGAAGACTGGAGCGCAGCGCTCAAGTGTGCTGAAGAAGGCCTCGAATGCGATCCTGAGCATGTGGGCTGCAACAACCTTCGATCTCTGGCTCTTGTTTCCGCGGGGCGAAGTGATGAGGCCGGTGTCTCACTCGACAGGACGCTCGAGTTGGACCCTCAGAACGCGCTGTCCCACGCAAACATGGGTTGGAAGCTTCTCCATGACGGCAACCCGAAGAAGGCGCTCGAGCATTTTCAGGAAGCATTGCGCATCGACCCTGAACTGGACTGGGCACGGCAAGGCCTCCTTGAGGCCCTGAAAGCCCATCACAGAATCTACTCGCTCGTGCTCCAGTATTTTCTCTGGATGATGCGCCTGGGCGGAAGGGCAAGATGGTTCATCATCATCGGCGCATACATTCTTTACCGGACACTCTTCGCATTGGTAACGAACAACCCTCAGTTTGGGATTGTCATCTGGCCTGTGCTGATCGCCTACGTCGGCTTTGTCTTCATGTCCTGGACGGCAGACTCGCTGTTCAACCTTGTTCTTTTTGCGCATCCACTCGGCAGGCTGGCTCTGAGCAGAGAAGAGAAAACGGCCTCGGTCATTATCGGCGCTTTGCTCCTTACGGGCCTGATCCTGATACCGTTCGCGTTCGGCTCGGTTATTTGTCAGATAGCATGCATCTACTCAATCCTGCTGGTAGTTCCTGTTTCCGGATCTTTCAGATGTCCTGAGGGATGGCCTCAAAATCTGATGCGCGCGGTTTCGGCAGCTCTTGGCGTATCTGCACTTGCCACCGTCCTTATCCTTGCTCTTGGAATAAACACGATCCTGGCAAAGTTGATAGTGGGCTTGACCATCAACCTATTCCCATGGTGCATTCTAATCGCCAGTTTGGGCGCAAATTTTCTGATGGCAGTACAGCCGACCAGATGAGGTTCCCGTAGCGACGGGCTGCCAGCCTGTTGTCAGCCAATCGAGGGGTGGATGCACGCTTGAGCGTGTTCTGTCGGAGCAGGAAACACGCTAAAGCGTGCACTACAAAACCCTTGGCGAAATGTGTTTCCTAAGTCCAGGCTTTCACACACGAAATCTAAAGAAAAGGACTTTTTGCGAAGAATTCTGGCAGCAGACCGTCGCCACGAGCCGAATGCGCTGAGTCCGGAATCGCTGGTGATACACGTTCATGTATCAGACCTCATCCCCCACCAACTCCTGAAGGTCTTCGGCCAGGCCGACGAGAAGGTCAAGTTCGAGCTGCTTCTGTTCGAGGAGGGTCTGGTTTACCTCACCCGAACCGCGGTAGCCGTGATGCTCCGCCACATCACTCGAAAGGTAGTGGCGACCCGCACTGACGTTGGCGACTGAAGCACGGGCGGACCTCACCGCTGACTCCGCAGCGGGGATGAGAGTCTCGCGGGAAAGGGCGCGATTTCCCGTGGTCAACTCACCGAGGAGGTGAAGCTCTTCCAGGCGCCAGGGACGCCGCTCGACTCTCTTCTCGAGGAATTCACCGAGCCATGCCTGACGTTCTTTGTCGCACCACGTACGGTCCCGAGCGATGGCGAGACCGAAGCGCCACAGCTCTTCGCCAAGCGCGTCCTTAATGCGTGCAGCGGTTTTACTTCCCGGGGCATCCTCCAGAGCAAGGAGGCGGATATACCGGTCGATCATCACTTCGTGCAGAGGCAGATTGGGCTGGTCGTCTTCGCTGAGAAAGATGGGGCAGATGAGGCCTTCCTGAGAGAGCTCGACAGTGAGCAGCCGTACATCCGATGGATCCGGCTGGTAGTTGAGCAGAGCTTCGGAGTAGCCGGCCTGCTCCGCGAGCGATGGTGTGAAAACAGGACCGAAGATGATCTCGATTTCGTAGTCTTCGAAGCTGTCCGCGAGACTGTCCAGAAATTCCTGGAATCCCTGCTCGGCAGACTCGAATGCCGTGTACAGATGCCGCTCGGTCTGCGGTTTGAGAATGCGCGGTTTAGTGAGATCCGCGCGCAGTTGGTTTTTCAGATCACCGTACATGACTCAGGCGTGAAAACAATGACGGATGGCACCAGCGGAGTTTTGCAACCGCTTCGGTAAGTCTTACCAACTGTCCGTGCGGAACGTGAGCGCGGGCAGACCATCTTTGTTGAACAGATTGGCCCAGGGATGG
>Ga0066834_10001385_pt1 | contig 10944 bp, 9 predicted proteins | sample ETNtaG_30_FD_66729 | JGI IMG/M metagenome (GOLD analysis project Ga0066834, IMG submission 66729) | Marine microbial and viral communities from oxygen minimum zone, Eastern Pacific Ocean - ETNP201306PF43B | ecosystem: Environmental > Aquatic > Marine > Oceanic | place: Pacific Ocean: Eastern... | reverse complement strand
GATTGGGATTACATCGGATTCGAGCCGAATCCCTACTGCGTGTTCTACACCATGAACCTGGTTAAGCTGAACGCGCTGGAAGGATGCACCGTCTTTCCCTTCGGGATTGGGGAGACAACCGGAGCGATGGATCTGCGCCTGAATTCGCTGACGGGCGGGGAGGGCAGCATCGTGGCCGGGTTCCGTTCCGAGTCCGACTACAAACGACGGATCAAGGTCCCTATCCTGGGAGCCGAAGTCCTGCCCGGTGAGTTGCTGGAACACAAGGTGGGAGTTCTCAAGGTCGACGTGGAGGGCGGGGAACTGGATGTCTTCCGGGCCATGAGGCCCGTTCTCAGAAAGCACCAGCCCCTCATCATCACAGAGCTGCTGCCCATCTACGATGCCACGACCGAACAGGGAAACTTCCGCAAGGAGCGTCAGGACGCCCTGACGGGGATCCTGCACGACCTGGGTTATGGCATCATTCGTCTCCACCTTGATGGGAGCCGTGAGCGTCTTGAGGAGATCGAAGTGCACAGTGACATCGCGCTCACCAACTACCTGTTCGTCCCTGTCGACCGCGCCGGTTCCTTCCTGTCTGCATCATGAGTCTCAAATTGCGACTGCGGGCCGCGTCCCTTGAACTGCGCTTCCAGATCAGTTGCCGCGAATCGCTCTGGCCGCTGATGGCTCCCTTCAGCTGGTCCCGCACGCGGAGGTTTCGGGCTCGCAGTGAGTCCGTGCCGGAAGAAGGCCGGGTGCACCGCGGACTGGCCCTCGTGATTGATGGCTTTCCAGGCTCGGCGAATTCCTTTGCGACCCGGGCGTTCCGAGCCATGCAGGAGGAGAGGGTTCCCGTTGGCAATCACTACCATAGCCCGGCCGAGACGATCCGCGCCACCCGCCTCGGGGTGCCGGTTCTCCTCACTCTGCGCCGTCCCATCGATTCGGTGAACTCCATGGTCCGGCGGTGGCCCTTCGTTTCCTTCGAGTCCGCCCTGCGTTGGTACGTGATGTTCTATGAGGCGGTGGAACCGCATCTTGACCGCATGGTGCTGAGCGATTTTGGCACTACCACGAGTGAATTCCCGACTGTTGTGGCGGCCTTGAACCAGAAATTCGGCACCTCCTTCGGAACGAGTCTTCCCGCGGAACGGATGGCGGAATTCGAGCCCCGTCTGCGCCAGAGCGAGGATGAACGACAACGCCGGGCGGCGGAAAAACGCGAAATGGAATGTGCCTACCTGAGGTCAGCTTCCGAGTCTCGTCGCAAGGCTGCAGAAGCGATTTTCGGACGGCTGGCGCACCGATCTCTCGGGGATTGACTCGTTCCGGATGGCGAAGGAGGATGGCCCTCCGCCAGTTGTCCGGGGAAGGGGAAGGCTACGAACGGAAACCTGAAGACCAGTCGCAGGGATCATGATCAATTGAAAACTTCTGCATGGGAACTATTCGAATAGGACCGATCGTTTTGATGATCTCCATGATGGCCCTTGGCCTCTTCGTGGTGATGACGATCCTCACCGGAACCGGAAACGTGCTTGGAGCGACCTACCGTTTCATCTGGATTCCAGCCCTGATCCTGGGGTGCGTCGCTCCCCGGGCCGCGATGTACGTTTTGCTCATATTCGCGACCTTCCTCGACATTCCCAAGAAGTTTCTCGTGACCGCCAATGTGCTGCATATGGACTTCCGGGACGTCTATTTCATTCTGGCGGTGCCACCGGTCATGCTGCTCGGGATGGTGACCCACTATCTCGCCTGTTTCGCCCTGCGGGTACGCCAGATGACGAGACGTAATACGATCCTCTTCGTCATCGCCACCCTCCTGGTGACGACGACCGCGATGATCGCATTGGTCAAGGGGGGATTTGGGATGCAGGCGCTCAAGCCTCTGGCCAACACCTCGGCCTATTACGGGCTGATCTTCGTCCTTCCGCTCGCCCTTCCGGGGGTGGTGGACGTGCAGAAGTTCTTCAGGTTTGCGCTCATCATCATGATCCCGGCCGCCCTCCATGCCCTGTGGCACTTTTGGTTCGGGCTCTTTGATTTTGAGCACCAGTACATGGAGTCGGGCTTCTCCATCAACCTGAAATACCTCCTCTGGGGGGAGGGGATTTTCGGTCCTTTCTCGGCGCAGGGGCCGCTTTCCACATCGATGGCGATTTGCGCGGCCATCTGCCTCTCGCCGTGGTTCTTCCGCGGACAGATGCCGAGGGAATACCGGATCTTTCCCCCTGTGGTCATGCTTCTGCTCTTCGCGTTGTTTGCCACCACGGCGGTTCTCTCGCTCAAGCGCGGACCGCTGCTTGTCATTCCGGGCGTCATGTTCGGGTTGGTGGTTCTGCGCAGCGGACTTCTCACGATTGCCACTTACGGGGTTGCCACGACCATCATTGTGGTCCTGGTGGTGAGCGGTGAAGATATTGCCTATGAGTTGGCTGCGTGGCAGAACTGGCTTTACGATCTGTTCGGAACATCCGGTGCAAAGGAGGACCTCCTGCGCGTGCGGACCTTCCACGTGCGTTTGATGGACTTCAACATGCTGGCGGACGGGAACAACTGGACTCCTTTTGGGGCGGAAATTGCGCAGGGAGAGGGTGGCTACAGGGCACACGCCCTGCTGGTGCGCTTAATCATGCAGAATGGCTATGTCCCCGTCGGCACCATATTCGCCATCCTGGTGCCGAGCGTGTTTTTCCTGCATCGGCGGCTGATCAGGATGTCCAAGGGCAAGTCTTTCGATGTCTTCCTCCTGAGGCTGGTGGCCTCACTTGCCTTTTCTGTTCTTGGAGCATCCATTCTCGGGGTCCTCTCCCTGGAGGCCTACCCCAATCCCTTCTTTTTCGGAGTGTTCCTGGGCGTGATGGCTGCGGGTCTCACCCGCGAGCGGCAAAGCCGGGAGGAAATCGCCATCATCGCCGAACCGGAAGCGGAGGAGCCTCCTGTGCTGGGAGGCGTCCGTCAGGCCACCCAGTAGGCCCCGTGCCCATCGGGTCGGTGCGGAGTGCAGAATTCCAGTCTGCCTGTCCAGTTTCTATCGAATGTCCTCGATCCTTTGGATTCCGACGCCCCCGTCTTTCGGGAGCGTGAGCATGCAGCGGTATTTCGGAGTCCTCCATGACGTGGTTCGCAGAGCAGGAGTGGAGGGTCTCGAAGAATTCAGCATTTCGCCGTTGGTAGCATACGAGGGGCTGATGGCGGGTTCTCCCTCCCGGATTGTGAGGGGCTTCGACAAGTGGTTTTTTTACCGGTGGAGAGTGAGCCGGGCAGGCCGGTACGATCTGGTCCATGGCCTCTCGCAGGGATTGGGGCACCTGCTTCCGCATTTGCAAGGCTCTCCCCGTACCATGGCAACGGTTCATGACCTCATTCCGCTTCGTTTCCCGGGGGAACTGAGCGAGGCGCAGGTGGCCCGTGTTCGCAAACAGGCGTCCCGGCTCACAAATTTTGATCTCCTCACCTCGGTTTCTGAGTTCACTGCAGGCGAGGTGGTAGACCTGACCGGAATCCCGCGGGAACGGATCCGCGTGGTGCAGAATGGAATCGACCAGGAGGTCTTCCGGACCCCTGCAGATTTTCCTCCCGCCCTCGACCACCTCGCCGGGCGACCCTACGTCTTCAGTGTAAGCAGCGCGTTCGCCCGCAAGAACCTGCAGATCTTCCCCGAGGTCTTTGCGGAAGTCTTCGCCCGGGAACCCGAACTGGTTCTCGTTCGTGCGGGCGCGGCTCTTCCCGACGAGTTGCGGGAGGAATTTTGCCGGCGATGTGGTTCGGAGCGGCTGATTGAACTGGGGCGTGTCTCCGATGAGATTCTGGTTCCGGCCTATCAGCACGCGGCCGTGTTCTTCTTTCCCTCGCTATATGAGGGTTTCGGCCTGCCGGTGATTGAGGCGATGTCTGCCGGAACACCCGTGGTGTGCAGCGATGCGACAAGCCTGCCCGAGGTCGGGAAGGATGCCGCGCTCTATTTTGATCCGACTGATCCTGCCGGAGGGGCGGCCGCTATTCTCGAGGCCCTCTCCCGGTCCGATGAGCTCACGGAAAGGGGACTGAAGCACAGCAGGGCCTACAGTTGGGAACGAACCATGAAAGGCCATCTGGACTGTTACCGTGAACTCCTTGGTTGAAGACGAGCACCCCCTGCGGGTTCTCATGGTTCACAATCACTACCTCGTCAGGGGTGGGGAAGATGAGTCATTTGCGGCCGAGACCGAATTGCTGAGGGCCGGGGGACATGAAGTGGAGACCTACGTTCGCGACAACGAGGAAATCGCGTCCCGGGGCCGGCTCCGGACGGCGGCGGACACGATCTGGTCAGGGCGCAGTCGGCGTGAAGTATCGGCACTCCTCAAAAAGGGAAACTTTGACGTCATGCACGTGCAGAATTCCTTTCCCCTGGTTTCTCCGGCGGTCTACGGGGCTGGTCGGGCTGCGGGAGTGGCCGTGGTCCAGACCCTGCGTAACTATCGACCGCTCTGTGCCAGCGGACTGCTCATGCGGGAGGGCGAAATCTGTGAAAAGTGCCTGGGGCGCGGAGTGGGCTGGGCGGGTGTGCGGCACAGGTGTTATCGGGGAAGTTTTCCCGGGTCCGCTGTGCTGGTTGCCATGAATGCCTGGCACCACATGCGGTCTACCTATCTCCGGGAAGTGGACAGATTCATTGTGGCATCGGAACTGGTGCGCCTGAAATTCGTAGAGGGGGGGTTCCCGGAGGAACGTATTTGCCTGAAACCGAATGTGGTGCCCCTCCTCCCCGAGGGAGGAGCGGAAAAGCGGGAGCGGCGGGCCATTTACGTGGGACGGTTGTCGGCAGACAAGGGCGTCGAACTCATGGTGGAGGCCTGGGTTCGCCATGGGCTTGAGATTCCGCTGGAGATCGTGGGCTCCGGTCCCCTTGAAGCGAAGCTCCGGGAAAAAGCCCATGCCACGCCCATGATCAGTTTTTCCGGTCGCCTCCCGGTGGAGGAGGCCTGCCGGGCGATCGGCCGGTCTGAGCTCCTGCTCCTGCCGACGCAGTGGTATGAGACCTTCGGACGCACGGTGCTGGAAGCCTATGCCATGGGCACTGCGGTGCTTTCTTCACGGGGAACGGCGCCCGGGGATCTCGTCAGGGAGGGAGAGACCGGATTTCTGGTCAACCGCGGGGATGCCGGGGAGATTGCAACCGGAGTGAGGGAGTTCTTCGAGCTTCCGTCCCATGAACGGCGGCGCATGGGTGAGCGCGCTCTGGCAGAATACCGTGATCATTACAGCCGGAAAAAAAACCTGGAACTCCTCACCGGAATTTACCGGGAAGCCGCTGCGGAAGTGCGGACCCGATCCACCAGGCAGTCATGAGCAAGTCGATCAGCATGTCGCGTCGAGCCCGCCTCTGGGTCATGAAGCGATTTCCGGGAACCTACGTGAATCTGTCGCAGGCCTACAACTCCCTGCTCTGGAAGAACGAACAGCGTGGGCTGCGGGGCGAGATCACCCCGAGCGGCCTGCCCAGTGTGATGTTCTACAGTTACTACCGCTGCGGTTCGATGTTCCTGTCGCGGGCCATACGGGAGCTTGCGCTGGCCAACGGCCTTCAGCATCTCGACTATTGCAGCTACTTCGTCAAGGTGGCCCCCGGGAAGGGAGTCAGCCTGTTTGACAGGGAGACGCTGGAGACGGCCTTTCATCCTGAAGGCTGCTACTATGGAACCCTGCGACGAGCCTATCCCATTCCTGCTCACGAGAATTACCGTTCAGTCCTGCTTCTGCGTGATCCGCGGGACTGCCTGGTGTCGCACTACTTTTCGATCCGGGAGTCGCATACGCTGAACAACCATGGGAACCTCCGGGCTCGTCGCGAGGCACTGGCAACCGATGTCGACCAGTGGGTCCTCGCGCACGCGGAGGAATACCGGCGCGACTTTCTTGACTTTCACCGTCAGCTGGTGGGGAAACCCGGCGTGCTCTTCCTGCCTTACGAGGAGATGGTGACCGCCTTCCCGGAATTCATTCGAAAGGTGGTTGAGCACACGGGAATGGACGGGAACCGGTCGCTTGTCGACCGGATCGTAAAAGAGGCGGATTTCGAGGTTTCATCAGAGAATGTCCTTTCTCATAAACGATCGGTGAAACCGGGAAATCACCGTAAAAAACTGAATTCGGAGACTGTCGAGCAGCTTGATGAGGCCCTCTCGGAGGTGCTGGAGCTGTTTCATTACAGGTGATTCCCGATCTCCACCGGGGCAGACTGAATCCTTGCCACCTGCATGCAATCGGTCTTGTTTAGGTGCCTCCTGCCATGAGTAGCAGCCCAAGTTTTTCCAACGGCGAGAACCGCCTCCCCATGGCCATCATGGTGAGCTGCGTGGTGCTGGTGATGGGGTACCTCTACTTCGGGTTCGGCTATTCCACCGGCTATATGTTCGAGCGCTCCACCCTGTGGAGCAACATGCGGCAGGGATATCGCATGGAGAAGGCGGAGTGGGCCTTTGGCTACTTTGTGCCTCCCGCCGTGGTCCTCCTGCTCTGGTTCACGCGCAAACGCTTCGCGGGGATCACCATCAAACCCAGTTACCTCGGCCTCGTCGTGCTCGCCTTCGGGTGCTTCATCTACTTCGGCGGCTACAAGGCCAATGAGAAGTACGTGGGCTACTTCGCGGGCCAGATTCTTGTGGCCGGGCTCATCCTGTGGTTCCTCGGCATCGAATTCTTCAGGCGGGCCTTCTGGCTGTGGATTCTCTTCGGGCTGACCTGGCCGCTGATCTTTCTCATCGAACCGATTGCCAGCCCCCTGCAACTCCTCATGACCAAGCTGACGGAGGTCTATCTCAAGGCCACGGGAGTTGATGTCATCCGCTCGGGGACTTCCCTTTATTCTCCACCTTCGGGAGCAATACCCGCCGGCGAACGCTTCTCGCTGGGAATTGCGGTGGCATGCTCCGGGTTGCGTTCCCTCTTTGCCCTCGGGATGGTGAGCCTCCTCTACGGTTATCTCTCTCTGAAAAAAAGCTGGCACCGCCTGCTTCTGGCCGTTTCCGCCGTGCCCTTCGCGATCTTCGGCAACTTCGTCCGGATGCTCCTTCTCTACTATGGCACCATCTGGGTCTCCAAGGATTTCGCCATCGGCCCGGATGACCATCCCTCCGCCTTCCACACCGGGGCCGGTATCGCGGTCTTCATCGTGGCTCTCCTCTGCATGCTGGTTCTCGTGGAGGTGCTCAATGGCGGATTCAAATCGTTGAAGAGAAAGCGTGTTCGTTCCCGGGTGGTGGGGATGGAGGAAGAGGTGACGGTCGACGAGAAACCGGAGGATTCCCCATCGGAATGATCACCATCAGACAAGCCGTTGTCCGGAGTCTGGTAGTGCTGCTGCTGGTCTCCACCACGATCGGGTTCTGCACGATCTTTCCGAATGCAGCGGAGAATTCGGAATCGGGAATGATCCTGAAGCTACCAGGCAGGGATGAGGTTCCCGGTTACCTGGGTTACGAGCGGCCAATCTCCAAGGAGGAAAAAAAATGGCTGCCTGAGGATACTGGGATCCTGAAGATGCTCTATATCCCGAAGGATTCGACGGCGTCGAATGAGGTTGAGGCCAGCGAGGAGGGAATCTCGATCAGTCTTATTCTGGGTGGGAACGATCGCCGGAGTCTCCACCGCCCCCATGTCTGCCTGCGCGCGCAGGGATGGCGGATCGCGAACAAGGAAACAGCCACCCTTTCCGTCGCCGGTCAGGATATGAAAGTCATGGACTTCACCCTTCTGCGCAAGGTGAGCGAAGAGGATGGCACCATCCGCAACGCGCGTGCCCACTACATCTACTGGTGGATCGGAGCCAAGCGATCGACCCCTTCTGACTTCGAGCGCATCCTCTATACTGTCCTGGATAACATGTTCAGGAACGTCAACAACCGCTGGGGGTATCCCAGCGTGTTGGTACATGTCGACCTTGAGGGGAATAAGACTCCTGAGGAAATCGCGAACGCTGACGAAGAGGCTCGGTCGCGCGCCTTTTCCTTCATCAAGCAATATGCTCCCATGTTCCAGAAATCGCTGGGAGCGACCGAGGCCGAATGAAGGCCCTTATGCGCACGTTGCACGCGCCGGTTTACGAGCGGCGCCTGGAAGTCCTGCTCGAGACCCTCGGGGGGTGCCTGCCGCGGGGCGAGTCACTCCTTGATATTGGCTGTGGCGCGGGAACTCTCGGTGCTGCGCTTACCAGCGAATACGGGTTGGAGGTCCGCGGTCTGGAAACCAATGTGCGGGAGGGTTGCGTCATCCCGGTCGATCCCTACGACGGCGAGACCATTCCCTACGAGGAAGATTCCATCGACAACGTCTTGCTGGCTGACGTTCTCCATCACGAAGAGAATCCCGGGCGCCTGTTGCAGGAGGCCGGGCGAGTGGCGCGCAGGCGTGTTATCGTCAAGGACCACAAGACCGGATCCTTCCTGGCCTGGCCGCGGATCTCCCTCCTCGACTGGGCCGCCAATGCCGGCTATGGTGTGCGCTGTCTTTTCCGCTACCCCACCGTGAGTGGCTGGCACGACCTCTTCAGGGAGTGTGCCCTCTCCGTGCAGGCAGAGCGAACTTCTCTCGATCTTTACCCGCCCGTGGTGAATGCTATCTTCGGCAGGAAGCTCCAATACTTCGCCGTGCTCAATCCCATCGCCCCTGAATCGGAATGACGCGTTCCGGAAAGATGCGCCTTGCGGCTTCTCTCGTGACCGTGGTCTGGATCTGCCTGGAAATCTGGGCAGTTGGTCCCGTCATGCGGGAGAGTGACCAGGCCTCGCTGCTCGAGGGCGCGGTGCAGCTGGCGGTTGGCGACCAGGCCCTCTCGGGCAACGACAGCTACAACTACGACAAGCAATACTTCTCCTATTGGGTGACGACGGCGTGGCTCAAGCTGCGCAGTCCGTCCGCCGATGATTCCATGGCCATCGTGCGGGAGGGAAACCTGCTGGCGGTCACCCTCTTTGCTCTTGCCCTGCTCTCGGTGGTGGGTTCGCAGCGAAGATGGTCCGGGGTGCAGGTCGCCGTCCTCTACGGCGCGCTTTTCACTCCCGTATTGGCTTTTTCGGGAATGTTCCTCTCGCCCAACATGATTTCGGCGTCCTTTCTCCTCGTCCTCGTGGTGATGCTGCGTCCCCCTCCGGAGCGGGGGGGTGACGGGGAAGGCGCGGCTCAACCCTCGGTGGTGAGGGTCTTCCTGGTGGGCCTCCTTGCGTGGGCCGCCACCGCGGCGCGCCAGGATGCCCTCCTGCTCATGCCTCTGCTGGCTCTCTTCACGGTTCGCGAGGACTCCCTGGGGGCGCTTCTGCACGACCGGCGGGTGCAAGCCATGCTGATGGGCACCGTTTTTGCCATTGTCCTGGGATTGCTGCTCAGTGACGGTTTCGCGGTCCTGCCCGCTCCTTTCTTTGTCCTGCCCACCTTCGTCGCTTTCATTGGGGGAGGCCTCGGGGCCCTTCTCCTTCTCCTGCTTGTCTTTGCCGCCACCCTTGCGGGTGGACGATCGCTCCACCGCTGTCTCGTGGCCGCTGCCGTCCTGCTGCCTCTCATCTTCTACGGGTGCGTGCTCTATACTCCGCGCCATCTGTTCCTCCCGGCCCTCGCTATCCTCCTGACCATCTTTTTCGAGCGTGGACGTGAGGTCTGGTCCGCGATCGGTCGGCGGCGTCCCGGACAGCTCGTGATCGTGCTCACTCTTCTCGCTACCATGGGGCCCTGGATCGTGGGGGTGCGCATGGCTGACTGGCGCCAGGGAGCACCGGTCACCTCCCCGGCTACCCTCTTTCCTTCGACCGATGGCTTCTGGCCGATGGGAGGTTACGGATGGTTTTTTGGCCGCCTGGCCGACGGCGCGGAGGAGGCGGTCGATCACAACCAGCGGGTTTGGGCAGCCTGGAGCACGGTGAATCCTGCGAGTCTACCCCGGGGGAAGGGATTTATTCTCAGCAGCGGACTGGTGTCCTACGGCACGTTCCATCTCGTCCTCTTCGGGAAAGATCAAGTCCGGCGTATTGAAGAGGTTGAACAGTTGAACAAAAGGCACCTTGAGTACTTCGTTCTCTTCGACGAACGCACTTTGGGCAAACGGCAGCGAGGGGTAAATGCCACCGAAGGCTCCAACCGGAACTCCCTCCTCTCTTTGCTCGAACGCGGGCGCCTGCAGGTGGTGGGGGAGGCCCATGGGGAGCGCATTCTCCTCTGGACTCCCGGGAAACCTGAGGCAGGTCCCCGCAATACCGGTGTCAGCGTAAAGCTCGCTTTACATAAGTATTTTAGAGGCAATGATTTCCGACTAGCTCCGTGGAGCAAGGAGACCTGGAACACGGACGAATTGCAGGGGCATCGGGGGGTGATCGCCGGGCGGGACCGGGAACCACTTGAGCAGTTGGAACGTAGCATGCGACAGGCCGGGGGGCTCGTGAAACTGGAGAGCCCGTACGACCAGGAACCCTGGTGGGGCCTGCCTGTCACCGCAGAAAAATGGGAGGAACTTCGCACGGAGCGCGGCGATGACCGGGAGGGATTCTGGGTGGGATTCGGAACCCTTCCCGGGTTCATGGATGTGCGGAAGTACGCGGGTTCCGGAGCGGGCCGGTGACCGGTTTGGGAGGGCTGCACGGACGGAGTGAAGATCTATCTTGATTTCGGTTAGATGGCAGAGAAAACGACAACGCACCTGATCGGGGCAACAGTCCGGAAGTGGCTGGTGGCCCTGCGGACGCAGCATTGGATCAAGAGCGGATTCTGCCTGACCGCCCTTTTCTTTCACGGGTCCGTGCTGGAACTTGCAGCCTGGATGGAGGTGCTGCCAATCGCCTTCTGTTTCTGCCTGATTTCCAGCGCGGTTTATCTCGCTAATGACATTGTGAACCGTGCGGAAGACCGGCGCCATCCCCGCAAGTGCAGGCGACCCATCGCGAGCGGTCGGATTTCCGTGCGCCGGGCCTGGCTGACGATTGTCCTGCT
>Ga0066834_10001378_pt1 | contig 10979 bp, 12 predicted proteins | sample ETNtaG_30_FD_66729 | JGI IMG/M metagenome (GOLD analysis project Ga0066834, IMG submission 66729) | Marine microbial and viral communities from oxygen minimum zone, Eastern Pacific Ocean - ETNP201306PF43B | ecosystem: Environmental > Aquatic > Marine > Oceanic | place: Pacific Ocean: Eastern... | reverse complement strand
CCGAGAAAAATCGAGCCCGAAATGATATCACCCGAAACTCGACCTGAAAACAGAAATGGGATGCTATTGCCCGGCTGGCTCACCTGAAATGGTGGAAGTGGCGGGATCGAACCCACGTCCGAAAGCATCTCAAGATAGTCTACTACATGCTTGGCAAAAGTTCTGTTGGATTCCATGGTCTACTTGGTATGACATTTCTGAGCTTGGGTGGTTGGAAGCTGAAGTAAGGCTAACCTGCCAGTGCATTAGTGTGATGTCAAGTGTGACCTATTTTAACCCAACGAAGGAAAGTATCATCCCCCGTAGCCAGATCAATAAATTTGCCTTAGACTTTCTGTATTCCTGAGAAATAGTTGCTTTTAGTCAGCCCACCTCTTTACTTTGACATTTGAATCGTGCTAGAATACGAAATCGAGTCCATTAATTGAGCACTCACTTATATGGTTTTTACGACCAAGGGAGTTAATACTTAATGTTAGTAATAGAATCACACGCTCCTAATTTGTTCATTAAATTAATATGAGTAAGGATTTTTATCATATAAAATGAATTTATCATTTTTAAATGATTCTATAACCTTTTCCAAATATTCAAGATGAGAAAATTAAACCTAAAAAATTTAATATTATCGACACCAATTAGTCTTATTTTTCTGTTTTCCCTTTCTTTTTCTCAAGCTGAAAATCTAGTTCTGCACTTAGAATTCGACAAATTATCAGGACTCATAGTTAAAGATAGATCTAATCAAAATAATCATGCCATTTTTAATTTTCATCCAAAAATAATTAAAGGCCCTTTAGGTGATAACGCTGTGGCATTAAACGCTACTAGTTGGGCAAAGGTAGAGGATAACAATAGCCTTGATCTAATGGAGAAATTTACTATTGAAGCTTGGGTATTAACCAGATCAGAAGAAAAGCAAATTATTGTTGAAAAAGGCTCTACATGGAATAAAGATGGTGAATTCGCTTTATTATTTTATACTAACAGAAGGCCAGTAGTTCAAGCGAGAGATCTTCCTGATAATTGTGATGATGAAGCCGTTGGTGTTGCAATAAAAGCAAATACTTGGACTCATTTAGCGGGAACATGGGATAGTAAAATCTTTAGACTCTTTATCAATGGTGAAGAAAATATCAGTCTTCCATGTGCTGGTAAATTACTGGAAAGTCAGGAAGATTTATTTATAGGTAGCAGAGGAGGAGGTCTCCGATTTCTAGATGGATCAATAGATGATTTAAGAATATATGATTATGCATTAAACTTGAAACAAATAAAACTCGATATGGCTAAGAAGATGGTGGTTCAGAAAGCAGATAAAATCAGCACATCATGGGCGAGAATAAAAAATAATTTTTTTTAATTCCGTCCCTTTTGATTAATAGTATATTATCAAAATGTTAAACTTTAATTGAATATAAACTTGATTGAAAACATAAATAAAATTTTGGCGATTTCTGGAAACCCATGAAGCTTCTTCACATGCTTTAATCGAAGAGATTTTGGCTTATCCAGATGCCATATAGAAGACAGAATCGGAAAACGGTATAGAATCGCATCAAACGAACATTTTCCCAAATAGCGTAGACTGCATTACATCCCACTAGCAGATGCGTGTAGCCTGAGATAAGATTAGTATCTAACCAACTTGTTTGTTGTCACTGTGTGCCTGCATCATCCGTCAGAACCAATTCCTGCCAGCGTTCCATTACTTTACCTCGATGCGGCTAATGATAGGATGTCATATCCAGTCCCGACACCTTGAAACTTAAAAGAACTGATATGATTGACGTATTAATTCAACTACCTAGTCGGGATTATCTAGCCGCCAGCCTACAAGCTGTATTTGAAAATCGTTGATTTTCTTAAATCGGGCATAGACATAGAATACTATGATGAAGAATCTGGTAAAGGAATATAGTATCAAAACACGCTAGGAACCAAATAAATGTACTTACGGTTTTTGAGTTTTTGCCGTGAAACTGTTGAAAGGAGAAACAAATGAGTGGAGATGTAATGAATAATGAAGAGGATTATGCGTTTGATGTGGCGGGATATCTACACGTTCCTAGTGTTTTAAAGCCAGAAGAGGTGAAGGAATTGAATCAGGTGCTGGATGAAATGGAAAAAAGTACGGGTATGCTGGGATGGCCTGTTCCGCAACGTGAACCATTCCGTGACCTGCTAGTGCATCCAAAGTTGGTTTGGTATTTAAATCAGGTCGTAGGTTACGGCTTTCGATTGGATCAAGCCCCACGGTTGTTGGCTTATCAGGAAGGTGAAGTTATGGACAAACTGGTTGGTGGCGACGAACCCCGAAATCCGTCTCAAGCTTATTACCAGCAGAATGGTCGTCGATCAAGTCAAGGAATAAAAGTCATTTGGGCTTTAGAAGATGTAGTAGAAGGTGATGGTGGATTGGTAGTGGTTCAGGCGAGCCACAAAAGCAATGTGGGAACACCTCCTGATCTAGTGACTGGTGTTGATGAAATGGGACTGGTCAAGCAACTGGAGCTGAAGGCTGGTGACCTGTTTTTATTGGCTGAGTCTGTGCTTCAAGGCGTACGACCCTGGAACGGTGATTCGAAACGTTTGCTAACTTACTGGTATGCAGGGAGAGCTACTATTCAATCTAATGGTCCTGGCCCTGGATCACAAATCGAATCCTTGGTGGACTGGGCAAATGAAGCAACACCAGAACAAAAATCTGTTATGTACAAACCAGGTTTTAAAGGTTCAAATCCAGCCCCAGTATTAAATACAGATGGAAAGAAAATTTGGGTGGAAGAAAGCTCAGAGGTAATTCATCCGTCGATTTATATCCGTGATCCCAATTCTAGAATTGATGAGAAGGAATTTTACTTTTGGGATTTGAATGGGTATCTGGTAGTTCCTGGTGTCATGGATGAGGAATGGTTAGCTGAGGCAAATCAGGCAGTAGACAAATACCAGGACCGAATTGAAGTGGGAGGTGAACTATCAGGAGGATCGGTGAGCCAGGCGGGAACGGGTCGCCCATTGTTGCCTGGGTTGTTGAACCTACCAAGTCCCTATAGTGCCCCGTTTCGGAGGATGATTACTCACCCCACTGTAGTACACCGAATGAATTGGATGGGTGGCAGCGGCTATCGGACAGGTGGGGCAACCGTATTCTGTGCTGTGGATGGGACTTCAGGACACTCCCTACACGATGGAAATGAGCCTGTTAGCCCATCTCGAGGTTACTATTTTAAGAATGGGCGGAGTTATTGTGAGACTGTCACCGTTGCGTGGCAATTGCGCGATGTCAAACCAGGATTAGGCGGTTTTGCTTGCGTGCCTGGGTCCCACAAAACACAGTACCCGATGCCACCCGGAATTCGGACCTGTGATGAAACGATGGGCTTGGTGGTTCAGCCAACTATGAAGGCGGGGGACGTTCTCTTTTTTATGGATGGTGGTTGCACACATGGTGCATTGGCCTGGAAGAATCCCATTCCCAGACGAGGGATCCTGATTAAGTATCAATCGAAGAATTCGAACTGGGGCGGCGGTGTGATTGATCCCCAAGAGAGATGGGGCAATATGGTTGAAGATATGACTGAAGAGCAATTTGCGGTGATGCGCGGCCCGGAACGTGATGGACGTCATCGCACAGTACCACGATTGGTGGTACAAGATGACCAGGTGTCTGTTTCATATGACCCCGAAGGGGATCGATATTCGTCAAAGTACCGAAAACCAGGTCGAAAGCCGTAATAATAAACAGCAAAAAAGGTTATGTCCCCAAAGGTCGAGCAACTTGATGCCTGGTAAATATGGATGGTAGTTCTCAGTAGCATGATCATCGATTTTGGCAGGAAAATGGAGATCTTGTCGTGCCCGATGCTGTCCACGGAAAAAACTATAGATGCTGGAGCAATTTTCTGAAAAAGAGACGCCTCGGGGATAGTATCAAGGGGAGACTTTATCAGTTCGGAGTGGGCTTATTCTGTGGTGAAGGAGAGAGGTGGTCTGCCAACCGGAGATTGGATCTTGAATTTCAAAATGGATCGGTTACTCTATAGTAGTCGAGTGCCTATTAGCGTATTTGACGAAGGCAAAGGTAATTGAAAATCCTAAAGAGACAGTGAATTATGGATAAATAAAAGGAGAATTAAGATGCCGGATATCAAAATCTGCAACCCGTTGCTTCGAATCCCTTTATCGCTTATCATTGATGATTCCTGTCCAGTAATCAACAAAGCTTACTATTGGATCCAACAACGACACGATTGGAGAATACGGCACCGACCCAACACGCAACCCAGTGGATGGGAAGTTCACTACAATAGACTATCGTCAATGCCAAATACCATTCCTGCTGACTTCACTGCCAAGTGGGGGGAATGGTGTGGTGAACAAGGAATCAAAGGGAAATTTAGTATTGTTCCTTTTCCAGCTGGTATTGGGCGTGTAGATCAGGGATTCACAGGTTTTCCAGAGAGCGAACTGGAGAAGTGGTTGCAGGTAGTGAAAGAGGTGATCTGGAATAATTTTGACTTGACACCTGAGATGCTAACCCACACACGTGTAGTAGACTTAGATACTTGGCAGTTGACTGAGGCGTGGGAACAGGGAGAATGGGTTGATCCCCCAGTCGATAAGCTGACTGAGTATATTGTGGCGGCCATGCAATTATTGAAGAACGTCGGTATTCAATGCGAAGGAGTAACCAGTCCAGGTGCTTTTGGAAAACAAAAAGAAAAAGCCTATTCCCGAGCAATTCTGGATGCCGCATTACACGTCAATAATAATCCTCGACCATTCTATTTTTTGTGGTTGATCCATGATCAGTTGCCGGATGTACCGATCTGGCAGGTAGAGAAAAACAAAGGGCAGGCTATTGCCAGTATTGTCAGTTGTGCCGGCGACTGGTTTGGTGCCACTGGTTATGACACTGCTGATGCTGATTTGTTTATAACTGAAGATTTAGAAAACGGCCGTTTACCTGCGGTACTGGCAGATGAACGCCCATGTGTGCTAGTCGGGCACTGGCCCTGTTTCTATGTCAATGATGAAATTGGTTTTCAGGTGCTAAAGACAGTCAAACAACGTCTGGATACCTACGATCCAGATGGGACTAAGACCATCTGGATGAAGAACAGTGAAATTGGTCACTATTGGATGGCACGTCGATTGAGTGACATCCAACCCGTACCCAATGATAGGCAAGCAGAGCAAATTATCCACATCGAAACCCAATTTCCAACCACCAACTTCACACTGTCGACTGGCATAGTAGCTAACCGAATACAAGTTAATGGTCTTGATCTAAAACAGGTACAGTCTCGACGGAATTTCCGCAGTGGCACTTACCTGATAGAAGCAGGGAAAACCTACCTTGCTTTTGAACTGAACCAAGGTCAAACCACCATTTTTCTACTCCAATGAACATGATAATTTTCTTATGATTTTTTGCCTGTATAAATGAAAGTTAACAACCAAGTGGGGTAAGCTCAAAGACCGATAAGTTTTGATCTTACTACCCCACGGTTGGAATCAGAAAGTTTGTCCAAAGGTAAAATGGCGGTAATTAAATGGCTTGGGCGATGTCCACGGTATCCTAACAGAAAACATCCTACCCAATATGGAATATCCCTGGGACGCTAGAAATGCAAATCAGGACGATCATCATATTACAGGACGATCATCATATTATAAGTATAGATTTGCATGCCAGAACTGTGCTTATAAGACCTTATATTCTAGATTGAATATTGCCTTACGGCTCGCTTTAAAGCCTTATATCCCCGCGCAAAAGATAACTCGTGCACGGGGTAACTAGGGCTTCTTGCATGGTTACTCTGTAGAGGAGAACAATCCAACAGGGACTTTCTCTTATTCTCACAGACGGATATGGGCATACGCTACGATGGTTCACCTCTTGTGGGGGATTGTACAGCTATAGCCAAACATGGAAGTACATCCCGCCATCCGGAAGGGGGGGTAACCTGGGATAGATAGATGGGTTGGTACTTAGCCAACAGCAATTACCAGACTTTTTTCACTGTTGCCCAAGTTGTTGTCAGTTTGGATTCTGGCTGAACGCTTAAAATTTTATCAAGTCCGTCTGCCATCAATTTCTTGATGTCATCAGGCTCTAATATCGTGTTGAAAATGAGAAATTCGTCCAATAAACCCTGCCACTGACGTTGAACTGCACCAGAAAACCAACCGCCAATTCCTGCCACATCAAGTACTCCGGGGTTGCCTCCCCAGTCGTTTTCGATGTCAAGCTCACCATTGACGAAGAAACGGATCTTCTTCTCCTTGGCACTATAAGTGGTCGCAACATGAACCCACTTATTCATTTCCTTCCCGGTAATCATGAAATTGGCAAACGTATCATTGCCACCGGGATTCCCGTTAATCGAAAATTCGATTTTCTTATTGGGGGCAAGTTGATAATGAATGTCTCCACTTTTCCAACCATCATTGTTAAAGAATACTCGCCATTGACCATCCCTGTTTGTTGAGTTGACCCAATGTGCAAAAGTGATTTCTTCAAAAGATCCAATTTTTTTTGGTATTTTGACGAAATCATCCTTGCCATCGAGTTCTATAGCTTTTCCGATTCTTCCTTTAACAAATTTGGCACCACCTTCAATTTTACCATCGAACCCGTTTCCAGTTATATCTTTAGCGTTATCTTCAAATAGCCAAGCAGCAGAAATAGTATTTGGATCTATCTTCGCATAGATAAGTGTATTGATTAACAAGATTACGCAGACAGATACAGACCAGAATCTGAAATTTTTCATTGACATTTCTCCTATTAGAACGGCGCGTGTTATATAGCCTTGTTTTGTGATTTACATTCTATCATAAAAGGTACAAATCGCAAAGCGAGGATATACCCACGTAGAAAATGATTCTTCTGAAGTAGAGGCTATTCGGTTCAATTAGATATGTGCTTAGGATGGCCACCAGCGGATATGCCACGGCCATGGCGGTACATGTGTGTCGGATAATTTTCCAGCGCAAAAGAACAAGGTTCCAAGACAACATAATCTCGAATTATATCTCCTGTCTATGAGTGTCGCTTAAGAAGATGGTAAGGTGGCTAGCTAATTTGTCAACCTCAGTTTCTAACAGTAACCCTGCCGCTTTAATCCAATGCGATAACCGTGATACGATGCCTAAGATAGTCCCACAACTCGGCATTCAAAGGGTAGCTAAAAGTCGAGTTACCCGTCAACTGACAGCCGTGGAACGAGAACGCTATGGGGTCTTGGGTTTGAACTGATACGCCCAACTGATACATCACGCATCATCCGGGGTTGAAGTATCTCAACATGGCTATCGTTCAAGTCACTGATAATCTTGCTTTGGTTAATGGGTCTTTTCTTCTTCTACTATGGATCGGGAAACAGCTGGATTTGAAGGATATTCTCGATCGTGTTATTATCAGGAAACCTAAGCTAGTTCAACAGCTGGGCATCCAACAGGTTCATCATATAGTTCTTAAATTTAAACCTCAAATTTTAGAGCAAGGTGAGATATGAAGCAGATTAATTATGAACAAATTATCCAAATTGCCCAAGCATATTACAAGTCAAATCAATACCAACAAGTAAAGTCAATTCTACAACAATTTATTCAGCAAGGTGTTCAACGTGATGAAATTTATTTTCTTATAGGTAATGCCCATTATTGTTTGGATGAATACAAACAAGCGATGAAAGCGTATCATCATGCTATACAGATAAATCCAAATGTTGCTATTTTTTATGCAAACTTAGGAAAAACATACGTTCAATTGCAAGTTTATGATGAAGCAATTAATTTATATCGTAAAGCTATTGCCATTGAACCAAATTATCTGGAAGTCTATCATAATTTGATTTATGTTTACTCTATAACTCAAAAAACTAGTGATGCTATAAAAGTGTGCGGTCAAATTTTAGATAAGAGCTGTGATTCTGATAGTTTGGGAGTTGCATCAAGAAGTGATTATAATAGGCAAAACCCTAGCTCTGCTTATCTTTCGTATATTGACATGTATAGCGAGTTGCATGTTGATGGGGACTTAGGAAATAAAATATCTTCTGAAAAAATGTATTCAGGCGCAAGTATGATTCCTTGGGTTACAACTGTGAAGAGCTTGATAACGTTGACTGGTTCTAGAACTCTATTAGATTATGGTAGTGGAAAAGGACTTCAGTATAAGAAGATGTTGCTAGAAGATGAAAATCAAATAAAATATAACAGTCTTCAAGATTATTGGGGAATTGATGAAATTTATTGTTACGATCCAGCTTATTTCTTGTATCAAAAGCTTCCACAAAAACAATATGATTCCGTCGTGGTAACTGACGTATTGGAACATTGTCATCAAGAAGATGTAAAGTGGATTATTGATGAAATATTTGGGTTAACAATGAAGTTTGTCTTTGCAAACGTAGCATGTTATTTAGCCCATAAATCCTTCCAAAATGGTGAAAATGTGCACTGTACAATTCGCCCAGCAGTTTGGTGGGATGCGATATTGCAGTCAGTTGCTTCTCGTTATCCTGAAATCAAATATTGTTTTTTGGTCGAATATATATGGAATGATATTGGATCTGAAGGAGGACGCGTGTTTCAAGTGCTTAGTAACTTAAATTCCTTTGAAATGGAAATAGAGCCTATTAGAGTGACAGTATTGGGAGCAAATAGTAATCTGGGTATAGATGTCCCATATAAAATTGTGGTTGATCCTAGGAATGTACTGTGTAGTAAATCATTTTTTATAATATTGGGTTAAGTGGGGACTGAAGTCTACTAAAATGACCTTCGAAATGGCTATCGTTCAAGTCACTGATAATCCTGTTATAGCTGACGTTTCTCAACGCATTTATGGCTATATTCGTACTTATGCCCTACCTTTTTATAGAAAACTGGTAGGATGTTTAATGAAAAATCAATTCTTCATAGAATCAAAACACGCTTAAAGCAGGACTTTGATATTATATTGGGTGAAGGATTAAAAAAAACAACTGGGAGTTTATTTAGAACCGCTATGTTAGAAACACTACCCATCCGTTTTACTGTTATGAGTCTCAATTTGTGGGCCGACAATCGAATGCCTGACAGAACCGAATCGATACAAAAGTTGCTGTGTCTTCATCAGCCGGATATTCTCTGCTTGCAGGAATTGCGAGCTACCACACGAGATTTGATCGATCAGACTTTGTCCAATCACGGCAGAGTAGACGACCCATTCGCCGGCTGGATTGGGGAAGGTAATATTTATTTCAACTCTGAAATGTTTGAATTGAATCAATATGGAGCTGAGGATATCGGTATGTATGAGGCCGACCGTCGTCTGTTCTGGAGTCGATTGTCCCTTAAAGGCAAAAAAAATCTTCAATTTTTGGTCGCAACCGCCCACTATACCTGGTCAGGAAACCCAACCGAGCGCGATGGTGGTATTAGCCCTAGGTACCTCCAAGCCCAAGAGACGGTCAGAATGTTGGCTGAGATCACCAATCAAGATGAACCCCTTTTGTTTATGGGTGATCTCAATGACTACGTTCATCCAATTCGGATTTTGCGTGAAGCCGGTTTTGTCGACTCCTTTAGCGGGCTTGGTCGAACGTCACCGATTACGATCCCTGCCATGCCGACCGCCAAAGGTACCCCGCAGACCATTGACTGGATCTTTCATAAGGGAGCGTTACAACCGATGACTAGCGAAGTGGTCGATTTCTTTGCTGGTGATATCGCACCTTCGGATCACAAACCGGTCTTGGCAACCTATTCAATTAGCGGTCAGAAGCTATAGGCTTGCTCCCGCCGTAAGGACTGGCCTCAAAATCATCCTTTTTTGGATTGTAAAAGTCGGAGATATCAACAACAAACCATGTTATGGTGATTATATTATACTTGCTGACTTGGCATTACTAGTGCAAAATTGCGTACGTTGCTTAGCCCCTTAAGTAATGGAGGTTATGACTGACAGCTGTAAGGATGCTCCTTCATCACTTGTAAAGGTAGTGCTTCGGATGGGATCATGGGTTATTAGATTCGCCTTTAGCTTTCAATTCTACAGCCGTCGTACCACTGCGTTTGCGGAGCCCTCTTGTAAGTTCAATTTGACATTAGCAGTTGAAGGCATAGAAAAGCTAGCGATTATTTGGGTAGGTCTAAAAAAACTGTCGAGATCTATGTTAGTTTTTGCATCTGCTCAAATAATCTAGATCTTGACAGAGAATCTACGTATCAATACAAGAATGCCGACGAGTTTTTTTCAGTTTATCCTTGGATTGCTGGTTAGTATTGCGACTGGTGGAGGTAGTCAGTCCCCCTCCAGTGCCTTTCTCCACTTTTGGATGTCATGTGCCTGATTGGCGTGATAAAATCCTACCAGCAACATATCCCACCTTCGATTAGAGTTTAAGTAGTCACAATTAGTTGGATCGCACTTATAGAATTCGGCCTTGATCCAAATCTGTGCAACGCAACGAAATCCTTGATAGTGAGTTGTTTCAAATCTCGCTGGTTCCATCTCGTACCTAAAGGAGACAGGCAACTCTGTTATGATCCAGATACTTCCTCTTTTTTTGGACACCTGAAACAAAACTTTTTGTTTCAGGTGAAACTTGTTTAAAGCAAGGTTAAATTCCTTTCGCTGGAATGAAAAGTTTTATCGTTGACACTTCGATCCAATTATGCTATTTTAGCATGGGATATCTTAGTTGTGCGTATGAGTGTGACAAGAGAAATTGTCGGTTATATGAAACTTTGTCTTATTCATATCCATTATAATCCATAGAGATTGGGAGTTTAGGTAATGCGAAAATTTTGTTGTTGTTTGATTATTGTTGCGATTAGTTTGATGAGTCTCTGTTTAGTGTCCGCAGTACCAATAGAAATGAAGATGCTGGAAGTCGCATATTTGCTTGACGAAGGTGATGGAAAAACAGCTCAAGATATTTCCCCAAATAAAAGGCATGGGACCTTAGAAGGTGGGGTCA
>Ga0066834_10001377_pt1 | contig 10980 bp, 10 predicted proteins | sample ETNtaG_30_FD_66729 | JGI IMG/M metagenome (GOLD analysis project Ga0066834, IMG submission 66729) | Marine microbial and viral communities from oxygen minimum zone, Eastern Pacific Ocean - ETNP201306PF43B | ecosystem: Environmental > Aquatic > Marine > Oceanic | place: Pacific Ocean: Eastern... | reverse complement strand
GCCCGCGCCCAAACCCGATGAGGCGGATCCCTTCGGTTAAACCCCTTACTTTTACCCTAAAATGAAGACTATTTTTTACATTCTTTCCATCCTCGTCATCGGGGCCGCAGCTTACTTCAGCTGGGACAACTCCAATAAGATCCAGGGTGAGATCGATCTTTTCGAGAGCACTCGTAAAGTAAAAAAGGATACTGAAGACAAGACTGCTAAGCAGAAAGGGATTCTTGCTGACACCGAGGAGGAACTGAAAAAAGCCCAGGAGCTCAATGCCACGCTCATCGCCGACATGGAGAACATGAGGGGCAAGGAAGTCGGCTACAACAGGTCCAAGGAAAAATTCCAGGTCAAGATTGACGAAGCCGACGCCGAGCTGGAAAAGCTGGCGGGGATCAAGGCCAAGATCGACAAGCAGCTCGAGGGGGTTGATGTCGCCTGGCCCCAGGTTCCATCCGAGATCAAGCGCCTCCAGGAACTGCGCAAGAAGAAGGGTGACGATCTGGATCTTCTCAATGAGCACATCGCCAAGCTCACCAAGGATGTTGCCGACAAGCGTGCGTCCAATGACCGGGAGAGCGATCGTCTGTCCAAGATCCGGACCAAGATCGCCCGTAATGCCAAGGTTGGTGCCATCACCTCGGTCAACTCGACCTGGGGGTTCGTGATCGTCAACCTCGGGACCAACAACTCGAATGTGACGGCCCAGTCCAAGTTGCTGGTCACTCGCAACGGCCGGCTGCTGGGACGACTTACGCCGAACTCGGTGGAAGCCAGCCAGACCGTCTGCGACCTGAATGCGCGCGACGTCAATCCCGGTGTGCGCATCCAGCCCGGCGACCAGGTGACCCTCGCGGATTCCTCCGCCGGGCAGTAACCCGCCAGGAGCGCCCAACTCAGTGCCTTTCAGACCGGTGGAGTGATTCCACCGGTCTTTTTCGTGATCGGGACCGAGCAGGGATGGAGTCGGCAAACGTGCCGTCATCCATCCGCGATTGTCGACCACTGGCGGACGGTGACTGCCAACTGATTCCCACGCTTGCCAGCAGGTGGCGATCTGCTACTTTTTCCGCATGAGAAAGAGCCTCCTCCTCCTGCTCCTGCTTCCCGCGGGCTGCCTTCTCTGCAGTTGCGCCGTCGATGATGGGCCCAGACCCGCGGGCCCCCCGGGGAGCGATGTGAGCGCCATGCCGTGGAACACGCCCCAACCCGGCGAGGGGCAGGGCATGCTTGGGCATATGCTCAATCGCTAGCGCCGCTTTTCCTCGGCGATAATCCCGGGGGTGGGCAGATACCGGCGGTTTGCGGGAAGCTCAACGCTTCCGCCCTGGCGCGGGGACATTTCTCCCCATGAGCTCCCCCCGGCAGGCCCAGAGGGCCGATCATGCCCGGTGATAGGGTTCCCCACGCTTGATGGTGAATACGCGGTAGAGCTGTTCCAGCAGGACCACGAGGGCGAGTTCATGCTGCATCGTCATTCTTGAAAGCGACCAGGTCTCGTCGCAGCGCTCACGCAGTTCCGGGGAATGACCGTCTGCTCCCCCGATCAGAAAAGTGAGCTTCTTGAGTTCGGTCCGGTTTTCCAGCTGCGTGATCCTTTCGCTGAACGATACGGTGTCCAGCTGGTGTCCCCGCTCGTCCAGGGCGATGCGATAGCTCCCTTCACTTCTGGCCAGCAGGGCTGCGGATTCGTCGCGGACCTTGGGGTATTCAAGAGTGACCGGTGCATAGTGTCGAAGCCGTCTGCAGTATTCCTGCACCCCCTCCGCGGCATAGGACAGCTTTGGTTTTCCGATGGCAAGGACGAGGATCTTCACGGGAACAGTCTCACAGGGTGATCCGGGTGCCGGCTCGTTGCTTTCCGGGAAAAGGTGGAAGCCACGCGGTGTGGAGCATCCATCTGGGCTTACTGGATCTCGTCGAGAAGCCGCGGGAGAAGGTCGCTGATGGCGATCCGTTCCTGCTCCATGGAGTCACGATGACGGAGAGTGACCGTGTCCTTCAGGTCGGGGTTCTCCTCGCCCAGGGTTTCAAAGTCCACCGTGATGCAGAAGGGAGTTCCCACTTCGTCCTGTCGGCGGTAGCGCCTGCCCACCGCACCGGTTTGATCGTAGAAGACATTCATGAAGCGCTCGAGGCTGTGCTGGATCTCCCTGCTGATTCGCACCTGTTCCTCGTTCTTCTTGAGCAACGGGAAGATGGCCGCCTTGATGGGTGCCACCCTCGGATGGAGCCGCATCACGGTACGAACCTCGGACTTGCCCTTGGCATCGGTCACCTCTTCTTCCTCGAAGGCCTCACACAGCAGCGCCAGCACGGTGCGATCGCAGCCGGCCGAGGGTTCCACCACGTGGGGGATGAATTTTTCCTTGGTGGCTTCGTCGAAGTATTCGATGGGCCTGCCTGAGTGCTCCTGGTGCTTGGAAAGGTCGTAATCCGTCCGGTAGGCCACGCCCTCCAGTTCCTGGCAGCCAAAGGGGAAATCGAACTCGATGTCGTAGGTTTTCTTCGAGTAGTGCGCCCGCTCTCCATCGGGAACATCGAGCACATGCAGCTTCTCCCGGGGCAGGCCGATATCGTTGTAGAAGGTCAGGCGATTCTCCAGCCATTCGTCGGTCAGTCGCAGGCCGTCCTCCGGACGACAGAAGTATTCGATCTCCATCTGCTCAAACTCCCGGGAGCGGAATGTGAAATTGCGCGGATTGATTTCATTGCGGAAGGCCTTGCCGATCTGTGCGATACCGAAGGGCACTTTCATGCGGGAGGTATCCAGGACGTTCTTGAACTGGGTGAAGATTGATTGCGCGGTTTCGGGGCGCAGGTAAGCCACGGCGTTGGGGTCTTCCTCGCTCGAAGAGGCACCCATCTGGGTCTTGAACATGAGATTGAACTCCCGTGCTTCCGTGAGCAGCGATCCGTTCTCGGGATTGTAGCGGGTGGTGTCCTCCTCCTCGGTGGTGGATTCCCCCACCAGCTCAAGGGCTTTCGGGGAGAGTGATTTGTTGGGATGAAACTGGGCATAGTACTGTCTGGCAGTCTTGCGGGCCCTGTTTTCGTTCTCGCCTTCCCGGAGGAGAACGGCGAAATCGCGTGCCACGCTCCACTCACTCTCCCTGGCACCGGTGTAGTGGTAGGCCGTTCCGCTCTGTGGTTCGATCTGATCGGCCCGCAGGCGTGCCTTGCTGAGCAGGCAGTCGCACATGGGATCGGAGAATCCTCCCACGTGGCCCGAGGCGGTGAGGACGGACTGGTGGGTCAGGATCGAGCCATCGAGGCCGACGATGTCCTCCCGTTCCTGCACGTTCCGGCGCCACCAGTATTCCTTGAGATTGCGCTTCACCTCCACGCCAAGCGGACCGTAGTCCCAGCATCCATTGAGGCCGCCGTAGAGTTCGGCAGATTGATAGATGAAGCCCCGTCGCTTGCAGAGCGACACGATCTTCTCCATGCGCTCCGGATCAGTGTATTCTTTGTCAGCCATGGTCTCGCTGGATGTGGTGGGCCGCGATGGAAACGTCCAGCAGGCGGTTTGGCAAGGAATTGGGGAGCCTGGCAGGAGATGGGGGACGGGATGAAGGCGGACCACGGGGGTTCAGTTCCCGGCTCCGGGGAGGCGGCAACGGTTGGGCCATGAGTGGTGATCAGTGAATTTCGCCTCCATATTCGGCGGTTCGTATTCTAGCCTGCCTCCATGCGCATGCGTGAGCAGGGGGAGAAGTACCGGCGGGGAGACGACGGGGCGATGTCGGTGAGCAGGCTGGTGCGTCGCATGAAGAACGTCCTGGAGATCGAGATCGGGGATGTGTGGGTGGAAGGAGAGGTGTCCAACCTGCGCAAACAGGGCAACGGGCATTACTATTTTTCGCTGAAGGACGAGCAGGCGCAGTTGAGTTGTGCGGCTTTCAGTGCCGAGCGGAGGTGTGCCGGCCATGAAGCGCTGCAGGATGGGGCGAAGGTGCGGATGCTTGGTGAGGTGACGGTTTACGAGGCTCGCGGACAGGCCCAGTTGATTGTGAAGCGGGTGGTTCCGGCAGGGTTGGGCGAGCTCCAGGCCCGGTTCGAGCAGTTGAAGAAAAAGCTTCACGAGGAGGGCCTCTTTGCCGGGGAACTGAAGAGCCCCCTGCCCGCCTTTCCACGCATGATCGGGTTGGTGACGTCGGCCAGCGGGGCCGCGCTGCAGGATATCGTGAGTGTCCTCTCCCGGCGCGCGCCCTGGGTGCAGGCGGTCCTTTTTCCGGTGGCGGTGCAGGGGCAGGGGGCAGAACGCGGAATCGTGCGGGCCATTGGCATGATGGGCGACCCGGAACACCATGATCTCCCGCGGTGCGATGTGATCATCGTCGGTCGCGGGGGAGGCTCGCTGGAAGATCTCTGGAACTTCAACGAAGAGAGTGTGGCGCGGGCGATCGCGGACTGTTCCATTCCGATTGTTTCGGCGGTGGGACACGAGATTGATTTCACGATTGCGGACTTCGTCGCGGATGTGCGGGCCCCGACTCCGAGTGCCGCCGCTGAGTTGGTTGTTCCGGATGGGGAGGAACTGAGGGCAAGGCTGCAGGGCCTGCACGATGGTCTGCGGAGGCCGGTGCGGGAAAAACTCCGCTCCGCCCAGGATCTCATCCGCTTTGCACGGCGCGGAGTGCTGGCGCACGATGCACAACGAGTCCTGCGGGAGCCGACGCTGCGTCTGGATGAAGCCCATGCTGCCATGAAGCGAACGGCGGAAGAGCAGCTGAACCGCCGGGGATTGAGGCTGGCGGACCGGCAGGCCGCATGGAAGGCGCGGCACCCGCGCCTGGTGGTGGAGCAGCGCCTGGAGGGCCTGCGTCAATTCAGGGCCCGCTATGTCCAGCAGGCCAGGCACTGCCTGCAGGGCGTATCGCAGCGGCTGGAGCGGGCCAGACGTCTCCTGAAGACCCTGGGACCGGAATCGGCCTTCGAGCGGGGGTTTTCCATCACGCTGACCGCGGGCGGAGACCTCGTGACGGATCCGGCACAGGTTGGGGCGGGAGATCGTCTCGCGACCCGGGTGGCTGGTGGCACGATCGAAAGTGAGGTCAGGGGTGAGGGTCGGGAGGCGGATGGCCCCGGACGCGGTTGATCAGGTGATCGTCAGGTAGGCCTCCTGCAGCCTTGACCCCGGGAAGGGGGGTTCGTACGTTCCGCGCCGCCCGCCTCATGAATATCCACGAGTACCAGGCCAAGATTCTCTTTGACCAGTTTTCGGTCCCAAGTCCCCGGGGAATGGTGGCCGGCACGTCGGAGGAGGCCGCGGCCGCAGCGGTGGAGCTGGGAGGAGACCGGGTGGTGGTGAAGTCCCAGGTCCACGCGGGAGGCCGGGGCAAGGGGACCTTCAAGAACGGCTTTCAAGGTGGGGTGCACCTCGTTTCGCCGGAAGAAGTGGCCGGAATCGCGGACAGGATGATCGGTGAGATCCTGGTGACCAGACAGACCGGAGAGGAGGGCAAGCTCGTGCGCAAGGTGATGGTGGGAGAGGCTGTTGATGTCAGGCACGAGTATTACCTGGCAATCCTGATGGACCGGGCCGCCTGCTGCCCGGTCATTGTCGCCTCCACCGAGGGGGGAATGGATATCGAGGAGGTGGCGGAGAAGGACCCGGGAAAGATTCTGCGGGAGCACGTGCATCCCCTGATGGGGCTTCAACCTTATGAAGTGCGCAAGATCACCGTCGGTCTCGGATTTACGGGTGATGAGGCCAGGCAGTTCGGTAAATTCCTCGGTAATCTGTATCGCCTCTTTCTCGAGTGCGACTGCTCGATGGTGGAGATCAATCCCCTGGTCCGGACCACCGAAGGGCGCATCCTGGCCCTGGATGCCAAGTTCAACTTCGACGACAACGCGCTCTACCGCCATCCGGAGATCGTGGAGTTCCGGGATGTGGAGGAGGAGGATCCGCTGGAAGTGGAGGCTTCCAGGCACTCCCTGAACTACATTGGCCTGGACGGCAACATCGCCTGCCTGGTGAACGGTGCGGGATTGGCCATGGCGACCATGGATATCATCAAGCACCATGGTGGCGAGCCTGCCAACTTTCTCGACGTGGGTGGAGGGGCTTCGCAGGAGCAGGTGGCTGCGGCCTTCAAGATCATCCTTTCCGACGAAGCGGTGAAGGCCATTCTGGTCAATATCTTTGGAGGGATCATGAACTGCGATGTCATCGCTCATGGAGTGGTGGCGGCCTGCAAGGAGGTCGGGCTGCCCATCCCTCTGGTGGTCCGGCTCGAGGGCAACAACGCGGCAGCGGGAAAAGCCACTCTGGCCGCCAGCGGACTCAATATTATCGCGGCTGACGATCTGGCGGATGCGGCCGAAAAGGCGGTGGCAGCCATCACTGACTGATTTGCAGTAACGGAACGGGATCGCGCCTCATGAAAGGAATCCACATTATCCAGACCGGCAGGGAACCGTTTTGCAGGGATTTAACCGATCTACTCGAATGGCAATTCTAGTCGAAGAAGACACGAAGGTCCTGGTGCAGGGCATTACGGGCAGTTTTGGCGGACGCCACGCGGAGTTGAGCCTCGACTACGGGACGCAACTCGTGGCGGGCGTGACCCCCGGCAAGGGCGGACAGACCTTCGTGCACGGGGAACACAAGGTCCCCGTGTTTGATACGGTGGAGCAGGCGGTGAGGGAGACCGGAGCCACGGTCTCGGCAGTGTTCGTTCCGCCGGCCTTCGCAGGTGATGCCATTCTTGAGAGTGCTGATGCCGGAGTGGACCTGGTGGTGGCCATCACGGAAGGGATTCCGGTGCGGGACATGATGAAGGTCAGGGCGGCCATGATCGGCAGCGGGGTGCGCCTGGTGGGACCCAACTGTCCGGGAATCGTGACGCCCGGCCGGGGAGAAGACTCGCAGGGTGGTTGTCGCATCGGGATCGCACCGGGCTACATTCACAAACGGGGTCGGGTGGGGATCGTCTCACGCTCGGGTACGCTCACCTACGAAGCCGTCTGGCAGACCACTCAGCGCGGTTACGGGCAGAGCACCTGCGTGGGCATCGGGGGAGACCCCATCAATGGCACCACCCACCTCGACGCCCTGCGACTCTTCAACGAGGACGAGGAGACCGAGGCCATCATCATGATCGGTGAGATCGGAGGCTCGGCCGAGGAGGAAGCGGCTGCCTGGGCAGCCGAACACTGTAATAAGCCTGTAGCAGCCTTTATTGCGGGTGCCACCGCACCGCCCGGACGGCGCATGGGACACGCCGGGGCGATCGTTTCGGGCGGCAAGGGCACGGCCCAGGCCAAGAAGGAGGCTCTGCGCGCCGCGGGAATCACGGTGGCGGAGACCCCGGCCCAGATTGGTTCGGCTCTGATGGAGGCGACCGGCTGGGAATAGGTGGCAGGCTTCTACGAATCTGCCGAAGCCACCGCCATCGCTGCGATTCCCTCTCCGCGCCCCACGAAGCCCATTTGCTCATTGGTGGTGGCCTTGATCCCGATCAAGTGCGTCCCGAGTCCGAGTGCTGCTCCGATCTTCTCCCGCATGGCTTCACGGAAGGGAAGGACTCTTGGAGCTTCCGCAATGAGCGTGCTGTCGATATTGACGATGGTTGCGCCCTCCGCCTCTGCCAGCGTCCGGCACCTGGCGAGGATTTCCAGACTGGAGATCCCCTCGATGGATGCGTCGTCGGGGGGAAAGTAGTGTCCGATATCGGGGAGTCCCAGGGCTCCCAGAATGGCATCCGCGATGGCATGGGAGAGCACATCGGCATCGGAGTGTCCCTGCAGGCCGTGTGAGTGGGGAATCTCGACGCCGCCGAGGATAAGCGGACGGCTCTCGGCGTACTGGTGGACATCGTATCCGATTCCAACGCGGGTCATTGTCGGTGGGCGTTAGGTGGTGGTGGTTGACCGCGGCCGCGGTGTTAACGTGCTCAGTGCACCTTAGACCTCATCGCGGGGCAAGGTGGAAAGGGAGTTGCTGACTTCTTTCGGGAAGGAGAGCCGGTGCTAAGTGCAACGTGGCACGCTTTCGGACCCCGTGCCATCGGATGGTCGCAATGCGTCGCCGGCCCGCTCTCCTGTCAGATCAAAGGATCTCCTCTATGGGGATCTTTCCATTGGTGGCCACCACCGACCAGACATCCGGGGTGGTTGGATGCGGGGTCAGGTCGACCTTTCCTCCTCCGGACTCCACCAGCAGGATGCCGGCGGCCACGTCCCAGAGAGAAATGCGGGACTCGATGTAGGCGTCCAGCCGTCCGGTCGCGATGTAGGCCATTCCAAGAGCAGCTGACCCCATCATGCGCATCTTGCGGGCACGGGTGGAGGCGCGTTCAAATCTCTCAAGGCCGGTGGCCATCGATTCCTCGTCCTTGCCGCATCCCACGAAGAGGATCGATTCTTCGAGCGTAGTGCGTTGCGAGCAGGCAATCGGTTTCCCGTTCAGGAATGGCGCGCCGCCCTTTTCCACGGTCCAGAGCTCATCAAGCATGGGATCGTAGATGAGTCCCATCACGATTTCCTCCCGGTCCCGTTCGCGCAGGGCGATCGAGATGCAGAAGTGCGGAATGCTGTAGAGGTAGTTCACGGTTCCGTCGATGGGATCCACGATCCACTGCAGGGAAGCATTCTGGTTGCCTGCTATGCCTTCTTCGCCGTAGAGGGCATATTCGGGGAAGGCGTCCAGAAGGATCTTGGTGATGAGATCCTGCGATTTCCGGTCAAGGGCCAGCTTGACGTCGTGGTGGTAGGCTTCGTCGATGTCCTTGCTGCGGTGGAAGTTCTCCCGGAGGAGGGCACCCGCCTGATGCGCGGCCTGCTCGGCAGCCTGGAGGTGTGTCATGGGCTGATGAAACCGCAGAAGGACGTTGATTGATACCGCTATTTTCCGGAAAGCACCGGCGAGACATTCTCGGGTGACTAGCCCTTCCGAATCCGCAATTCCTGCACGGCCTGCACGATGAGATGGGCCAGATGCTCCTTGGTTTCCACGGGCAGGGACTCGGTCCGGTCGGGGTAGATGAGGAGGACTTCGTTGTGGTCGGAGTCGAAGCCGATGCCGCTTTGGGAGACGTCGTTTGCCACCACCAGGTCGCAGCCCTTGCGATGCAGTTTTTCCCGTGCGTGTTCTTCGAGGTTCTCGGTCTCGGCGGCGAATCCGACCAGAACGCCCTCGTAGCGGAACTCGGTCCGCGCCGATCCCAGGATGTCAGCATTGCGGACGAGTTCAATGGTGAGACGGTCCTCGGACTTTCTGATCTTGTTTTCCGCGAAGGTGGCCGGGCGGTAGTCCGCCACCGCGGCCGAGAAGATGGCGGCATCCGCTCTGGCGATGTGGATACTTGTGGCCTCGAACATCTCCTGGGCCGTTTCAACCGGGACGTAGTCCACATTGATGGGGATATCAAGGTGGGTGGGGCCCGAGATCAGGGTGACGCGGTGTCCAAGTTGGGCCCCGGCGTTGGCGAGGGCGTAACCCATCTTGCCGGAGGACCTGTTGGTGAGGTATCGGACCGGATCGAGTGGTTCGCGAGTTGAACCGGCAGTGACGAGAATGTTCACGGAACGGAGTCGAGATCTGAAAACGGGAGGGTTGCAGGGTGGGATGAGATGCTTAGCCGGAGGAGGCCGCCAGTTCCCTGACCGCATCGAGAATTTCCTCCACCGGAACGAGACGGCCGGGACCTTCGTATCCGCAGGCCAGCGTGCCGGATTCTTCAGGGCCGAGGAAGCGGCATCCATCGGCCTTAAGTTGCGCGACGTTGCGCTGGGTGGCGGGGTGTTCCCACATCCTTCCATTCATGGCTGGGGCGAGGAGGACCCGGGCCTGGGTGGCGAGATAGATACTGGAAAGTGGATCGGGCGCGAGGCCGTTGGCAAAGTTTCCCAGGGTATTCGCACTGAGAGGAGCGGCCAGGAAGAGGTCTGCACGATCAGCAAGGTCGATATGGCCAGGCTTCCATGACTGCTTTTCGTCCTTCAACGAGACGAGGACCGGGTTGCGGGAGAGCACCTGCAGGGTGAGAGGAGCAATGAACTCGGTGGCGGCCTTGGTCATGACGCAGTGCGTCTCGTGGCCATCCCTGGTCAATTGCGAGACGAGGTCGGCCGCCTTACAGGCGGCAATGGATCCGGTGATTCCGAGAACAATGGTCATTTGTCGGAATTAACCTCCATCTGCGTCGATGTTGCGAAGAATTTTTTCCGGAAGGGATCACTTCTCCTCAAGTGAGGCGCGAAACACGCAGTCGCTCCGCGGCGAGAAGGGACTTGAAACGCTGGTAGTCGTCTTCCTTTGATCCCGAAATGAGCCGGTAAGTGTAGGAACTGGCATGGCGCATCTCCTCCAGGGCATTGCGGAGACGCAGCGCGATCACTTTCTCGGTGTCAGTGGCGCGATTTGCCAGGCGTTCACGCAATTCGTCTTCACTCGCCGGCATGACAAAGAGATCCACCAGGCTGGCAGCAAGGAGAGGATCGTCGCAGGCCCGTACCTGGGCTGCGCCCTGCACATCGATGTCCACGACCACGTCCTCGCCGCGCTTCAGGAACTCAAGGACCTCGGACTTCAGAGTTCCATAGAGGTTTCCGTGGACCTCGGCGTGTTCAAGGAAATTTCCAGCCTCCACGTCGGCCTCAAACTGCTCCCGGGTCAGGAAGTAGTAATCATGGGCGTTGACCTCGCCCTCCCGGGCCGGACGCGTCGTGCAGGAAATCGAGTAGTGGGCTTCCCCGTCCCTGGCCAGTCGTCGGCAGAGTGTCGTCTTGCCGGAGCCGGAGGGTCCGGAGACGAGGAGGAGAACGCCCGTTCGCTGGGACATGGGGACAGCCTCAGAGAAAATGCCCGTGGATGCAAGAGCAGCCACGGAGCGACAGGGATTTGGAGGATTTATGATCGCCCGGCAGTGCCGGTGGCCGCCTGTTTCCTGAAGAGCCATGGAATGCCGGGCCTGGAGGGCGAGTGCGAAGGCCTTGAGGGACTCCCGGCTCTCTGCTACGGGGAGGCCATGTCTA
>Ga0066834_10001368_pt1 | contig 11018 bp, 4 predicted proteins | sample ETNtaG_30_FD_66729 | JGI IMG/M metagenome (GOLD analysis project Ga0066834, IMG submission 66729) | Marine microbial and viral communities from oxygen minimum zone, Eastern Pacific Ocean - ETNP201306PF43B | ecosystem: Environmental > Aquatic > Marine > Oceanic | place: Pacific Ocean: Eastern... | reverse complement strand
CAACCTGATTCACCCGTGAGGCGAGCTCACGGGGGTCTTTGGATAATCTCGTCCGCTTCTAACTGTTCAACCTCCTTCACCTGTGGGGCGAGCCCACAGGGGTCGTTCTTCCCGAATTGGCAACTATTTCAATCCACCACACGAGATGAGTTCTGTAGCTATAGCCAGGCCAACACAGTGGTCATTTTGCGGATTTAAAATATGCATTCATGGGCAAAGCTCCGGCCGTTTGCCAGTGCGGTGGTCCGGGCTTTACTCAGCTTCTTTATGCCGAAGGCATTACGCCTTACAGCCCAGGGTTGCGAGGCTTTGCGAGCTACCCTGGGTTCCGATGCGGAGCATCTTCTACCCCGAAGGGGTTGCGCCCATACAATCTGTGGACACAGACAGACTACTATATGGGCGTAACCCCTTCGGGGTAGATGTACTCGGAGCCCAGTGACCCAGGGTAGCTCGCCGAGGCTCGCGAACCCTGGGCTTTAAGGCGCAACACCTTCGGTGTAAAGAAATGTGGGTAAAGCCCAGGCTTTGCCCCTGAAATCCGTAAAATCAGCTTCGTCTTGGTTTACTACAAATGGGCTCACAGGCTGGCAGCCCGTGGCCACAGGCTGATCAGACAATCCGAGCGAGTTAATCATGGGCGAATACGAAATAGTCATCGGCATGGAGCTGCACACGCAGCTCAAGACCAGGACCAAGCTTTTCTGCGGCTGCAGTACCGAGTTTGGTGCGGAACCGAATTCTCAGACATGTCCCGTCTGCCTTGGTCTTCCGGGTGTTCTGCCGGTAATGAACAAGAAAGCTTTTGAACTGGCCCTCAAAGCCGCAGTTGCGCTGAACTGCAGAATCGATCTCGAAACCACCTGGGATCGCAAGAATTATTACTACCCAGACCAGCCGAAGAATTATCAGATCTCGCAGGACTACCATTGTCTTGGCGTCGACGGATTCGTCGAGATTGAGGTGGACGGCGAGATCAAGGAGATCGGTATCGACAACATCCATCTGGAAGAAGATGCCGGCAAGCTCGTGCATCCTGATGGCTCAAACGTGAACTTCAGCAAGGTCGATCTGAATCGCACGGGCCAGCCCCTCGGCGAGATTGTGACAAAGCCGGACATGCGCAGCATCGAAGAGGCCAAGGCATACATGGAGACGATGCGCCTCTTCCTCCAGCATCTCGATATCTCCGACTGCAAGATGCAGGAAGGATCGCTGCGTTTCGAGCCGAGCGTTTCGCTGCGCCCGTTCGGGCAGGAGGAATACGGCAACCGCGTCGAGATCAAAAATGTGAACTCGGTCAGGTTTGTCGTGCTGGCCCTGGAATACGAGATCGCTCGGCAGACTCAGATTCTCGACAACGGTGGAGCGGTCTCCCAGGAGACGGTGTTGTATGACGAATTCAGAAACGAAACTCGCCCGATGCGGCGTAAAGAAGAATCTCACGATTATCGTTATTTCCCGGAACCCGATCTTGTACCGGCGACCTTGACGGAAGATCAGATTGCAGAGGTCCGCTCGTCCATTCCTGAACTGCCACTTGCCAGGAAGCTCAGGTTCACAAAAGAGTATGAATTGCCTACGTACGACGCGGGCGTGCTCGTCGAGGAGCCTGGGATAGCGGAGTACTTCGAGGAGTGCGCAAAGCTGCATAGCGATGCCAAGGCCGTCAGCAACCTCATCATGAATGACGTGATGAAGGAGCTGAACAGCCGTGAGCTTTCGATTGGCGATTTTCCAGTGTCTGTAGAGGCGGCCGCCGACCTGCTGCAGCGCGTGGAGGCCGGCGAAGTCAGCAAGAACAAGGGCAGGGAAGTGTTTGCCGAGATGGTGGAATCCGGTAAGAGAGCGGGCGAGATCATCGAAGAGAAAGGCATGCGCCAAATCGGCGACACCGATGAAGTGCGCCAGATGGTGGAGGACGCCATCGCACAAAATCCCAAGGCCGCGGAGCAATACAAGAGCGGTAAAGGCAAAGCCAAGGGAGCGCTCGTCGGCGGGGTGATGCGCGCGTCGAAAGGCAAAGCCGATCCCCAGCTTGTGAACAAGCTGATCGATGAAATTGTGTTAGGTTAAGGCAAAGAACTCGAGGTGCCGGCAGCTCCTTCCGAATCGGCTATATGCATTTCCTCCATCTCCTGGCGTTTCTGTGGCTCCTGCAGGGCCCGCCGCTTTTCTCCGAAGACTGGAAGGCAGCCAATTCTTCGCATTTCGTATTTCGGTGTGCGTTCGAAACCACGGGGAAAGAGACACCCACAACGGTGAGCTTTCGCGGTAATAGCAGAGCCATCTCTGTTCGGCTCTACCGCGAGCATTTTGAATTCAGCGGCGCAGCCAACCAGAAACCTGTTCGTACTCCTCTCGATAAACGGCAGAACCATTCGCTTTGGGTCGTTGTTCAGGAGTCTGAGTCATTTCTGTCCCTGGATGGAAAACGACAGGCGGACTGGAACTTCGACCTCGGTGAAAAACCAGAGCTGAAGCTGACAAATGGCGATGCAGTGAAGCTGACTCAGCGGCCGCGACTGCAGCCGCTGGCCAGCATCCTGGTTGCCGACGATTTCATGCGGACGAACAAGGATGAGCCGTTCTGGGAAGGCTCTGCGGGTGTGTGGGGAATCCAGGCGTCGCACACGCCGGATCACGCTTCGAATGCCTTTCGATATTTCGGAAAGTCCAATACGCGGACGAGCCGCCTCTGGCTGAATTCAGGTTTGGAGCCCGCTGTCTCGCTGAGCCAGCTCACCTATTGGTTTTCGATGGATTATAGAGTCGGCGTTTCTTTGAAAGTCGATGATCCGGCCGCCGCGGCCGGCATCGTTTTCTACGCACGAAGCGCCAGAAATTATCATCTGGTCAGGTGGGCTCAGCACGAGCTCCAGCTCTGCCGTGTGCGTGACGACATCCCGGAAATACTGGCCAGGAGCCCACTCCCACGAGGTGTTGGCTGGTACCGGTTGGAGGCAGCCATCTGTAAAGGCCGGCTCGCAGCTTACGTGGACGGCAATCGTATCCTTGAATTCCCCGGCGACGGAAAGATGGATGCCGGTCTGATTGCCGGGAAGGCGGGCCTGTTCGTTCAATCACAGAGGGGCGTCTGGTTCGACGATGTGTTCGTCCAATCCATCGGCGATCTGCCGGGCCCAGCACTTAAACGACCCTTTGGCCCGGCAGAAAAGAGCAGCGCCGATTTCAGTGACAAACGTTTCTCTACTGACAGGCGCATGCGCAGTTGGGCTCACCCGCGCGCTGTCTGGGAAGAAGGCTCTTTGGGCCTGCACTGGTTCGCGACGGATCTCTACAACGATTTTAAATTCCAGTGGAAGGCCCCCTATCAGCCGCCCACCCAGGGGAAGGTTGCGTTCTTGTGTCAGCGTGGAGACTTGAAATCAGGCTACGTATTCGAGTGGAGCTTTGGCCAGGCGCGCCTGATGCATCAAGGCAAGGTCGTCGCCCAGGCAAAGGGAAACCAGCGGGGTTTGAGCTCTCTCTCTGCCAAGGCTGAGAAAGGGAAACTGGCGGTCACCGCGTCCGGTGTATCACTGCAGGCAAAGTTGAGCGGGCCCGTGTCCGGTACCATTGCAGCGGACCTGGGGCGGACCTCTGGCTGGCATTTTGGTCGCAGAGATTGGCGCGACGAAACGCAGATAACCTCCTCTCATTTGAAACAGTATGCCTTTGATTCCGCGCCCACAGCCTGGTTGCCGGCGACGGGCATATGGCAATCGACGAATCGCTGGGCATGCGTGCCTAGGTGGTCGTTCTTCGGCGGCCGCGGGATGGAAAACGCTATTATCTGGAACAAGCGACGCATCGAGGGCGACTTCGATCTCGAGGTAGCGTTCGCCCCCATGGAAGGCTCTGCCCAGCGAATGCACTTCTCGTTTCCTATGACGTTGAACATCACCTTCGCCGCGGACGGGAGAACCCTTGATAGCGGCTACAACCTCGTCTTCGGCACGATCGACGTACCTTCGCAGCTCTACCGAAAAGACAAACTCATCGCCAGTAACGACAGCTTTCTCGTACCGGGTCTGCGCCTTCAGAGGCGCCCGTTGTACCAGTCGGTTACGGTGATATGGCAGCGTGTGCGCATTCGCCGGAAGGGCAGTCGCATCACGGTTTTTGCCGCAAAGTTCGGTCTGCAGGGCGAGGAATACGGGTACCAGCGTCTGTTCGAATTCACGGACCCATCGCCACTGCCGGGCGACCGTTTCGCTTTCTGGACCTGGGGCAAGAATGGAATGGCCGTTGCCAAAGTGCGACTCTCTTATGCGAAATCTGCGGGCACAATCGTGAGCAAAGAGGCATCCCAAAAGACGGGCGTCGCGTTCCACCGGGTAATTCGCAAAGGCCCCATCGATCCTGCCAAAGAAGGGCTCTTAAAATTTCGCTGTCAGATTTCTCCCAGGCAGAATCTTGGGCTTTTCATTCGGCGGCGACAGGAATTCAGCCAGTTCATTCTCTGTGGGGCTGAGTCCTATCGAACCGGCGCAATCCCATTGGGCAGACTGGATACGAAAGCCGATGGCAAATGGCACGAAGTGACGGCTGACATTCGCTCAGCGCTCAAGAAAGCCTGTCCGGATGATTCCAACCGAGTGATTGATGAAGTTTTTATTGGGTCGCCGCTGAACACCGTCCGGGAAATCGGCGGCCTGGGGATCAATCGACAGGACGCTACCTGCGAGGTGGCCGATGTTTCTTTCAGCCTGCCGAGCAAGCCTGTGCCAGCCTTATTGCTGCCGCCTCCAACGATCGTTGTCCATGGTCGAGTGGCGCTCAACGACTTCGAATCGGGCCTTGACGAATGGCAGACACACGGGGGCACGGATGGCGCATTGCTCTGGCGCGATCCGGCGAACGCATCGAATGGCAAATACAGCCTGCGGCTCTGGAACATGGAAATCGGTGGCCCGGCCGGGGCACGCATCACTCGGACACCATTCAATGCTCAGTTGTTTCCCCGCATTCAATTCGATTATCGATTTCCCTTTGATCTGGAGCAGAATCTTCTTGTCCGTTCCGGAGAAAAGACCTTCGAGATCGGGCTCACAGGCACGGACAGTTCCTGGCCCCAGATAGCGTACGCATCCATCACGGCGGACGGCAAATGGCACTCGGCATCCATCGATCTTGAGGCCGCGCTCCGCCCTTACTTCTACGGGAATGGACCGATTCCCATTGACGAGATACTCCTTGCCGACAGTGAACGCATGGGGAACAGGCAAGACGTGATCTATCACATTGACAATTTCTGTCTTGTGCCCGCTGTCTCAAAGACGGCTCTGAATCGGTTTACCTTCTTCGTTCCAGGTCACGAGGTGGCCGAGTTCAGTCATGTGTTCAATGCAAAACCAGAAACGATTCCAGGCACCACCGCGACCGGTAAGGCAAAATCGCTGGAAGCTAAAGTGCCTGCCGGGGCGTCCTGGCTGCATGTGCGAATAAAAGCGAAGAACGGCAAATGGTCCCCTGCATGCCATCTGCCGCTCATTGTGCGTGATCAGCTTGGGAAGCGACTGCCAAGCCGAGCGAAACCAACTCCGGGGCAACGGATTGCATATGTCCCTTCAGACAGGTTTTGCTTCTACGATTACGAAGGCGAGCGGAAAGAACAGGATTGGTCCGTAACGCTCGAATCAGACGGCCTGGATGACTCGATGTTGAACACATGCATCCGCCGCTGTGCCTGGGTTGATCCATATCCTTTTGATGCGGCCACCGGAATTTCGTGTGTTCAAGCGGAGAATATCTTCGCAGGCGATTACTTCAGCATGTTCATACACAAAGGAGCGTGGGACATCCGGCGTTATCCGTACATCGCGTTCGACTATAAATTTGAGGATACGGACAGCAATTTCGATTTGGCCGCGCTGCTGAACAAGGAACTTTTCGTCCTCGAGTGGGCCTCGCCGGGCTTTCCTTACTTTCAACCTTACAGAGCCACCCGGTTGCCTTTTCCGCAGCGCGATCGGAAATGGCATCACCTGGAACTCAATCTCCTGGACCTCCTGAAGAAGCACGGACGTGTCACCAACGACGCCATCCCACTGATGGTCGAGCAGCTCAACACCTGGACGATGCGCGGCAGCCGCGTCGGTCAGAAATTCAGAATCGATAATTTCACGATCTATTCGCGCCGGGGGAGGAATCCGGAACTGCGATGGGGTTTTGATGGCCTGAAAATCAGGTACACCTTGAGAAATGGGAAGACCACCGTCTTCAGGGGGGATGCCAGTGGCAAACACTCACACGTGTTCAAAAACCTGTCGCCGGGAAATTGGATTTTCGAGCTGTGGGACGCCAGCAAAGACGGTCAGCCCAAATCGTTGGCAGTATGCAAGTTTGTCATCGAGTAAGTCTGGCTGACTGATGCTAGGACTGACTCACGAGGCTGTCTCGTACTTCGGTCAACTGCCGAACCAGCTCAGAAATGGTTGCACAGTGCGCGTCGACCAGGTCCTCGACGTCCGACAACTTCAAGCTTGACAGATCAGTGGACAGATTGTCTGAAACTATCTTGAAGCAGTGCACCAGGTCCGCGGTACTGAATCGAAGGGCCGCGCTAATGAAGCCGGATGCTTCCATCTCGTAAAGATCCTCCGTTTCGAATTCTCTTTCTGCCACATTCACGGTACGCACGTTCCGAGTGTCGCATGTCGCATCGAAAACAATACTCGGATTCCAGATGTTCTTCGTTGCGTGATCCGTCACCTTGTGAGCAAGAGATGCAGTTCCTGGGTCCAGGTTCCGATGGCCGCAAACACCGACGTTCAACCACACATTCGGCCTTTCATGCCCATGTTTTCCCTGCAACCACCCGACCGCTACGCTGGCATTGAGCTTTCCAATACCACACACAGTGAGAATAGTGTTGTCTGATTCGTACGTTGGCAGAACTTCATCCGGAACCGGACTCAGCCCAAAATGTTCTATGAGTGGGCGCGCCTCACAACTGAGTGCAACTACGAAATGGACCATAGAGATTCGAGGCGAAGCAAGAGGTGAGAGCTCTGGTTGCGGCCCTTTACCGAGGTTTGAGCAGTAGTGCGAAGTACAACATCCTCCCTGTCAGCGCGAACATCGCGTCCTAACCGGCGAACTTCACTGCCGGCGTCTTTACCTCTCCCAGGATGTGATCGATGACATCATCCGGAGTGATCCCCTCGGAAACCGCGGCATAGTTCATCAGGACACGGTGGCGCAGTACCGGCTTGGCTACCGCCTGAATATCCTCAGAGATTACGTGCTTGCGGCCATGAAACAGGGCCCTGGCCTTTGCGCCCAGAACAAGGTTCTGGCAGGCCCTCGGCCCGGCGCCCCATGCAACCCACTGCCGGGCGAAACCGGAGCAATAATCTTTTGAGACGCGCGTGCTTTGCACGATATCGAGAATGTACTGGCTGAGGTCATCCTGGATTAGAATGTTGCGCACGGTGCTCTGGTATTGAAGCACGAGCTCCCGCGACATGATCACTTTGGGCTCCAACATCGAGGCGCCGGTCGTACGTCTCATGATCTCCAACTCATCAACGCTTTCCGGATAGTCCACCTTGATCAAGTACATAAAACGATCCAGTTGGGCCTCTGGAAGCCGATAGGTCCCTTCTTGCTCAATGGGATTCTGCGTGGCGAGAACAAAGAAGGGCTCTTCGAGGGGATGTTTCGCATTACCAATCGATACCTGCCGTTCCTGCATCGCTTCAAGCAGGGCGGACTGAGTTCTTGGCGGCGTGCGGTTGATTTCATCGGCCAGCACCAGATTGGCGAAGACTGGACCTCGCATGAACTCGAAATACTTCTTCCCGCTCTCCAGATCTTCCTGGATGACCTCGCTGCCAGTGACATCCGAAGGCATGAGATCCGGCGTGAATTGAATCCGTGCGGAACGCAGGTCGAGGACGTTGCCAATCGTGGTGACCAGGAGAGTCTTGGCCAATCCGGGAACCCCCTCCAGGAGGGCGTGGCTATGGCAGAAAAGGCACTGGAGCGTCAGGTCGATCATCTCTTCCTGCCCGACGATGACCTTATTGACTTCCTTTCTGACGCCTTCAATGAACTCTGCAAATGCTTCAACTTTGCCGGGAGCGGCTGCCGGCGACGGCTCGCCCATGTTCATTCTCCTAATGTGCGGCTAATGCGAAGATAAGACCTGACATGCGAGAGACGTTTCGCTGAACTTTCTCTTAATCGCGATTCCCAGGTTAACGCCCTGAAAGGACCAGATTCGAATATGAGAAAAATCAGGATAACGATTAAGAGATCGGAATTCGCCTGGTAAATCCTCTTGTCTTCGCAGCATGGGTGTGTGCGGAAATTACTTCTTTGGTATCGCCAACTGCTTGCCCGCGGCCGTGACCTCTGCTTCAACGTTGCCCCGAACATCGAAACTACCGTCTTTCCTCCGTATAACGTTCACGAACGCGGGCAGACGATAAGAGCTGCCTACTCCCACTTCGTGGACCCAAAGGCGTTCCCCGACGCGGAGGGCTTGGGGCGGATCAGCACCCTCCACCAGGCGCAGAGCCTTTCCCCGCGGAGGAATCTCGGCCGGATGGGCCGTACCGCCGCACCACCAGGCAAGCTCCTCGGTTTTCAGCTTGTAGTGTTCGCCGGAGCGCCACCACTTGTCCCCCTTCTCGTTGGAGACGGGCACCCCGGGCGGAGTCGAAATCTTGCAGTTGGTAAATGGAGAACCATCTTCCTTCAGAAAGCCTCTGATCCGAGACATGGTGAGCGCAAAGTCTTTGTGCATGACGACCCGTTTACCATCAACGCTCTTGATTGTGTAGCTCGTCGGGCGCATCTCGGGGCCGATCTCGATCACCGCGTTTTCGGCTCCCTTGGGCAGCGCGTCTGAGAGGATCAGTGTTTTTTCGCTTGCGATACCAGCGACCACTTTGCCCTCGTACGCGGCCCTGGCGGTCTTGATGCGTATGTCCTTCGCATCCAGAAGAGATCCGCCAACAAGTGTGGCCTGCCTGAGACCTTTATCGTCGTACGAGAGGAAAGCGTACTCGCCGTGAATCGTGCCATGGCCGGCGACCTTGAAAGGCTCTGAGTCGCGCATGGCGGTATAGATGACATCCTTCCGTCCTTTACGGAGAGTAATCTCCAGGGCCACGGACGACGAAGAATCGTTCACCGAATCCTGGCCGCTCAGCAGCTTGACGTTTCTGATGACTCTCTCGTCCGGATTGGGCTCAAAAACGACGGGAAAGACCGTCTGACCTTTCCATCGAGCCGGGTAGACGAACAGCATTTCGTTGTAGAACTTTTCTGCCCGCACCCCGTAGCCGCGGCGGCCAAAGGCCACCGCGCCTTCGTGCCCGACCAAGTGAAGCCGAATCTGTTTCCGGGGCTCCGACGGATCGAATGCGTCACCCATGGCCTTTCTCTCGGCGCCCGGCACCTTCAATTTTTGCTTGCCACCTTCCTCACCGGGAAGGCCGAACCAGGTCAGGGATTTCTGCATCTTGGGGCTTGGCGTCCATTCCAGTTTTGCTTCATCACGCCCCATCCGCCACGAGGCTGTCAGGTGGTCAGGTATCTCGCCATGCCAATTATGTTCGGGATCGAAGAGCGGGCCTTCGTTCCCGTCCGGGTAGCCTTTCTTGACCTCTTCGATGTTGGTGTAGAAGTCGTCCGGAGGCGGGCCGTGGAAGGCGTAATAGGGCTTCTCGTTCCCGCCCTTGACGCGAAAGATGTCGACGACATAGCTGTTGGGCACGGGCTCGTCCACGTCAACGAGAGCGATTTGTCGGCCATAGAAACCGGGGCAATCAGCGCGCCCCATGAGATAGCGCGAGCCTTCGGCATCGCAAAAGCTGGATATCCATCGGTGGCGGCTGTCCTTCAGCAGATCGCTCGCCACTACCGTGTTGTGGGACAGCAGGGCTTTGGTGCCCGGATAACAGTAGCCGCCTCTGCAGCCCCAGTCACCGCTCAGCGGTACGCCCAGGGCCCAAATCTGCAAGTCCAGGGGATCGTTGTGGGAATGCCCCATCCCGTTACCTACTCGAAGCCCGGCCGCGCGGCGGTTTCGGAAGTCCTCCTGTTCCTGTCCGGTTTCAAGGACACCGAACCAGTTGCTCAGCACGCGCGATTTGTTTTTGGGATCGATCTTCTTATCGAAATCAGCTCTGCCGGTGGCCACCCAGCGGGGCCGGCTCGGGCCGCTGACGTCGCCGACCCAGAATCGGTAGCCGCCGGCCACGAGGGTGTCCTGCGCGAACTTGCCCTCCCACTCTGCCCTCGAAACCACTTCGGGTATACGCACGTCCCCGGGCATAGACCGGGCCGGGTCTTTCGCGAGGGGCGAGAGGTTCCTCAAGATGTCCCGCAGGTTCCCGACCGAGCCGAGCGCGTAAAAGGTGGAACCGATAGTGGTCGTCCCGTCCCGTGTCCAGCTCACGAACATTGTCTCGTCAATGCCCGCGGGCATGCGTGGATAGGTCCACACGTAACGGAAAATCCACTCAAGCCATGGTTTCGTAATCTCCTTGTCCTGCTGCGCAGCGATGTACCAGGACATCCATGCTCCCGCGCTGTAATCATTGTATCGCTGATAGATCATGGTCTCGTGCGCGGGAATCTGGAGAAGCCCCACCTCATAAAAGCGGACCATATCCTCCGCCGTCTTGATCCACGGAATGAACCGGCCCAGCGATTCGGCGAGCTCTTCGTTCCCCCGGATGTAAGGGAACAGTGCATCATATTCCTTCACATCCCCGAAACGGCCGCCGTAGTGGATTGCCCCTCGCCTTCTGAATGCCAGGTCGCCCTGGTTCCAGCCCAGCTCCGGGACGGTATCGATGGAACACATTGTCTGCCGGAAGCCGTCCACGTTGAAAATGTTCAGCCAGGCCACCATGGCAAGCCTGATCGCGGCGGTTCGAGCAAGGGCTTCATCGCCGGTCTTTACGTACTTCTCGATGCGGCGCGGAAGCCTGCGATGAGAACGGATTCGGATTCGTCTCAGCTTCAAACTGATCTCTGCCGCCTTCCCGTAATAG
>Ga0066834_10001362_pt1 | contig 11055 bp, 5 predicted proteins | sample ETNtaG_30_FD_66729 | JGI IMG/M metagenome (GOLD analysis project Ga0066834, IMG submission 66729) | Marine microbial and viral communities from oxygen minimum zone, Eastern Pacific Ocean - ETNP201306PF43B | ecosystem: Environmental > Aquatic > Marine > Oceanic | place: Pacific Ocean: Eastern... | reverse complement strand
TTCAGGTCACGGTGAACGACTCCCCGAGAATGGGAATAGGCCATCGCCTGGCAGACATCGACGAAGGACGGGAGGAGCTCAAGCCGTTGTACTGGGGAGAGCTTCCGTGAAGCTCCAAGGGCATCGATGGTGGTCGCCCCGCGCACTAATTCAGTCTCTTTCGCTGAACACTTACTCTCGCCTTCGGTCTCTGGTCCCGATTCGTCTGGCTCCTTGCCGCCACTTCCTGGTGTCTGTGGCTTGCGTCCTTTCAATGCGTCTGCAAGGGAACGGCCACGCACTACCTTCATGGTGTAGTAGAGGCTACCGTCTTCTCTCTGGCCGACTTCGTAAACGGGAATGATGCTTGGATGCTCCAGATGCCCGGTGACGCGGGCTTCGGCAAGAAAGCGGGCGACCCGCTGGCCAGACTGGCGCACAGGAGTCCCTATTGCCGTCGTTTTTTCCGGCAGCAGTTCCTTGAGAGCAACATCACGCTGCATCTCACTGTCGATGGCAAGATAGACGCGGCCAAGGCCACCCTCACCGATGATTTCCTTGATTTCATAACGTCCCGGCGCCGCCGGATACAGGCCCGTGTCAGTGTCTCTGGTGGTTGTGCCGGTGCCTGCTGCTGCAGGATCGCCTGACTGGATCGAGCCCAGCGATAGGAGGCTTTCCTGTATTTCGCTGTCGTCAAGGCCACCAAGGGAGCGCAGCACTTCCCCGGCACCACTGAAAGAGTCGAGAGACTTCGCGGCATCGCCCCCGTGTGCTTCCACGGATTTTTCCACGATGGTCTTAAGAACCTGCCGGATGTCATCGCTTATCCAATCCTGCTCAACCAGGATCTCCCCGATCTCTCTTTCCTTACCATTCGCCCATAGCGCGGCCGCATCCGCCAATTGCTGGGGATTGATAAAGCCGTTTTGAACGGCCATCACACCAAAGAGAAGATTCGATTCTGTACTCAAATGCGCCAGGCCCCGTGATTATGACAGCGTGCAGCCCTGCAATGACTGAACTCAACTCCCTCCAGTCAGAAAACTATCGTATCTGTTTTCATATTCCACCGTCAAGGCTTAATATCCCCCTCGGTAAATTCCCTCTCGGATTGTTTCCATATGTCGAAATCTTCTCAGGATTACGAGGCTGAAATTGCAGACCTGAACAGCCGTGTCCAGGCTCTTGAGAATGAGCTGCAAGGCCAGGCTGCATTAGGTCTTTCTCTTACCTCTCTGGGGGCGACAGCCGCGACTCCTGGCTCGGTTCCGACCATTCAGGGCCTTGAGGAGATGTTTCTGGTTCTGAACAGCGAGTTGGAGGTTGTGCATCTGAATTCAAGGATGGCGAGTTGGCTGGGGCGGACGGGGACAGATCAAGTTAAGGGGTGCCGGCTGGCAGATGTTGATGACAGCCCGCTTGGGGAGAGGGCGATAGAGGGCCTTGCAAGGGCTGCAAAGACTGCGAATCAGGCCGTCGTTCTTGAAAGGGAAGCTGAGGTAGACTCAGAGATGGTCATGTACCGTCTCATCATCACCCCAACGACAAGGGGGACTGAAGTTGTCGTCCAGGACGTGACGCGTCTTCGACGTCTTGAAACCACCTTTGGAACATATGTAAGCGCTGGCGTAATTGATCAGATGATGGCAAGGCCGGAGGAAGATTTCTGGAAAGCAGACCGGGTGGATATCACAGTCGTTTTCGGGGACCTGAGGGGCTATACGAGCATGAGCGAGTCTTTGGAACCTGAGGACACACGACACCAGATCAATGAATTTCTGACCGAGATGGTAAAATGCGTGGAGATGCATGAAGGAACCGTCATTGGCTAAGCGGGTGACGAGATTATGACTGTATGGGGGGCGCCCCTGGAATGCGAAGATCATACGTTGCGGGCGGTCACCTGCTGTATGGAGATGCAGGAATCTCAGGATCGTTTAATGGAGAAATGGAGCAGCGAGGGCCGACCCGCACCGGCTATGGGCGTCGGTCTGAATTCTGGTCTGGCCGTTGTGGGCAACATAGGTACTCCGAAGCGAGCGGAGTACACTGCACTGGGGCACACTATCAACCTTGCAGCTCGGCTGTGCTCGAAGGCAGAAGGGGGCGAGATTCTTCTGACACGTGCGACCTATGATGCGATTCATCTCCAGGCAAAAGGATCTGCCGACCGGCAGATCCCTCGCATCCGATTTAAGCCCAAAGGCGAAATGGAATTTAAGAATGTGAAGGAACCGGTTGAGGTGGTGGCTGCTGGAGGGGATAGAAAACGACCTACCCAGTAATAGGAACGATCTCTCGCGGGTGTTGTTGTCGCAAATACCAACTTATTAGTCTGTGGGCCTTGGCTACCGAGCACAGAGGCCCGGATGCTTGAGTTCGCAGCATTACTCCGGCGCGGGAGCATCCTCCCTGATCAGGCCTTCCTCTTTTAGCTCGACCCACAGAGCGGATGATATGTCGTGCTGAAAAAGCTCCACGTTCTTTTCGACGTGCTGAGGCTCCAATGCGCCGGGGATAATGCTGGCCACGAGCGGGTGTGCGAGTGGGAACTGCATGGCAGCGGCGCCTAATGGGGTGTTGTGGCGTTTGCATGCCTCTGCGATGCGGCGGGTCTTTTCCAGAATCTCTTCGGAGGCCGGCGCGTATGCGTAGCGTGCATCCTGCACAGGGCCTGTGGCCAGGATGCCGGATGCGAAGACGGCTCCGATAACGATGCCGACCTCTCCTTCTGCGCATCTTGGGAATTCTTCCTCGAGGACGCCCTGGTCGAGAAGTGTGTAAGGTATGGCCACCAGGAACATATCCAGATCCAGGAGATCGAGAAGCCGGGGGATCATCCCTGAAATATTGATTCCCGCGCCCACTGCTTTTGCCGCTCCGCTGGAACGCAGTTCTTCCAGTGCCCGCCAGCCGCTGGTGGCCAATTCGTAGAGATGCGCGTTAAGTAAGGCTTCGGTCGGAAAGTTGCCGAAATCAAGATCGTGGATGAGCAAGAGGTCGACGCTGCTCAGGCTGAGGCGCTGCAGGCTGTCCTCGTATGAACGCATGATGCCGTCGTAGCTGTAATCAAAGACATACTCGAAAGGCAGACCTCCGCGCCAGAATCCGCTGTCAAAAGTCTCGTGATTCCGAGTGGGCTTGAGCACACGACCTACTTTTGTGGAAACCACGAATTCGTTGCGCTGTTGCTGTCGGAGAAAATGGCCGAGACGGTGTTCACTCTTTCCGTAACCGTAATAGGGCGCGGTATCGAAGTACCGGATGCCGGCATCCCACGCGGCCTTCAGGGTCAATTGTGCCTGCTCTTCGCTCAAGATATCGAAGAGATCTCCCAGGCCCGCGCAGCCGAAGCCCAACTCGGTGACCGCGGCGTCAGTCTTGCCGATGTGTCGTTCAGGGATGTCAATCATGGAGCCCATACCTTTTTTTGATTCGCCACAAGGAGCGGACAGAGTTTCGAGAAAAATCGATGACCGATTCTAACCTCCAGCTATTGATTCGGCAGCACCAGATATTCGCCGGGCTTCAGTGTCACTTTCAGCTCAGTGAATCTCAATCCGTCCAGGTCCATGGTCCGCCGCAGAGTCGAGGTCACCGCCCTGTCGAGTGGATTGTTGACCGACAGGTGCCAGCCGGGCGGCTTGCCGTTGAGGCCATCGTTGATCCGTGTCACTTGTATGAACAGGTCCTTTCCAGCTTCGTCCGCCACGACGGGATGGCCGGCAAGGATATGTGTTGCTTCTGATTTACTGACGAAGAGGGGGATGTACGCACGGCCATCGTGGTCAGCACCGAGGGCTCGGTAGCCACTGTTCTTTTTTGAGTAGTAGTGCGTTCGATAACCATCGTACTGATACAGGCCGATGCTCCATCGGCGATTGAGGCCGCTGATCCGAAGCGGGACGTTTACCTGCAGATTCTCCGGTCGCGGGATGGATAATTCGGCCGCGCCGTTGACCGTCTCGACTTCGAGTAGACCTCCGGCTGAAGGCAGACGTTTGCCCCGAGCCAGTCTTAAGCCTGTTGGCTCTTTCAGATACTCCACCGTTTCGGCAAGTTGGCTGGCGTCGGTCATCGACATGTCGAGAGGCCACGTCATGGTGAAGAACTCCGCGCCGTACCGGTCACCTTTCCTGACCGTCCGTTTCTCCATATTCGCGGTGACGGCGAGCCAGTAGGCCCGGGCCTGCCCGACGGTGAAGGTGACTGCTTCGCCACGATTGATGAAGAGCTGCGTGTTGCTGGGCCTGCTGCTGAACAGACCGAACCAGTCTCCCGTGTCAAGTTTGAAGCGACGGCTCTTTACCGGGCGTACGGAGGCATCCATGACATTGCGGATTCCACCGCGGCCGCCGATCACAAGCAGTATGGGTTGGCCCTTCACCAGGGGCGTCCAGCCGGAGTGCCACAGCAGCAGTCGCTCAATCTTCTGATCCTGTTTGAAGGTGATCTCTTCAGTGAAGAGCGACGGGAACGCACCGCCGAATACACCGGGGCCGCCCCATCCACTTGGCTCGACACCAACGGTGTATGGAATCCAGAATGTGTGGCTTGCCCACATATCGATCAGCTCGGAGGGTCGGAGCGGTCCGAAGGTGTACCAGGGATTGATGCTCGGGACCCCGGGCTCGAGCTGGCGATTGCAGACCATGCGTGCCCGGGTGGCGCCTTCGTCGCCGAATTCGAGAATCGGATACTGGTAGGGGTTTTGACCGAACCGGCCTTTATCCGACCGAAGGCGGGGCTGGGTGAACTGGCCATTGCACATGAGGTTGTTGCCCTTGGGGCCGCCGTCCCATGTCCTTCCTGCATTTGCCACGGGAATCCATGGGAAGAGGTATGGCCAATGTGGGCCGTGGGCCATGATCATGTTCCCGCAGTCGTTCACGTGGTCGGAACAGAAGACGGAGATGTAGGTGCCCTCTTTGTAGCTGCGATTGGCGAAGCTCACAGCACGGCCTCCCTTCAGATCTTCCGCAATGAGGGCCATGGTCCGCTGAACAGCGCCCGACAGAAACAGCACTTCGTTGAATTCTTTTTCGCCGTTCAGAACGAAACGGCGGAAGAGCTCCTTCCCATCATAAATGCGAATCTCTTTGAGCCCGGCTTCTGAAGTGACGTGAATGGGTGAGGGAGTCAGGCTGCGTCCGGTGACGAATCGCTCGGAGCCGAAAACGATGGTTCTTTTGCAGTGCGGCCAGCGATGAATGATCGGGCCGTTGGATGGAAAAACGTTGAGGCCGTCATACGAATTGTTCCAGCGCAGCGCGTCCCTGTAAACGGTCTTGAGGGATCTGGCCTGCGCATACGTAAGCGCCTGGTTGGCCGCGACCGCCTGCTTCAGCTCGGACGGAGATCGCACGAGGTTCATACTGATCGGTGACGCCACTGCCTGGCAATCGTTGGTCGTCAGGTAGTCTTCAAGGGCATCGTCGATGAGTTTGCCCTTTTCGTATGTCAGGATGGCTGCCGCGCTGAAGGGCCGGACATCGTACATCTTCATGCCGTTGCCGGACTGGCTGAATTTGAAGTAGCCGAGATTGTTGCCGTTCCGCAGAGTGGCGTAGAGCCCCCAGTCGAGCGATGGATTGCCCTTGGCCCAGTTGCCGTCCTTGTCCTGATACTGAAGGTTGTAGGTCCGCTTGTCTTTGCCGACCAGGACCCGGTCTTCCGGAAAAGGCGGGTTCTTGCCGTAGACAAAAAGATGGTTGCCGATGTTGCTTTCCATGCGATAGCCGGCGAAGAGCTGCAGCTTGTCCGTTGTGTGTTTCTTCACCTCGGCTTTGAGGGCTTGGAGCTTCTCCGGATCGAGCTCTCTTAGGTCTTCGAGAAAGACAAGGAAGTCGAGCCCAGCCTCTGCGGCCGCGCCGGCGTAATCAGACACGCTGCCGGCCGCCCCGCTGATTTTAGTCTGCGCGCCGAAGAGCCCTCGAAAAAGCTTGCCCCGCATGGGCGGCCTGCGGTATTCGAGAACCTCTTCCTCTTTGTGCACCCACTCGGCGAGACGTTCAAGAGCGCCGGGGCGAAGCTGCGGCTCGAGCAGACGATTGGGATCGGTGACGTGCCCGCCGAGCGCGTCGGTCTCGAATCCCTCTGCCGCGAGCCAGCGATAGGTATTCGTTAACAGTTTTCCATAATGGCTGGGCCGGCCGTCGATGCCGCGGCTCAGGATTTCGTGGTTGTATTGCCATTTCATTCCGCTGCCGATGGAGAACTGATGCCAGGTCTGCACCGCAGCCAGGCGCCCACCCTTCTTGATATCCCGGATGGCAAAAAGTACCGGATCATTGACAGGCTTCTGAGGGATGAGCGCGCCTTCGACCGGCTGGATTCCGCCCGGATCGTATTTGGGAACCGCCGCATAGCTGGTCTTGCCGGCCTTCAATACAGGCTGCCAGCTTTCATCGATCAGAATAGGCATCGTATGCGCGCCGGTATAGTGACGCTCGATGGGATACCAGACCAGCTCGACGCCTTTGCTGACCGGTGAGGGCAGGACGCGATCCGTCAGTGAGCACAGATTCCCTCGCGTCAGTTTTGTCATCGGTTTCGCATGCCGATCTTCGAGCAGCATGACCGGAAACTGTATGCCCCATTCTTTCAAAAGGTGGTTGGGTGCGGTGCCGCCGTAATGCGGGCTGTAATGCAGAAAAATTCCGCCCCCCGCGGCAAGGAACTTTTTCAGCACTGCGAAATATTCATTGAGTTTTCGGTGGCGTTGGGCAAACAGGCTGTGCTGGCCGGCGCGCTCGATAGGGAAATCCAGAACCACCAGAACATCAAATTTGCGGACCCGTTCCCAGGTCAGTTCGAGAGCGTTCTCGGTAAAGTCGACCTCGAACCCCTGCTTTGCGAGCTCACGCATGTAATCGAAGCCCACATACTCGTATCGGTTTTCACCGGGACAGGAAAAAAGGATGGAGGGCTTGCGAGCCTCAGCGGCGAGCGGGGTCAAGCCCAGTGAGATGAAAACAGTAACGGTGACCGTGACTCGAATCATGATGTTTGCCTTGCTGACATGTTTTTCCCGCTGACGTTCGTCTGAGCCAGGGCTATCGAGCAAATCCCAATTCACTCGAAACAACTGCGCCCCGCTCATCTTTGACGGTAAAGAACCAGATCAGTGCACCTTCGGGCAGTTTTCCGACACCCACCATGCCATCTCCATGTTCGGCCTTTATGGTCTTCCATGCACGTTGCTTATTCGGTTTGCTCTCGGTGGTGTAATTGAGCCAGGCGTCGACGATTTCTGTTTCTGATTTCATCTCGGCTGATGGGGCCTCCCCTTCCTTCAATTGCACCTCGGGCAATGGGGCGCTTCCCAGCAGATGCTGGTCGATGAACATCCCAATCTCGATCGGCATCCAACCGGGTTTGTGGCCGTGTGGCATGCGTACGGTGATTCGCAGGTTTCGGTTTTTTACGATGCTGTAGGTCTTGTGATATTGTTCCATCCAGTAAGCAAAATCATTCGTGCCGTTAACGAAGAAGACAGGCATCTGCGCGTTGCCCACATAGCTTGACGGGTCGAAGAGACGCACCCATTGGGCTCTCAGCTCGGGCGTCATTGCATCAAAATTCCGATTCCACGCGCTGCCTTCATGCAGAAAGCCGCAACCGTATACAGGTACGGCAGCCTTGAAACGACTGTCAAGCCCGGCCACGATACACGTCAGATAGCCGCCCCAACTGATCCCGGTGACTGCTGTCCGATCCGGGTCGACCTCCCTGAAGCTGCGGATGAGCGAGTGAGCCAGGATGACATTCGCAACCGCGTGCGTGGACCAAATCTCATTCAACGCCCCTCCAATGGTGCTGAATTTCTGTCTGGGTCCCTGGTCGGGGCCGCCGTCTGGCAGAGGCTTCCGGCCAGCGCCTTTGCCGGCCAAATCCATAGCGATGGCCGCGTAGCCCCGCTTCGCCCACAGTTCGACCCACTCCGGGAATACCGTGCCTCCACCGCCGTGCACCAGCACAACTGCCGGCAGGCTTATGTCTTTCGTCGTATCGCCTGCGAGAGTGCCAGGGGTTGCATAGAGGGCATAAACGCTCGTCTGCTTGCGATCACCATATGGCAGTGATTTGTAGAGCAGAGAACGGATTTTTCCGGCAGGCCCTTTCCACTCGAACTCCGGCGGCTGCCTGAGGGCCTCGAGATCCCAGGGCGAGCCCTCCTCTGCGGCGAGAGGCAAGGTGAACATACAACTCATTACGAAGTGACAGAAACGCATGTGAAACTCGTTCGTCAAAGGGCAAAGAATCTGGCATTTTCATCCCTGGTGGCTGATTCCGGCACTATTCTCGTTTTATGGTTTCAAATAATCCAATGCGACCGGCGAATCGTTCTCTCCTTCTGCTGATGGGTGTCCTCTGCATCGCGGGCAACGCGCCCTCCGAGCCTGTGCCGGACAGTGACGGTTATCTGCTCTACGAGCTGGCCCTCGATTCGCCTCTCATCAAGGCCTACGACTACCTGAAGATCCACCGCAAGGACAGCGAACTGGCCGCGTTCACCCGCGAGTTGATGGAGCGCGTGCACGGGACTGAGAATTACCGGCGCCGCCGCCTGCTGGCCACTCTCAAGGCGCAGCTCGATTATAAATTCTCCTACTTCTCTACCGACGACGATGCCAGTGTCGACCTCTTTTATGAAAAGCTGCACGCCATCGAGCGTGGGGAAAACCCTTTCAAATACGACATCACCGGCCTGCGCGGGTACTACGCGGTGAACGACAACTCCTGCCAGCCATTCAAGGTCTCGACACCGTTCGACTATCGGCGCAGCCAGGAGAAATATCCCCTCGTGCTGTCGCTGCATCATCACGGCTGGTCTGACTGGTACCGTCCCTTCCAGGGCTACGCCTCTTTCCTCAGCGATGCTATCGTCGTCGCGCCGCACGGGCGCGGGAGCTGTGATTATCTCTGGATTGCAGAGCAGGACGTGCTCGAATGCATCAAGGCCGCCAGGGATGAATTCAATATCGATCCGGATCGAATTTACGTTACCGGATGGTCCATGGGCGGGACGGGTTCGTTTCATCTGCCGGGCCGGTATCCGGACATCTTCGCGGCCAGTTTCCCCAAGGCCGGAAATGCCGATTTTACTGCGTGGGAGGAGGCATGGAAGGAAGACCGGCAGCGCATGGATTCGCCGCGATTACCGGAACGCATGTTCCTGCGATGGGAGACCGCGCCCGTCACCTTCGCGGAAAATTTTCTGCACACGCCCATCGCCATCGAGCATGGTGCGCTCGACTCGATCAATCCGGTGAACCACTCGCGCAACATGGCAGGGCGGCTGAAGCAGCTCGGCTATAAGAAGGTCACCTTTAAAGCCGGTGACGGCGGGCATGGTTGGGGATCGATGTTCAGCGAGCGATGGGAGTGGATGAAACCTCACAGGCGGACAAAGCACCCCAAACGAGTGCGGCACAAGATTTCAAAACTGCGACACGGTAAGGCATGGTGGCTGACGATTACTCGACTCTCAAAACGGATGAAACTTGCCGAAATAGATATGCAGGTGGTCTCCAACAGACGCATTGAGGTAAAGCGCCTCGATAACATTGAAGGCTTTGCCCTGGCGCTGATTCCTGAGCTCGGGCTGGCTCAGGACGAAGTGGTGCTCGCACTTACTCACAAGGCAGAGCCGATCGAAGTGGCCCTGCCTTCACCAACCCCGTCCAAAGTTTCGGTGCAGTGGGACAACGGCAGATGGAAGGCGACGGCTGACGATTCCAAGAGCCATCCTGTTACCTGGCCCCCGGAAAAACGTGCCGGACTCGAGGGGCCCATCGAAGACGCGGTCGTGGACGCCTTTCTGGTCGTCATCGGCAGCAAGGGCGATGAGTGGGACAATAAGATTGTGAAGGGCGAAGCCGAACGATGGATGCGCCAATGGCGGCGCCGGTATCAGACTGTGCCCAGGGCGAAGTTTGATGTGGACGTGACAGATGAGGACATCGATGCTTTCAATCTGATCCTCTTCGGCGGCCCATCTCACAACCTGATCGTGAAACGCATTAACAACAGACTGCCGGTGAAATTCGGCGACGGTAGAGTGCTGGTCGGCAAGACCGAATACACCGGTCAGGGCGTCGGCCTCAAAACTATCTATCCCAATCCTGAGAATCCCAACCGCAGCGTCGTCGTCTTCGGCGCGATCGACTGGCAAGGCATGTGGCAGCTCTCCCATCGATTCGGAACGTGGTTCGACTGGATGCCCCTCGACAACCGCCAGTGGTTTGATTACTGCGTCTTCGACGACAAGACCCGCGGCTTTGAGACCTTCCACGAAGTCGGCTTTTTCGACGAGGACTGGCGTCTGAAAAACGGCGTTAAATACAAAGCGCTGTCTGACTGGCGAGCGAAGGCGCCGGCTCGTGAATATCCAAAACTCAAAGAGATACCGGCCGATCGGAATGTCCGCCTGACCGAATTGTGGCCGGCCCAAATCGACACTGCCCGCGAGCCCTTTCGAATCAACCGTTCATTCAAGGGCCTGCCGCTCTCGATTGGGCACAAACGCCAGCAATGGGGACTGGGCCAGTGGATCGAATCGGCCATCACCTACGATCTCGGCGGCCAATTCAAACGTTTCGAAGTAAGGGCCGGTATCGACGCGGAGGGCCAGAAAAAGATAAGTGAGGCGCGCCTCGATGTGGAATACACAAAGTTCATCATCCTCGGCGACGGCCGCGAGCTGGATGCTCTCCGTTCAATCCAGTTTGGCGACAAGCCATACCTGATGGACGTCGATGTAACAGGAGTGAAAAAGCTGACCTTGATGGTCCTGCGCACCTATCCGCAAGGCTGGCTGTATGGAAATATCTGTTGGGGAGAGCCGTTGCTGAGGAAGTGAATGGTGGTGGAAGAGGTGAATTGTGAATAGTGAATTGTGAATGGTGAATAGTGAATTGTGGTGGGAAGAGGTGAATAGTGAATGGTGAGGGAAGAGGTGAGGAACCGGATCTGTTGAATTGTGAATCGTGAGTGGTTTAAGGTGTGATAGCTGTGGCTGGTCCGTGAATCTTGGATGCGAGGAGATGTAAAATGTCGATAGCTCGGTCA